>Ga0184639_10000071_pt1 | contig 33763 bp, 48 predicted proteins | sample PLM31_170_b2_FD_133155 | JGI IMG/M metagenome (GOLD analysis project Ga0184639, IMG submission 133155) | Groundwater sediment microbial communities from an aquifer in East River, Colorado, USA - PLM3-1_170_b2 | ecosystem: Environmental > Terrestrial > Soil > Riparian zone | place: USA: East...
GACGTTGCCCGCCTCCGCCGTAGCGGATACCGTCATGACGACGCTGGTCCCGGCCGTCTTGTCGTTCGCCGAGCCGAGAGTGTTTACGCTACTCCACGCCACGAGCCTCGCCCCCTACGCGAAGGTGACCGGTTTGATGTTTCTCGAACCACAATCGGCGCACTGGAGTGCCTGCCCTTTCCCGTGCTTCCTGTGATGCAATTGAAGGTTCTCGATTCGATTGTCTTGTCGGTCACAATTGATGTGGTGGACAGATTCATTTGAGCCCAACGGGCGCCCGAGGTGTCGGGCCATGATGAGACGATGTTCTTGGATGTACCCAGTGCTGAGGCCCATAGGCTCGTATAGGGGATCTGTGCGATCCATTAGGACAAGAACATAGCCGCTTGTCCCGACCATTCGGCCCCCTCTCCAATTGTGGTGGGCAGAGCCCATCCGACGGCCAAATCTTAGCTTGGGTGGCCCGATTCGATCATTCCCTCGCCTGCGTCGATCAATGCCACGTCGAACCAATATATTTCGGATCGTAACAGCGTTGACGCCATAACATTCCCCTAAGATGGTTAGGGAGAAACCATCCAGGTAGAGCACCCCGATCTCAGCCTCAGCAGTATCCGTGAATTTTCGATTACCCTTTCCACGTATTCCACGGCGCATAAGATCGAGCGGTTTTATTCCTGCGGCGTACAGCCCGCGATAGATGACAGACTCGGCCACTCCGGTTTTCCTGGCCACAACTGGAACTGTTAGTCCGCACTCATACATCCTGATAGCCCCCGCAACGCGCTTCGGATTCGTCCTCTTAGCCATACCGCCCTCCGTCGGTTAGTGGTGACGGAGTTAAGTATAACATCAATCATCATGCGAATGTCACGTTGAGGTCGCCAATATTGTACTTGATCGTGTCGCCAGACCCCACCGCCTTGCTCACGTCCAGCGTGCCGTAAAGGTACATGTTGCCAGCACCCCACGTCGCGCTGTCGCAGAGCGCAACGTGCGTCACCGTGCCCCATGATCCGGTAGCCGTCGGGAACGTGATCGCGCTCGCGTTGTCCGTGAGCCCGTCCGTCGAGCTGGCGGCCGTCCAGTTCGCGTCGAGCGGGTTCAACGTCTGGCGCGCGTAGGCGTTCGAGTTCGCCACCTCGGTGATCGTCGCCCCCGTGCTCGCGTCGGTCGGCGCCGCCGTACAAAGCGCGATCGCCATCACGGTCGGCTTCGTGAACGTCGCCGTCCGGAACATGTGGGCCCGGACCTGCCCTTCCAGATAATCGCTCATTTGAGACATGCGGTGTTCCTCCTATGCCAACCCAGTCTGGAAATCGGCGATGACCTCGTTGACTAATAACGTGACCCTGGCCCGCAGCGCCGACTTCTGGCCCGCGGGCATGTCGGTCTGGTAACGCGCGTCGTCCGGCTCGATGCCGACCGGGGCGACCTTCCCGGTTTCCGACGCCTGAATCAGCATGTCGGCCTCGGCGATCTTCCGCCTTGCCCCGTCGAACGACGCCTTCCACTGCTCCCGTGTGTAGGGCATTACATCATCTCCATGAAGACGGCCTCCAGGGCCGGGTAGTCGGACGAGCTGCGGAACGGACCGCGGCGCGTCTCGATGACCTCGAAGATCCTGCCGGCCCAGACGGCTGGGTAAGTGATTCTGGCGTTAGCGCCGAGGCCCTGCGCCGTGGCGGTCGAGTACTTCATCCTGTACCAGTAGCACGGCCCGCTCACGAGGCCGGCGAAGGTGATCTCCCTTTTTTCATGAAGGTCGAATCGCGGCCTGGTCCACGATACGGTCTGAATACCAGTGGTCTTTAGCGCGTCCGCGTTGACCACCCCGGTCAAGGCCGTCCAGCCGCCGGACGTGTTTGAATACTCCCATCCGTTCGACACCGTCGTGTACCCCGCGGCCGTGGATACTGGGAACGTGATCCTGTCGGTCTGCTGGCTCACGCCGATGTAAAGTTCGCTGGTGCCGGACGCCGCCACGAATAGGGCAAAGAGGTTGTCGGCGTAGTTATTCGACGAGCTGGCCGAGAAATGGTAGTAATCGAGAAGCCCACAGCGGAAGGCTGGACACTCGATGCCGACTGACTCGAGGCCTGCGAACTCCAACGTGTGCCCGCGCTTCAGGTCGTAAAACTTCTGGGTGAGCCGAACCTTTACGATGAGTCTAGGCCGAGCTTGCCTGCGCCCGTACCACTGCGCCATGACCGTCGCCGCGCTAACGGCGGCGCTTTCGTAGTTCGACTGGTGCACTATCGGCTCGTCGATCACCAACTGGTCTCGTTCCCCGAAATACATTTTCGAGAGCTGGTTGACATAGGCCACGTTCGCCCCAGGCCCGCGGTCCGGGTAGCCGTGCGAATAGTTGAAGATCACGCTGTTCTCGATAGATGAGTACGGTGTCTCAGTCACGACAAACGATACCGAGCCGATGTCGTTCGGACCGACGGTCAACACTTCGGATGTGGACCTGTACGTTCTCGAGGAATGCGGGTTCATATCGTCTGGTATGCATTGCCAGATGAAATTCTCCAAGTGGAGCTGCATAGGGAATCGTGATTGGAGCAGATCGATGGCCTCGCTAAGCGTAACTTGCACGATGCCAAACTCGCAAAAGGTATTCGTAATCGTGCTGAGTATCCCTGGCATCAGCTCCTCGGGTCAATGAAGTTGCCGAGCGTGCCAGCCGTGACGTTGACGGACTGCCCCGCTACCTTATTCAGCAAGTGGTAAGCGATATCGCACGGCCGGACCATGGCCGCGTTCGCCGTCCCGGTATAGGTGCCCGCACCGTCGTCCTTCTGGAAGGCACCACGGGCGAAAAATTGAGTCGCTTCCGCCCCCGGCTCCGCGGCGAACCGATCGAAAAACCAGGGGTATTTCTGCTGTATATGCGCCGGCTTGGACCATGGCTGATTCCATCCCGACGGCGGCTCCGGCTTATTAAGCCAATCTTGGATCCTCTGCCTTGACGGATAACTAACCTCGACATACATGGAGATCGAGTAGATCTGGACACCATCGGTCCCAGCATCCGCCCCCCCGAGGTCTATAACCTCCACCTTGAGCTGAACCGGTATCCGGTTATTGGCTGCGTCGGCGGACACGAACCGACCATGTATGAAGTCGCTTATGGTTGTATCTGAACCGCCGCCACGAATCCACCACGTATTCGTATACCGTTCGAAACTCGGAGACGCGCTCGTGGCGTCGGCCACATTCTGCATAGTAATGCGTCGATTAATGCCGAACAACATTGCGTCTTCTGCATATCTACCGCCAGTCACAGACGCATGAGAAAGGTACCGAGCGCTTACCTGATCGACAGAATCCCATAGTCCGAAACGGATCTTCCTCGCATCCCCGCCTGCGCCACCATTATTCAGCCAGTCCACGCAGACCCCGACGCCCTTTACCAACCCGTTCGTCGAAAACTGTGGCGCCTTGAATGCCCATTTGTAATCGGTCGAGGTCGATACCGAAAAGTTGTTAGGATCGCTATCCGTGAGTTTATTGAGGTCAGTCAGACCACCGGCCGATTCGCCGCCAAGCTCGCTCGGTTTGATGAAGAAAAATACCTTTGGCGAAGCGTCAACCACAACCTCCAGTTTGGACGTGTCATTAGTAAACGACCACGAACTGGCATCCACCATACCGTAGGCGCGGGCCTGTGCATCGTAAATCCACAGCCCACCAGCCGTGGACGGATCATCCACGGTGGGCTCGGCGAATTGATGCGAAGTGCTTGTACCATCATGTTTACCGAAACGTATTTTTATGGCGGTCGTGGCCTGGTTCTCGTCGATTATTACCCCTCGGGCGCCGTGCATTGGCATCCCGACTATGGCCGGGGACCCCAGGTTCCCGTTGTTGTTGGTGATGTTATCCGCAAATCCGTAGAGCCTGGGAACCATCCCACCGAACACGTTACGCGGGGAGGTCGGGAACGCCGCCGGCGTGACGACATCCGATATCGGGTTGCGACGCAGGCGAGGAATTGGTGCAAAGGCCAGATCGATCAAGTGGGCGCCTCGCTCTAAGTAAGAACGCGATACGCCTTCGACGAACCCGGACCAAATAACAAACGTATCTACACTCAATGGATCGACTTGATAAAGCAGAACACCGGCATCACGAATGGGGAGGATACGAAGCCACTCCGCGACCGTTTTCCTTACGGTTCCGCCGGAAGGGATCATGAAGGCGTTTGCCAATAGCGTCACGTCCCCAGTGATGCTGCTATCGTTCACAGGTACGTTTACCGCGTTGGCGAATGCGCCCCACGACTGGACCACGACATTAGCCTCCACCCCGAGCCGCTCCGTTGACATGGAGAATGTAGGATTGCTTGTTGGCGTGTCGGTGATCCCCATAACCAGCAATAGCCCGCCATGCCCCTGGGCGAGTCCCATCTTGTCCTTCATGGCCACGCTAGTACCACGCCTCCGTCCGAAGCCTCATCGTCGTATCGTAGACGTCCCTATAATTCCTGCGCGCCGCCCATTGCATGCCGTGAAGCCGGACGATCTGGAAGTTCGCCTTCGCCGCGTTCCTGAGTCCCTCGTACTGGAACGCGAACGCCCTGTGCGGACCGCTGATCGAGTGGAACTGGTCGCGCAGGACCTCCCATAGCGTTTTGGTCGCTGGCTGGAACGTGAGGTCGACCGACTGGAACGAAGAGGCGTTGCGGTTCGTAAAGATGGCACCCCCAGCGGTCTCCATCACACCGACGTTGAACGCCTGAACGAACTCGCCCTGTCCCGGGGCGTCGGCTATGTAACCCGTGTCGATATTGTAAACTCCGCTGGCGCGGAACAAGCCAAACCAGTAGATCTTAACCGTCTTGGTACCGCCACCTCTCCCAGCATTCAACTGCTTCAGCCGGTAATAGCGCCTCCCGCCACTGCCGGCCGTGAACGAGCCGTAATCAACCGTAGGCTCGGTCTTATTGAGGGTAAACGTGGTCCGAAGCGTGGCAAATGTACCGACCGGGTTGTCCGCCGCGTCCACCCATACGTCGATCGTGTTCTGGTCGACCCCCCTAGCGTCGTAGGCCACCGCGCAATATACCGTTTCGGCGTCTACTCCTAGCCACGTCGCCGACCCTCCGTCGGCCTGAATGTACTCGTCAGCCGTACCGTCGTTCGGCTTCCACGCGGTCGCGTAGTCCGCATCGCGCACGTTCTCGGTGTTGTACCCAGCCGCCGTGCTGGACGCCCCGTAAATGGAAGTCGTCGCCACGGCCGGATTCATCTTGTCGTTGAGGAACAGAATGGTCTGGGCCGGCACCGGCTAGTCCCCGAATCGGCGATGCGCGCCGCGGGCTTGGGACCGATAAATCTCCGGCAGCACCTGCTCGTTGATCGCGTCACGGATTGCCAGAGGGTCCCCCAACGGAGCGTTAATGTGAAACGTGAAGGCACCCTCCGAATAGACGACGTTCGGGCCAGCCGTCGCAGGCTGCATCAGGGTCGGCGACATGGCGGAAGAAACCGAGGTGATGAAGCGATCCAGCTTGTCCGTGAGCGTATGGGAAAGGATCGCCTCGCCGCGGCCCGCGAGGATCGGCACTGTATCCATCCCGCGCGTCCCGGTCACGATCAACCCGGACTGAGCCTTAACAGGGACGGGGGAAAGAAAACTCAGGACTGCCTGTGTCGCAAGAGCTGAGGCGATCTCTGTAAATATACGCTGAATCATGGCGGCGAATGCGCTCCCTATGCTCTGGACTCCGGAGAGCACATTATTGACGAACGAGCCGACCGCGCTCGATATGGCGCCGGCAAAGACTTCCTCGACCGTGGCGCTGAAATCGCCGATCGCTTCCGTCGCCTGGTACTGCCCGTTAGTTGCATCGGCGAGCGCGTCTGCATACGCCTTACTCGCCTTCTCGGCCTCGGTGAAGTCGATTCTCGGCATGGTCAAATCGCCGCCTTGCATTGGCCGGAGTATCGGCCGAAACGCCAACTCTCGCTCCGGCTCCTGCATGAAGAACTCGGCACTAGGTGGGCCGAGGAACGGATGGGCTTTACGGTAGGCTTCAGCCAGTTCCTTCGCCTCTTTGGCGAGGAGCTTCTGCGCTTCCGTCACTTGCCTTGTGGCGGCGGAGGCCGCAATCACTTCAGAACCAATGCGAAGGCCCATGGTGGCTGAAGTGGCGCGCTCCTGCCGCGTGATCCCGATCGCCCCGGTTAATGATGGCCCAGCCTCAAGTCCCTCACCGGTACCTGGGACGAGCTTTACTTGCCTGAGAGCCTCACTCGTATCGAGCGCCATGCTCCGTAGCCGGTCAAGCTCGTCCCACGCCTTTTGCGTACTGGTCTTTTCTGACGCCTCTGTGATACCTAGAATGCTATTCGTGAGACCGGTCATCCAGTTGATAATGGCCGTACCGGCCGGGGCCAGACTTGTCAGTAGCGTATTAATGGCCCCCATGAAAGACAACTTCAGCTTATCCCCGGCGATGTCCGCGTCCCGAGCTACCTTCTGCATGGCCGGCGACAGCGTTATCCCAAGCCGCTCCGCTAATGCTTCCGCTGCCGTGAGGTCCTGCGAAAGAATGGCCTGCATGGAAAGTCCGCCGCGGCCGAACAACTCGAAAGATAGACGCGCACGCTCGGCGGCGTCCGGCAACGCCTGGAGAGCGCCCGCTACCTCCTTCAACACCACGCCAGTGGACTTGGCCGGATCGGTGAGGTCGCTGCCGATGACGCGCCCGAGGGCGATGAACGTTTTCACCGCCTCGACCGAACCACTCCTGGCCTCGCCAAGAAGCCTTGTAAAACGATCAAGCTGCGGCTGGATCGATTCGAAGTCGCGACCCACGTTCGACGCAGCCACCCGAAGCCCGCCGATCTCCCGGGCCGACAGCCCTGTCCGATCGGCCGCAAGATCCACAGATTCCTGGTAGTCACCGATCTTGTTCGCAGCGGCTACCGCAGCCAATCCAGAGGCGGTAAGGGCGACCGTGACAAGCCCGATCGGATTGAGAAGTGCTCCGGCGCTGGCCACTACTTGCCCAACAATGCCAGCGTGAGCAGCCATCGCTTGCGTCGCGGCCCGCATGGAAGACTCTAGCGCTTTCATGGACAGGGTCAGTTCGTTCTGCTTAGGGACCAGGATGGATTGAGCGTCCCTGAGCGCGCGCGCCGCCTGTGCCTTTTTCGCGTAGGCTTCTCCAAGCCGCTGCGCGACGTCAACGCCTTGCAGCGATGCCGCACGCAGATTCTTGATCTCGGTGTTGAGCCGCTGGATATCAAGCGCGACCTGGCCGATGGCCGCGTGCGCCTGATTCTGCGCCTCTATCGAGATCTGGATGCGATTCTCACCCACTCTTGCCTCGCCTCAACGACTCGCGCACCGGGGAGTCCTCCGGCAAGCTCTTGACCCACTCGTCCCAGGCCGCCTTCGTGTTCCGCGGCGCCGGCGAGTGCGCCCTGTTCTCCTCCGCCCCGGACTTCATCTGCTCCGCCTGCCACTCCTGCGCGCGCAGCCGCACGCCGGCGTCGAACGCAAGGGCAACCATGAAGTCATCCGCCGAAGTGAGTCCCACTCGCTCAGCCGGGGTCGTCCCGTACGCCTCACAGATCGCGTCGAGCACGACGCAGAACGGGACCGACTCAAAGCGCCCCCCTGGCCAGCTCGGCCTTGTCGGAATCCATGTTCGACGCCTCGCTGATCCGGACCGCAAGCCACGCCATATCCCCCTGAGTCAAGGCGTCCACCGGAAGCCATTCCCCACTGGCTGGCGCCTCCGCCTCGTCCTCGACCAGAACCGGCGAGGTGACGCACGCGAGCGCGAGCTTCCTGTTGTATTGGATCGCCCTCTCGATGGTCGCCTCGTCCGGCCCAGTCGAGCTATTCCGCATCAACCCCGGCACGCCGCCGACGATCGCCCCGAACTCGAGCGCCGTCGGCGCGCGCCACTTGAACTCCTGCCCCGAAGGCGCGACCCCGCTCCGATGGGTCCGCGCCACGTACCGCTCTTGAATGTTCGGCACCTGCCCCCCTTTAGGTCGTCGTCGCCTGGACCAACCGCAGATTGTCGTTCGTCGCCGTCGGATCTCCCGTCACGTTCGGATACAGGTTCAAGTTGAACGTGAAGCCCACGACGCCCTCGCCGCTGTAGACCGGCTTCGGGTCGTCGATGATGCCCGGCGCCGTCGCACCCGTGGCGAGCAACTCCAGCCCGTTATTCGCGTCCACGTAATACTCGATCCGAAGGTTCTCCTTCGTCGCCGCAAAAAGGTCCGCCATGATCTGGACCGCGTCGGTACCGGCCGTGTCCTCGAAGTCCATCTCGAAAGTGAGCCGGGCCGAAGGCCAGCCGTTCCGGGTCGGCAGCGTCAACTCCTGACCGGCCGCGGCGCCAAGGAACGGCTCGTAACGCATATTGTTGTCCAACTCGAACGTGACCCGCTTGGCTAGGAGCGCCGTAGTCGGCGGATTCGCCGTGCCGACATAGAGCCCTGAGTTGGCCCCAGCAATCGCGTGCTGCCATGCAAGCGTGGTCCCGCTGATGTCCGTAAACGACGGCGCGCTCGATGCCGCGTACTTCTGCCCGGTCCCGGTAATCTGGAACCTGAGCTGCGCGTTCGCCTCCATCGTCATCACGAAGCGATTGATGCAGATGTCCTGGACCACGGTCGGCGACATCCCGGCAACTCCGCTGTGCGGGATCTCCCGAATGGTGAGCGAATGGTTATAGAACGTAGCGGCCGGAGTCCCGTCAGTACCTCCATCAACCGGGGGATTCCAGAGCGTATAGTGGTGAAAGAATGGGGCAACTGCGCCCACCTTGAACCGACGCCCCCAGGCCGCCAGCAAGAGCGGAAGCAGCGCCGTATCGTTCGCGACGTACTCGAACGTGGCGTCGAAGTCGGTCAGGCTCATCGTCTGCCACACCTGGGCCGACTTCGGCATGATCGCCGCCGTCGTGACGCGAGGCTGGCTCGTCTGCCTCGTCGAAAAGATCGACCCGGTCCGGATGAACGCCCCAGTCGTGAGCGTGATCTGCGCCGTACCGAAAGCCGTCTGCTGCCCCCACGCGATGTAGCTCTGTGCGCCAAGCGCCTTCGGCATTAGCCGTCACCTCCCTCTGCAAGTTCGAACCGCTGCATCTGATAGTTCCGCGCCTCCTCGTCCGTCGTGCATCCCCTGCTGTTCATTCCCATGACCTCCGCGGCGAGGGTTTCCGACACCTCGACGATCTCCCCTCTAGGGAAGGTGGTAGACTGAATCGGACCGAAGGACCCATTAGGACCGAGATAACGCACCTTTACCAGCTCACCCGTTTGGATTGTCATAGTTATAGACCACCTTCCATTCGCTGCGGAACTCGCCGATCGACTTCCCCTGCTCGTTCCGGTCCACCAGGAAACTGAATCCGCCCGCCTGCTCCTCAGTGAAATGGCCCCAGGTGTTCGCCACGCTCAGCCCTGGGTAGTCCCGCTCCGGATTCATGATCATGACCGACCGCACATCCTCCGCCAGCCGGAGTATCGCGGTCTGAGCCCCACGGTCCTGCTTCACGACCCCGTAGATCCAGACCTCCAGACTCCGGCGCGCCCTGGAGATGAGCCCCTCCTGCCCGCCCGATCCCATGACCCAGACGTGAAGCGAAGGCGTCTCGGCCTGGAACATCACGTCCGACTCCGGCGCGTAGTCCGGCATCACGACCGTGCGGACGTCGCTCCAACGGCCGTTCGCCACGGAGATCGTCTTCAGCTCGGCCAGGAGCGAATCCATGCAGAACTCGCTGTTCGGCTTGCCCCCGTAGGCCATGCGTCAGGCCCCGACCAGGGCGCGGCGCACGCTCACACGCGACGGAGAAAGGCGATTGATCTCGGCGGCGTAGTACCGCTGGAGCACGGACTGGAACCGCGCGGCCTGCGCGTCAGTCAGCGAGATCGGAGGGCGCCATTTGCGGCCCTGGACCTTCACCTGGTGGTAGTGGCCGTAGGGCACATCCGAGCCGAACACGACGCGCCGCGGCGACACCTCCACGACTGAATCCGCCGTACGCCCGGCCAGAGAATCCCTTAATCTCCCGGTGCGCGTCAGTATCTTCCGGCCCGGAAAGTGAACCTCCTTCCACGCCCGGTACTGCGGATTGAGCTGGGGCCATGCGCCGCTCTGCCCCTTCGCCTGCTCCCGGGCGAACGCCTCCGCCTCGATCTCTCGGAAGACCGCCTCAAGCATCGGCGCCGCCGGCGAGATATCAGACGCGAACAGAAGCAGCCGATTCATCATCGTGCGGATCTCCTCCGCGCCCGTCTGGTTTATGGTCAGCCGGTACACTAGAAGACCTGGTCCCTGGTGAACCACGGCTCAACAGTATCGCTATGCCGCGGGACACCCGCCGCAGCGCCGGTTGCGCCCGCCGTCTCCGGGTTAGACAGCCGCTCAATGGCGGCCGTGAAACTCTCGTGATAACCCTGCCATAGAGACGCCTTATCCTCGGCCGCGCCACGGGCTTGCAGCACACGGTATGCGGTTTCTGAAGCCACAAGGAAATCAGCCCAGGCAAGCGTATTCGCATCGGTGACTGGTAGGGTCGCTCCGCCCGATACGAACGCCACGTTCAATTCGCCTTCGACATTGCCCATCAAAACAATTGCTTCCGCCAGAGTCGGGTGCGTCGTCTCGTCAATCGGAACGTCAGCCGGAAGAACCGCATGGACCTTTGCAATCGTCGTGTAGGCCATTAGCCCGTTACTCCAGTTTCCAATGTCGTCGGCTGCCACTTATCGAGCCGGATGATGCTCAGTTGCAACGCGAACTTCGCCTTGTCTGCAGCCCTGTAGTTCGCCTCAGAACCAGGCGTGCGCCACTCTCGCTCCGCAATGTCCAGCCATCGCTTTACGGCGGTAAGGACTAGCGGTGCCTCAGGCAGCGCCGCCACCTCGAACGCATGCCGCTCCCGGCAATCGTCGTGTACGAACACGGGATCACTCGTGCCCCCTATCCTTGCCAGCCACCATCCGCGCTCCAACTTGTGAATCATGATCAATGACTTCATCGTCCCAGGTTGCGGCGAGAGAGCCGAAGCCCTCCCGCCGCCCCATTGCCCTCCCTATTACGTGAGCATGTCACCCATGTTCACGAGTGCCGTACTGCACGTGGTCTTGAGATCAAACTCAGTCTCGCCACGCACCACATCAGCACGCACCTTGTCGTCCCGGTACGAATCCATCGTCGCCAACGCCCCCGCCATCGGAGACGGCCCGAAACTCACGCCGAAACTTACGGTCTGAGGCCCAGGATTGCGATCGACGTACGCCACCGAAATCTCGTCCTGGTTCCACACATCAATACCGGCCACCGATAGGCCGGACGCGGAAACCGTGGACGTCTCGGCCTCGTTCGCCTGGATCATCGTGAACGGCACGACGAGATCCACATTCAGATACTGAGCCACCAGCTGAGGCGTGATCGCCGTACCAAGGCCCTGCTGCACGTACTTGATCGCATCGATGATCAGCAACCCGGCCGTACCCGGCGCCTGAGTGCCAGTAATGCTCCGCCACACGCTGGCATTGATCCCGACCGTGTTCCCTGCCCGCCCGATCCGCTTCTGGATCGTCGCGTTAGCCGTGTTGATGTCCACCCGAGGCTGCGCCGTGGCTGAATTCCACGTCGCCGCCGGAGCGGTCGGGTCGATGGCGTCAATGACTGCCTCCGCCAAGAACTCACGGTCCAAGTACAGCTTGTCGCTGATCTGCGTAACGGCGCGACTCCTCAGATCAGCCCCACCGCCCAACCAATCCCGCGCGTCATCGTCCAGCACGGCGATCTCGAACCCGTACTTCTGCGCCCGGAACGCCGCCGACGTGAACCGCTGGTCGATACGCGAAGCGCCAGTGCTGCGCGACCACTTCGCGTCCTCTCGCTTCAAGTTGCCAAGAGGGTCCGCGATGTAATACGTGCCGGTTACCCCCGGGGTGCGGACCCACGGGAAAAGACAATCCGCCCCGCTCATCCAAGGCAACGACTGCCGGTACTCCATCCCAACATTCGTAAGGACGGGATCGACCGGCCTGACTCCAACGACTGCTGCCATTTGTCAGACTCCTCTCTCTCGTCCCGGTTAGGTGGATTCCATCTCGAACGGCTGGAACAGCATCTCGAACACTCCGAGATCGGCGGCCGTGGCACTAATGGCGGTCCCCCAGACAAAGTTCGTTTCCGTCTGCACCCCGCCCTTCGTGACCGTCACCATTTTCCCCGCTGTGGTAGGCGCCACCAGCGCGCCGATCGCGATGGCGGCAGAGGCGACAGCCTTCACCGTCTGCCCGGGCAGCAGGAATCCAACGTTGTCGTTCTGGACCCCGGTCTGAGCGGCGATACCGTACGGTTTGTCCGTAGTGGCCGTGGCTACCACGACTTCTTTGTAGACCGTACCCAACGTCAGGGCACAACCGACATAGAGCGCCGCTGAGCTGACGTACTTCGCCGATTCGGTTCTCGCTTCGGCCATTAGCCCTCACCTCCGCCCGAGAGACCACGAACGTGCTTCTGGCGGTATCGCTCTGACAATGCCTGGTCGCGCTTCATGACCTCGGTCCCCGCCGCACCAGGCTTGCCGCGGAATGACTCGTCCTTGGCCATCAACTCCGCCACCGCGCCAGCGATTTCAATATCCACGTCGGTATCAGCGGCCACCACACCGTGGAGAGATTGCTGTGTCGCCAGCACGGTCCGATACTTGTGGTTGTCGATGAAGCGAGTCACGAAGTCCGGGTCCTTCTGGTATTGACCAACCCAATCGTCCGCGTCCTTCGCGTCAAGGATCTGGGCCACGACCGCCTTCTCAACAACGCGCCGGCCCTCGCTGGCCTTCAGTTCCTCTTGAGCCTTCCGGCCCTTCAGCGCCTCCGCCTGTGCCTCGGAAAGCGCCTTCACCAGCTGCTCATTGAGCGCTACGACGCGCTTGATCTCAGCCCCCTGCCCCCGGATGCGCTCGACCATCTGCTCGGTCGTAGCCTCCTTGGGCAGCCCAATGTCTTCCGCCAAAATCTTCAGGTCCATCTAGCTAGACCTCCGATAAAGTTAGAGCACCTACTCCAGACGATTCGGGTGTGAATTCGAACCGTCGCGTAATCGCTGGCTTCGCTTCGCGTGTCTTCTCTGCAAGATCCATCTTCACGTATTCCGCCATCAGGCCCTTACGCAACTCCACCTTCGTCCTCTCGTTCGCAGCGACACACGGGAACATCCCGTCAAACCACGGCGTATTCGTCAACCCCGCGCGTAACAACGTAAAGCCCTGGTCCTCTCCACTCTCCTTGTTCGTAAAGCTGCGCGCAAAAGTCGGCGAAATGAATCGGTACTGCCCACCCTTGATCCAATCCGCCGCCTCGTCGGTGGCGTCGAACGTCGCATAAAGCCCCACGTCCGTGATTTCAAGCTCCTTGATCCACCCCGCCGCGCGCCGCGCCTCGGGAGTGCTCCCGTAGTCAAGCCCATGATCGAAGTCCACCGGAAGCGCCCGCCCGGTGCCTTCGAAGTTCTTCACCGCCTGCCCGAGAAGCTCCGGCGTTATGTCGATCGGGCCGTCAGGGTGCCCGTCCCAATGGCCCATCGGGAATAGCTGCACCCGAACCTTCGTCCCCTCGAACGTCTCGGGAAAACTCTCAATAAACGCGTACGGCATCAGGCCGCCTCCTCTCGAAACACGTAAATCGTCACGCACCGGCACCGATCGTCGCCACGACAGTTCGGATTCGGAGTCACGTAGACTGGATCATTCGGCTCATGCTCCGCACCATCCAACTCAGCGCACTCCTCGCACGTCCCGAAGTCCATAACCGCAGAATAGAAAGCGGTCTCGATATCCGACCACATGGAACTCGCCTGCTCGTTCCGACCGTTCGTGTAGCTCTGGACTACTGCCCCCCCGAGATCCGCCTGCTGCACAGGAACGGAAAGGGAAGTCAACGCCTCACGTACCATTCGTTCCTGATCCGCCTTCGATAGATCCGCGTTTCTCGCGTTCTTTAGCGCGTCCACAGCGGTAAGCGTGAACACACCAAGCAGCCCCGTGACAAACGTCTCTGCGATACGAGTGGTCCACTCCTTTTGCGCCTTGGACGGGACGAGATCGAAGTCGTCTTCCTCCTGCATCGTCCTGGCAACCACCGGCTGACCCGACAGCTGCCGCTTACGCTCCTGCAGGATCGCTGCACGGCCATGCATGTAGGACTGACTTAAGGCGGCGGCAAGGGCCGTGGTCATACTCTTTTTCATCAGCCGTACGTTAGGGTCGGGGAAGAAACGGCCAGCCGAGAAGTCCTCGTCGCTTACCGTGCGCGCCGCCTTCGCAATGCGCTCAATCTGCTGCGTGCGGTACGGGACAACGACACGGTGCCACACCCGGAGCGGCTCCTGGTCGAGCCACGCGCTCGTCTCGACATAGGCGCAGTAAACCTCGTGCGGGAACGGCTCCCGAGCGGTGCGCACCCGCTCCGACGCCGCTATCTTGAGAGGAGCCTTGACTACTGGAGTCTCCCCCGGCTCGGCCACCGGCTGTACGATCGGCTGACTCGCCATCTCGATCTTCCGCTTCGCATTGAGGCGCTCCGCCTCCTTACGCCATTCGACTATGTCGTCTGGCAGCAATGGGAACTGATACGACTCGCGTAGCTGCTGCTCAAGGACAACGTCCGCGGTGATCGCACCCGACCCGGCAGGGAGGAGCTGGGCTAGCGTTTCGGCCATCGACGTGCCGGAGAGCTTGCTTAGATCCTCACAGTTCAGCTTCGGCCACACCTTTCGCGCACCCCAATTGCGCCCAACAAGCTCCACGATAGCCTGCGAGTTGAACACCTCCTCGACGCCAGTGGCGAGGCCCTGAAGTACCGCCAAGACGAAATCAACCTTCGACTCGTTCGCACCCTTCGCCCCTAGATTCCCAGACACCATGTGCATCACTTCCGAGAACAGGACCTGCGCCGTCTGCGTATCGTGGTACTGCACCGATCCGATTACGTCAGTCCCTTGACTGGTCGGGTAGATGATCTCCACTTCCTGACCCGTTTCGAGCACCGCATACCCGCGCTCGTTCGCACGCGCCTCCCGGATCAGATCCTCCGCAGCGTCCTTCACTGCAACCCCAGCACCAGCATCCACCGTGATGGTCGTGAACCCCATCCCGTGCCGCTCGTGCCGCATCCCGTCCACACGGAGCAACTTGTCCTTGTGGAACCAGTTCTTGTAACAGTTGCGCAGGATCGACTTGCCCCACAGGTTGTCTGCCTCACGCCCGAACGTGAATAGCATCAGCTTCGCCGCTGGAATCTGCGCTTCCTTGTAACCGTCGGGCGTCCACGCACGTTGTAACATGTAGTCGAGCTGCCCGGACCCATCCGTCTTGAACACGAACTTATCCACGCTCTTAGGCAGAACCCCAAACAGGTTCGCAAAGACCTGCTTCCCATCCTCGTCAACGCCCCACGTCTTCTCGAACGCGGAAAACCCGTAAGTCAAACACAACAGCGCATGACGGAGCGTGTCCTGCCACTTGGCGGCGAACGGATCGTTCCGCCCAACGCCCATAACCCACTTCTCGCAAAACTTGGCGATCTCCACTTCCTCGTCCGTATCGTCCGCCGGCTCTACCACCCACTTCGCGGCGAGGAGCGGCCAAATAATGCGGGATAGACCCGACGCGATCTCCGCGTCCGTAGACATCTCCTCGTAGCGCGACATCGCCTGCTGCCCCTGGAGCGCGGGGTTATAGTCGGCCATGTTGTAAAGCTGCCCACCGAACACCACGAGCCCAGATCCGCCAATGCGCGGCTCGGACCGCACCAGATCCGCTGGCATACGACCGTTATTCGCCATCAGAACTTATCCGGGAAAATCATGACCGGCCTGTCCACCCCATCGCGTACGTGTGGAATATCACGATCGCGTGGCTGCCACGAAGGCTCAGCGGCCATACGCTCCCGAGGCGCATGCAACGTCGCGTCACCGTCCAACAGGAAGCATGCCGTCATCCCATACCTCAGCGCGTCCATCAAATGCGTCGCCCTGTTCTTGATCGGGTCGTCGCCCTTCACACTCCCGTTGTCGTCCGTGGAATAGCGATAGTCCGCGATGCGCCGCGGCACCATGCCGCACTCGAGCGCGAAGTAGACCTCTCCCTGGTGAAGCTTCCGCCTCACAAGCCGGATGCCGTCACGCAGCTTCTGCCTCGGCGTCGTGAAGTTAGTAAAGCCAAACGTCCGGTACTCGCGTATCACCGTCGAACCGGTGGCGATCTCGCGCGCGTTGCCAGCGGGATCGCCATGACAGAGCAGCTCCGACTTATCCCCTCGGAAGCCGAGCCGCTGCGCCACGGACCACACGTTCGCCGCGTTAACCTCAGCCGGCGCGTTCTCCTGCTCATAATCCGCGAGCACACGCATTTCACGCCCCAGCACCTGGAAAAGCACAGCCGCCGTAGCCGCACCGATCCCGAAGTCCATGCCCATGTGAAGGCGCAGATCTGGGTCGTAGCGCACCTGGGCGCTGTAATGCCGGTCGTAACTGAACTCGGGATAGACCAGCCCGCTCGCGCTACGACTGAAGTCAATGTCCAGCTCCCGCGCCACCTGGTCCTGCGTCATCACCGCGCACATCGCCCGATACCACTCGGACGAAGGCCGCCCGGTCACGTGGTCCAACTCGAGCCCGTCGTACCGCAGCGGATGCTCGGTCCAGTGAATGCGGACTTTTCTGAAACTGCCCGGGCTGTTCCAGATCCGCGCGAAGTTCCCCTCAGGACCGTTCGGAGTGCTCAAGAGCCACACTCCGCGACGACAGGCAGGACGCACCGAGCTGAAGGATTGTTCGCTCTGAGGCACGAACGCCCATTCGTCGCAGAGAACATTGTCGAACGTGCCGCCGCGACCGATGTTCGGCGTCGTGGCCTGGCCCACCAAGAACGAACCAGTCGTATCGCAAACTGCGCGGAGGTGGGTAAACCGCACAGGCGCCAGCGCACGCACCAGGGGCTGTAGCGAGTCGTAGAGATACCGAATCCGGCCCATGAGGGATTCGGTCGTGGAGTGCTCGCCCCCATCGTCAACGAGCTTCTCCATCCTGGAAGTGATGAGCGCGGAGTAGTTGGCGGTGAACATGATCCGCCACAACAGCACGCCGCACGCGCCCCAAGAGCCGAACATCTGCCGGGACTTCGCAATGATGATGTCCTCGCCAGTCGCCAGCTCGTCCAGGTAGCGCCGGAAAAAGCCGTACTCGCCCGGCTCCGGGAACGGGCCGAACGGCGTCTGCGTGAACATGAGCAACGCCAGCGGATGCTCGCTGCACATCCCGCGCAGCGCGTCCTCACGCACGTCAGTGGATTCGGCGATCGCTTCCATTCGTCTCCAGTTGCCTCGGGCCTATGACCTTCATCACCCGCTCGAAAGCCGCCGGCCAATCGAACGAGTCAACCTGCCCCTGCCCAACCGCAAGAACCTCGTGCGACACACGCGCCGCCTGAAGCGTCGGTACCGTCCTCGACATGAGCATGTCCGCGGCCCTGAGCCGCATCAGGGTCGGCTGCTCCGGATCGTCCCGCACTGAAATCACGTACCGCACATTCGCCGGCGTGTCGTCCCACAAAAGCTGGTTCGACAGGACCCGCAGTTGCCGATCAAACTGAGTCCTGGCCCGAACAACCTGCCTCGCCCTCACCGAAACCGCGGCACCGGAGTCGCGCTCCTCGTCGCGGCCCACCGCTCTAGTAGGGCACACCGCGCAGAGCAGTACCGTCCGTGGCCCGCCCGCATCACGCTCGGCGAAGGGATCGGGAACCACTCCAGGCAACCCTCCCGCTCGCACGGCCTGGTCCGAGGCACCAGATACCGCTTCGGCAACCCAGGCACCACCGTCAACGGATGATCAAATCCAAGATGCGCCCAGGCGGCGTGAAGTCCGGCACCACCTTGACCGCCAAGTTCGAATAGCCCGAACAGTTCGGCACTTCGTCACACGCCTTCGCCAAGAAATAGAGCGTCGTCCCGCCAACGAACGGGCCAGCCACGGCCACGCTGTCCGTGCTCCCCGCCACGCGCGGGACAGGCAAGTTCGGCGCCGAAGTGGCCGCGTTCCACCACGACAACGTATCGGTGCCCGCAATCCCCACCGTGCGGTAGCGCATCTGGTAGCTCGACGCCGTGCCAACCACCCCGTCATCACCCGGCGCGGTCCATACCAGCGTCATGCTCGGCACCTGCGCGTGTCCACGCCGGACCGGGAGGAACAGCACCACGGCCGCGACCAGCAGGACCGCGACTGTGAGGCCGACAACCGCCCAAACTTTCATTAGCCCCCTCCCCGCTTTGCCTTCTTCTTGCCGAATAGGCTCTTGAGTGACGAGATGAGACTGCCAACGATCGCCACCACCTCCACGACCTTCTCGACCTCCATCACTTCACCGTAGTCGTCGCCGTCACGCGGCCGTAGATCCCGAACGCGGCGAGGATCGCGTAGACGTACTCGGGGATCGACGGCAGCTTGATCCCGAGGCTCGGTTCGATCGCGTTGTAGACCACGACCAGGAGCCCGATCACACCCGCCCAGACCGTCTTCGAGAGATACCAGGGCTTCGTTGCCATTTACCCTCCTGCTGTGGGAAATAAAAACGGCGTGCCAGGCCGCCATCCATTGCAGCCCAACACGCCGCCGCTCACACGGGGCCGGACAAAGAAAAAGGCGGCCCAATCCGCAGCGCCCCTACGCCTGCGATTTCCGCCCAGCTCTCGCCCGGCCCTACACGATTTCGTCAACCGATTACGTCATGCGCTCCTCGCCGGATTGGGACGGCCATATAAGGGTTCGGACAAAACCGCCAACGCCACAGGGATACACCTCGGGTGGCTAGATAGTCAAGAGTTTCTTGTTGGCCGCTTCGTACCACCTATCCATACCCCGGTGTTGCGCGACAGATGGGGATTCTGTAGCTCCTCCCACGCATCAGCCCAGTCATTCCTACCGATACCTAGTATCGGTTTTCTTGCTAAGGATATACACTTACGGACGAATATCTCCGGTTTCCCCGCCCGCGTCGCTATCTCCCCTTGCGTCCACTTCGCGAACCGCGAATTAAGCTCCGCCCACGCGTCCGCCCTCTCCCAACCAGCCCTCGAATGGCTCGCCCCAGCCCTATCCGAAATCTCCCAGAGCTGCGCCTCCGACAGCTCCAGCCTCACCTCTGCCACCCCAGCCCTCATGCCTTCACCTCCACGCAAGAGAAACCACCTTACGCAACCTTACCTACCCTAAAACTTCTGTCAACACCCCCATGCCCGCGCGCCGGAAATCCTAGAGCCACGACCCAGGACGAGTGTGCCGCGCCAAAGCGGCAACACACTCGCCAGTGGGTCTAGGGATTCCATCGACCTAGGTGGCGGCGGTGCACTAGTCTTTATAGGGGCCACCGCCATCCTCGCTTTTTCGGCTCTTACCTCTAATGAACAAACGGGTTAGAGATGGCGGTCATAGGGGAAACTTGTTATTTCTTATGTTGCAACAGTTTAAAGGTTCGATGGCGGACCGCCATCTTTTCCATCACCGCCATCGACGCGCTTCACGCTAGTGATTAAACGAGTTAGAGATGGCGGTCATAGGGTGGAATTGCCGGCTGCATCTAATTGCTTATGTTGCATTGTTTTGGTCAGTGAAACAGGTGGCACCGGTTATGCGCCGCCATTACCGCCATCCGCCGCCATCTAGGTATCCTCGGTGTCGAGTTGGGTCAAATGGCGCACTAATCTTTGGACGCCTTGCTTAGCTCGGGGGGAGTGGATCTGGCTTCTGGCGGCGAGGTAGTTTACGGCGTCTCGGACGGTCCGCGCGGCGTAGGATTCTTTGAATTCGGCGACGATTTCGGCGAGCCGGTAGGTACGGTTTGGGTTGTCGGCTAGGAGTTTCAGGATATCGGAGCCTGCGCCTGGCATGTTGGGGCGGGCGGTGTTGGCGCCGATGAATTCGAGGTGGGCTAGGCCTTCGGAATCTGCGATGCGGACTTTGTAGTTGAAGGGGGCGTGTTTGGGGCCTTGGCGGTGTTTGTGGTGGGTCATGGTGATGAAGCCGGCTTCTTGTTCTTCGACTGGGAGCCAGACGTCCATGGCGTCGCGCAGGGCGGCGCTGCCTCTGCCTCGTTCTCCTGGGTCGTTCATTTCTTTGTCTGGTGATTTTTTTCTCCAGTGGTGGACGATGCCGTGTGCGGAGGGGTAGACAGCTTGGAGTTCTTTGAGGGCGAAGGCTATGGCGTCTGCCCATTCGGATTCGTTTTCGTTTCCGCGTTTCATTTTCCGTGCTGAGTCCCAGAGGACGAGGTCGGGCTGGATGTCGTCGATGAGGATTTTGAGTTGGTCCATTCGCTTGGGATCGTCGATGCGGAAAGGTTGTCCGACGACGTAGCCCATGAGTAGGTCTTGGATCGTCTCGGGTTCGAGGAACAGGCCGTTGACTGTCCATTTGTATTTGCGGGCGGCTTCGTCCTTGTTTTCCTCGAGCTGGATGAACATGACGGAGTTTTTTACTTCTACTGGGCAGGCGAAGTTCTCGATGAAGTTGGCGCCGGCCGCAACGCAGATTCCGAGCGCGGTAAAGGTCCAGCTCTTGAACGTACCGCCGAGCCCGTTCAGGCAGAACAGGGAGCCGCGTGGTATGAGTCCTTCGACGAGCCATTGGATGGCGGGCGGTTTCTGGTTATAGATTTCGTAGCCTGGCGTGTAGATAAGCGGGGGGAGTTCTGGCGGTGGGGTGCGGTCCTTGGTGTTGATGAGCTTGAGTTCAGGCTTTGGGCTGGCTTCCACCACGACGTCCTCCCCATGTTCCTTCGTGCCAGGTGCCGTCTCCGTTGAGTAGCGCCTTGGCTCTAGCGTCGGCCACGTCGGCAATGGCTTGGTCGTGGGCGATGTTCCAGAGTGTTGGCAGTAGGTTTTCATCGAATCGTTGGGATCTGCGGAAGGCGCGTTCGAGCTTTCTGGCGATGGAGGTGGCGCGGGTGCGCTCGGTTTCGTCGAGGTCTAGCAGGGTTCCGGCCAGGCTGGTCTTCTCGGGCTGGCAGGTACGTGGATCGTCGGCGTAGTTCATGGTGGAACGGGTCTCTGTTGGCGAAGGGCAGGTCTGAATCGCACGCGGAATATACGCCGCGCCGAGGGCGAGTCAAAGGAAATCCGTTGCGCACGTTCAATTGGTTGTGGTAGGCTCTGCGGCATGGGCAAGGCGAGGCAGGCTGCATCAGAGAGCGGGCGCACGTTGGCGCTGGTGCGGTGGGCGAAGACGACGGCCAAGCGGCGCACAGAGGTAGGTCGCAAATTGGGGGTTGCCAGCGGGTTAGCAAGGGCGAGAAGGAAACGCGCGGCCGCCTCGAAATAGTTGTTGACGTGCGCACGTTCCCGCAATAGACTTCCGTATGTTGAGTGCGGTGCTCAACGACCACACGGAGGTCGCCATGAATGAGAAAGTCCAACCAATCCTCGAAGTGATTTCCCCGCGCAGCGCCACATGTGATGTGTGTGAACTGCGGCCCGGTCGGCGCATACTCATGGGTCCTGGCGGCGAGACGTGGATCTGTGATGAGTGCTCCGCGGAGGCGGAGGAGTGCATGCATCACGGTGCGCCGCGTTGCCGCTGCGGCTCGAGGCGGACGGAGCGGGTCGGCCGTTCGGCGCTTCAGCGTCTTTGCCACAGCTGCGGCGAGACGTACGTGTATCGGCTGGCGGACGGTGTGCTTGTTCCTCATGCGCCGCTGACTGCATTGGCGCTGGACGAGGAGCGTGCGCGGTGACGCCCGAGCAATGGGGACCCGAGGCGCGCGAGAAGCTTCGCCGCGCCCAGGATAAGATCGCCACCGCACTGGACGACCTCTATGGCGCGCGCCGCGCTCTGGGGCATGCGAACCGGCCGGGACTCGTCATTTGGGCCGTCGCGCTAATCGAGGATCTCAAGTCAATGTCTGACCGCATTGGCAAAATTGAGTACTTGGTAGCCGAGAATGAACGTCGGCAGGTGCAGCCATGACGCGATTGCATGGACTGTACCCGGAGATTCCGATGGCGGACTACCTGGCGATCGATGCGCTCGGCTCGAGCCGCCTGGAGCACCTCGCCATCTCTCCGTTCTACTACAAGCACATGTTGACTCGGCCGCCGGTCGACACTGAAGCGACGCGACGCGGGTCGGAGTTCCATTTGGCTCTGCTCGAGCCGCACCTGTTCGACAAGATCTATTGGCCGGAGCCGGACCCGAAGTCGATTCGGCCGGACGCAGTGGTGCCGAGGGCGACGAAGGAGTACAAGGCGGCCGTGGCGGCGATTGAGCAGAACGGGCTCATCGTGCTCAAGCAGGACGAGTGTGACAGGATCGATGGAATGGTGGCGTCGGTCAACGCACACCCGGTATCGAAGGCGATCCTGGCGGCGGCGCCGGAGCGCGAAATGACTGCGGTATGGGAACGCGAGGCTCGTGAGTGCCGGGGTCGGATCGACGCGCTCGGCGACCATGCGATGGTGGACATAAAGACGACGCGGGATCTCAAGCGGTTCAATCCTTACGGCATCACGGCGCGCGGCTATCACCGTCAGGCCGCCTGGTACCACGACGGCCTGCGCCGGCTAGGGCGGGACATTCTGGCCGCCTACCTGATCGCGGTCGAGTCGTCGGCACCGTACGACGTGGGCGTGTTCAAGCTCGGGACGGAGCTGCTGCAGGTCGGCCTGGACGAGTGCCGGGCTCTGGTCTGGAAGCTGGACCAGTGCGAGCGGGACCAGGTATGGCCGGGCCAGTTTCCCGATGTAGTCGAGGCAACACTAACCGACGCCGCGGCTCTGGATCTGAGCGGCGTGACCGTTGCGGAGGAATGATGGAAGCGCCACAGGGCAAGCCGTACGAAGGGCCGAGCGGTATTGGCCGGGATAGTTTTTGGTTGACCGCGGAGGACTTGATCGAGGGGAAGGACCAGAAGGTTACGATCGAGGACGTGATTCTCTATCCGGAGGTCACGTTCCAGGCTGGGCGGAAGCGGCTCAACATGCTGGGGCTAAGGTTCCAGGGGAAGGAGCGTGTGCTCGGATTGAACGCAACGAATCGCAAGAATCTTAATTCCGCTTTCGGGAACGTGGTTCGCGCCTGGAAGGGCCAGTCGATCACGCTGTACGTGGCCGAAACTCAGATGGCCGGGGAGACGGTGAAGTGCGTCCGTATCCGTCAGCAGAAGGCTAGGCCGTTATCGGCAGCGGAGGACATGCAGCACGAGGACGAGCCCGAGGCGACGTCAGCGAAGTCGGTGAACGGTGAGGCGGCGGGGCCAACTGCGGAGCAGGTTATAAGTGTTTTCGGCAACGAGTAGATCCCGGCGCGCCTGTCCTGGTTTTGCGTGTCAGGGGGTGCGCGCTAAGGGCGCGTCGGGGATGTATGGGGGCGAGACTGGTCTATCCGCGAGGACGGCCATGGGTCTGGCGACCCTTCCCAAGTGGGGTCTCGCCCGTTTCATCTAACCATGGAGGAACGATGGCGCGGAACGTGACGAAGGAATCGGACGAGATCAAGGCGACGAAGCGTGTCGAGCGGATGCTTTGCAAGGCGCAGGCCGAACTAGACGAGATGGCGCCGGCGCTGCGGGTCTGGGTCGAGTCGTACCTGCGGCAGAAATACGGTTGGTTCGTGGAGGGCTGACGTGGACCCGGCCGATCACCCGACGCGCACGGCGGTGCAGGAGCTGACCGACGCGGTCAACCGTGCCGCAGCCGGCCAGGAGCGGCTCTTGGCGCAGATGACGAGCCTTGAGCAACGCACTGCCGAGCTGTGGCGAATCACGGCCGAGTACCTCACTGCGCTCAAGGCGCTGCTCGACGCGGTGGACTCGGTCAGGAAGAAGCCATGGTGGCGGTGAAGCGCCGCACCTGGGGCCGAGGCTACCACTTCTGTGACGGGTGCGACCAGCCCGGCAAGTGCCTCATCCCGATGGACGGGAAGGAATATTGTGCCCCGTGCTGGCGTGCTCGAGGCGGACCGGCGAGGGACGAGGAGCTGCGGCGCCGGATCGTGGAGGAGTTTCCGGTACAGGGGAAGTTGTTCTAGGGAGGGGCCAACTGATGGGCTGGTTCATCGGATTCATTGCTGGGCTGTTCGTAGGGGGTGCGATCGGTTTCGTGATCATGGGGCTGCTGACCAGCGTAATGGAAGGAAGGCGGGAATGATGAAGGAAATCGAAGCGTTGTCCCAAGGGGCCCACATCGAGAACGGGCTCGCCTGCGTCATGGAGGCCGCCGCGTACATCGCCGGCGAGAAGTGGAGCGATAACCCGGAATGCGTCTCGCAGGTAATCACGCGATTCATGTCCAACTGGAACGATGCGCTGCCGGGCGACGAGGCACGCACTCAGCTCCTGGCGCCTCTCATCAAGGACATCCTCGGCACTCGCGGGTCTAACGAGTCGGAGACCAAGCGTAGCTGGATGGTGCTGGACTGGCTCGTGCGGGAGTGTGTGCCAGCATTCATGGATCTCACGCTCGACCTTCAGCCACACGCGAAGACGCTGCGCGATCTGGGACCGATTTGCGACGAGGCCACCTGCAAAGCGGCAATGCCAATGCTGAATGAAGCGCGAAAGGCGGCCGTCGCTGCCAAGGCCGCTGCCGGGGCCGCTGCCAGGGCTGCTGCCGGGGCTGCCTGGGACGCTGCCTGGGCCGCTGCCAGGGCTGCTGCCGGGGCTGCCGGGGCCTCTGCCTGGGGCGCTGCCAAGGACGCTGCCGGGGACGGACTCGCGCCTACGGTATCCGCGCTACAGGAGTCGGCGCAAGCGCTGGTGCGCCGGATGGCCGAGGTCGAGCGGGCGGAGATGAAGCCAATGAGGGCGATGCGGATCGGCGAGTATGTGCATGAGTGACGAACTCGAAGCCATCGCGGCGGAGATGGAAACAGGCTGCCACGGTGGGTCTGCACCACCTGTGGCCACGTCAAGGTGGGCGAGGCAAAGTAGGCGGAAGCTGCGGCGGTTCCGGCGTTACGAGAGGCGTCGGTGGTCGTCCCGCTAATGACGCGAACTGACGCGGAGTTTGGCGACCACCCGGGGAGGTTCGCACCTCGGGAGCCCCGCAGCGACCGCGAACAGGAGGGTTAGATGATAAAAAAGATTGAGCACGGCAGATTTCTTGTGTGGGCGTGCCTCCGTGGCCGGAACGAGCATTGCTGGCACGTCAACAGAATGGGCCTACGGCAACGGTGCTGCTGGTGCGGCATGTACAAGCCATGACCGCTCCGAAACTCACAGCAGCCGAAGCGATCGCGGAGATGCGGGGGATGGCCCAGGTTACGGCAACATGGAAGCACCCCAAGTGGGCCTTGGACCAGTGGGCCGACGCGATCGAGGCCGAGCTTGCCGGGAAGTCTGCCGAGATAGTATGGCTCACGCATGCGAAGAACGGATGGCGTCACACCAGCGCCACGAAGGACGCCCGCATCAAGGAGTTGGAGGCAGAGAGGGACTATCGTAGGCCCTGCCGCTGCGACAACGCTTCCGGCCACGAGGACACGGTTAACATCTGCTGCGACTGCGGAGGGTACAGGCCGTGATGAAGAGCGGTCTTTGCTGGCACGTGCACCACGATATTCTCTTAGAGTACTGCTGGGACTTCGATAGGCGTGTGGAGTACATCAAGTCCTCGAAGCCACCCGAGGAGGTAGAGACGCGGCTGAGGCTGATGAAGCCGGTAGAGGGAGCGCTGGGAGACGCCAAGGCGCGGGCCGAGTACGACAAGGCGCGGTCTGGGTACGCCAAGGCGCGGTCTGGGTACGACAAGGCGGAGGCCGAGTACGACAAGGCGTGGGCCGAGTACGACAAGGCGCGGGCCGAGTACGACAAGGCGTGGGCCGAGTACGCCAAGGCGCGGGCCGAGTACGACAAGGCGCGGGCCGAGTACGCCAAGGCGCGGGCCGCATTCCTCAACACTATAAAGCCTGGGGAGGCTGAGGCGCTCCACGCGGTCGAGTGCCCCGGCTGCCCCTGGGATGGGAATACTATATTCCCAGAGGTGAAGCAGTCGTGAATAGGCCCCGCGCCCTGGATTTGTTCTGTGGCGCCGGCGGCGCTGCAATGGGGCTCCATCGCGCGGGCTTCGACGTGGTGGGCATCGATATTAAGCCGCAGAAGCGGTACCCGTTTCCGTTCATCCAAGGGGACGCCTTGGAACCTCCGGTGAGGCTAGAGGACTTCGACTTGGTGTGGGCGAGCCCGCCGTGCCAGGCATTCACACCCCTTCGCAACATGCCGAACTATCCGAAGCATAAAGACTTGATCGTGCCAGTACGCGACGCGGTCAAGCGCTCACGAAACTACATCATAGAGAACGTGCCTGGAGCGCCGCTGTGCAATCCATTTAAACTATGCGGTTCTCAATTCGGGCTCGATGTTCGCCGCCACCGGCTCTTCGAGAGCAACTTCATTGTGCTCACGATTCCGTGCCAACACAAAATCCATACGCCGCGATTTGCCAACACGGGCACCAGAAGGCGGGCGGCGCTGTCTTCGGTGGTGGGAGTTTACGGACGTTCGCATTTCAAAGGCGACAATCTAGCCTTTAGGAGCAAGGCGATGGGCGGATGCGACTGGATGGATATGCGCGGCCTCTCACAAGCTATCCCGCCCGCGTACGCCGAGCACATCGGCCGATACGCCATGATGGCGCTGGGGCGGCACGACTTAGCAGAAAGGAACCGATGAGGCGGAATGCGATGCGACTTGAGGAAGCTATGGCCGCAGCCACTAATTCGACTGAGACCAGCTCTCCAAAATCCCACTTCGACAATCCAGAAGAATTTGCCCATCAAGTGGAGGCCGCGCTAAACAGAAGAGGAGCCACTAAATCCGCGCTCGCCATTGCATTGGGCGTAAGTCGCCAAAGGGTGGATCAAATACTCAATCAAGGATGGGTCACTGGGTCAGTGGTCAGGCGTATCGCAGATATTCTGGAGATGCAGGCCCACGTCCACCTGGTCCCGGACGATGGCCTCAAGCCGAAGAAGGCGAAGCGTAGAGCGAGCAAGTGAAGCGGGAGATCTCAAAGGCTGGCATCTACAGGAAGGGCCGCCGCTTCGAGTACGAGGTTAAGAAGCGCCTGGAGGCTCAGGGCTTCCTCGTGTTCCGCACGGCCGGCAGCCACGGGGCGGCGGATCTGATCTGCGTCCCAGAGCCGGACCACAATGCGGTGCCCAGACCAAGACTAATCCGCTTCATCCAGTGCAAGGCTGGGAAGCCGACCGCCGCAGACTGGCGGAAGCTCAAGGCCATGAAGGCCAAATTTGGGCATTCGTGGGCGATGGCGACCAAGGAGGGGATCACTGATGTCTAACCCACTCTGGTGCTTCGGCGGGCCACTGGTGGGCGGAGGCGAACTGTAAATGAACGCGACGATGATTACGTTTGCTTTGCTGATAATGTTCCCATGTATCGCCACTGCATCTACTGCCGGCAATCCAGACCAAAGGCCGAGTCTGCTGCTCGGGGTCGGGTATGACTGGGGCGACGTCAACCAGTACCATGCTTCTGAGACCTACAGGTTCGAGTATAAGACCGAGGTTTCCTTGGTTGGGAGCTTCGACTCGGCCTGGCGCCGATTCTTCGGAGCGGTCACACTCCCGACAAGCCGTTCGCTCTCGCTCCTATTGAGCGTCGCGCATTCGGACCAGCTCGAATCACGGCTAGTCCGTCCTGATCAGTTCTATACGACAACGTCATTCTTTAGCGCCAATTTCGCATTACGGATCTACCTGCCGTGATGGACTGGCGTGAGGGATGGCTGTGGCGGGAACTGGTGCGCGACCGCGGCCTGAACGAGCACGGCCGCCTGCGGTCCGACCCGAACGCGCACAGGGTCGAGAACGGTAATGTATCGGCCCGGGCTACCAAGAAGCGCCGAGAGCAGGAGAATGCGTACAACGCCCGGATCAGGTTACCCCGACCCGGGCTAGATTGAACGGCCGGTTCGCGCCCTGTGCCTGCGGGCCAGCCTCGGGGGGCTTCAGGAAGGCCCAAACAAGAAGGATAGCTCCCCGGCCCTTACTTCCTGCCGTCTCGCGTCATGCTATAGTGGTTCCCATCCGCCCATCGCCCGCCCCACCGGCACAGATCGTGCTGTTTCTCCCACCACTCTCCTATGGGCTTGTGGTCCTCCGCCGCCCTCAGCCACACCCCATCCTTGAACAAGTTCAAGTCGAGCGCCAGCTTCACCGTATGCAAACTGGAACGTATCCCGATTCCAAGATCCGCGTAGTACGCGGCGATCTCCGGAGGCCGGTAGCACCAGTCCAGGGTGCACTCGTATCCCTCCTCATAGATATGACCTATCAGCAGGCCAACATGCTTCGCGAAGAGGCGCTGCTGATAGCCTAAGCCGATTTTGTTAGATTCCATATTCTTATGAAGCCGTCCACCCTTACTTCTCCTCGATAAGGGATCGCAGCGGCTCGTACACCCACCCGTTCTGCGCGTAGAGGCGCCCGATCCTGGCGTCCGCCGCCCTGAGCAGCCGCACCCGTTCCTTGGCCGACGTCTTCTGCCATACGTCGTTCGCCGCGATGTACTCGTTCATGACGCGCCGGGCGGCGAGCCCCTCCGCCTTCATCTCGTTCTTGAAGTCCCGCGCCGAGAAGTAGAGCATCGTGGCGATCGCGCCGATCGCGATCTGCCGGACCCACTGGGCGGGGACGTCCCCGAACAGGATCTTGAGCAGCGCGGAGAGGCTTGGGACTGCGTTTCCGTTGGCCAACCCGGCCCCCTTTCCCTAGACCTTGGACAGTTGGACGTCGTCCCACCAGAGCGTCCCCGTCGTTCCGTCCATGATGAGCCGCACTTGGAGTTCGTCGTTGTCCGCCGTGAGCGCCAGGTCCACGGTGAAGGTCGTGAACGAGGCGAGCGTCTGCCCTACGGCCGCGGTCGCGCTGACGCGCACGCCCTCGAACGGCCTGTTCTGGAGCATGAGCGCCGGGGCCGTCCCGGTCAGCGTGCCCGAGGTCTTCGCCTTCACCGACGCACGCCAGGTTTCCCCGGAGAGGAACCGGCCGCGGCTCTGCGTCATGAGCTGCCCGGGCGAGCCGCCGGAGCAGACGGCCTTGAGCGAGAACGAGCCGGCCGCGACGTTCGCCGGGTCCGCCTCCCTGCTCACGGTCGGGGAGAAGGTGGCGCCCTTCATCCAGCCGTCTGGCAGGCCGTCCGCGTTCGAGTCGCGCTCGAAGGAGCCGATTCCGGCTAGGCGGTTCGAGGTCCGTGGGATCCTCATCCGGCCCTGCACCTCCAGCCGGAAGGGCTCGCAGTAGAGTTTTCGCCAGCGGCCCAGGAACATCACCGCGTCGTCGAAGCGGAAGCCGGCATTGAGCTGGCCCTTGTATTCGAGGCGCGTCGTCAAGGTCGTGTGGGCCGCGAGCATCCTGCGCTCGACGGTCACGAAGGTCCACTCGACCCCCAGGTTCGCCACGGCGCTCCCGGGGAAGCGGGCCAGGACGTCGTCGGCGCCTCCCGAGGACCGAAGCCTAAGGGCCGAGTCGTCGCTTGCGGCGCTATCCCAGGAGTCGCCCCGGACCCAGACGCCAGTGCCCACCCAATCGCCCACGGCCGTGCCCTGGGCCACCTGCTGCTCCAAAGCCGTGGCGGGGGTGGCTCCGGTACCCACGGATTGGACGGTCCCGCCCTGGGCCACGACAGGCGGCCAGGGATCGATCTGGTGGTTGTCGAAGATCTCCGAGGTCTGGGCGCCGATGACCGACCAATTATTTGCCACCCGGTTCGGGTTGGTACCCGTGGCGGTGTCGAAGGACGGGTTCAGGAGCAGGTTCGTCCCTAGGGCGCCAGCGGAGGTCCAGGGGGCCATGAGGACGGGGTAGACGGTCAGATCGGCCCCTAGGCCCTCCCAATCGGTCTCAGCGCCCTTCAGGAAGCAATCGACGAGCCCGCCCGTCTTCGGGGCCACCAGGGTGCCTGGGCGGCGGACCAGGAACGTCCCGGCCTTCCAAACGTCGAACCAGACGGCGCAGGCCGTGAGATCCCGGACCACGCCGGCGTCGAGCAGCCGGAAACGGTAGACCGGGTAGGAGTCGCCGTCCCAGCACGCGAGCAGGTTTTTCATGGCGCCGCCGCCAGGACGGTCCGCTTGAACACCGGACTCGTCATCTCCCCCCAGGTCTGGACCGACTCGTTCGTGGAGCCGGCGTTCCCGAGCGTGACCTGGTAAAGCAGATTGCCGGCAGTGGGCGTCTCAGTCCCGTCCAACTCGTACCGAACCAGCCCGTTCGCGGCGTCGTAGACGTAGCCATGGCCGACCTTGTGGGGCGCCGCGGCCGAGGCGTACCAGAAGGTCAGGTAGACGTGGTAGCCGGTCAGGTTCCGCACCGTCACCCCGTCCTGCTCGGTGATGAGTTCCTCCCAGATCGGGGCGGTCGATCCTTGCACGATCGGCCTGCGCTCCTCCCAGCGCCGCACCGTCATGACGCCCCCGCGTCGGTCGAGGCGACGGCGGGCATGGCCACGGTCCCGCGATCGAGCATGTCGGCCGCCGAGTCCGCCTGGGCCACCTCGGGCGCCGGGATGCGCGAGGAGTCGAGCATGTCGGCGGCCACGTCGATCGGGCTCACGCCGCCACCGGCATAGGCAGAACGGTGCGCTCGACGCCCGCCGCCTCGATCGGGACGTCGTCCACCGTGATGTCCACGGGGGAAGCCGGGGGGCCGCTCGCGAAGGGCAGCCCGAACGATATCTCAGAGTCGATTCGCTGCCAGTCCGCAATCACGTAGACTCCCGCCAGCTCGTCAAAGACCACCTTCCTCGGGAACCGGAAGCCGTCTATCTCGATCGTAGCGTAGGCCGCGTTGTACCCCGCCAGGTCGGAAGGGTTTACCTCGATCGTCATAAACTCGTCCAGCACTTCATTGACCCCGCCTGCGAGCCAGCGTTCCACGAGGAGCATGTGATTCTCAATCCCCGCCGTCGGGTCCACTGTGTTACCGCTGGAGTCCAGCGTCGTGCTGACGATCGTCGCGCCGAGCGCGTTCTTGATCCTTACCGGCATCCCAGGCGGCGGGGCCGCGGGCAGGTCCCGGTCGCGGATACGGAACGTGAGCCGCCTGTACTCCCTCGATTCGTTGGCAGCGCTCATTTTGTTGGTAGGCCCACCCCAGTTCATGTCGAACAGGTGCATGATCCCGGACGCGCTGTTCTGGACCTGGAAGCCGGTCACGTCGTCATCAGAGATGGTGAGGCCAATAATCCTCGGGTTGGCGACCGTGGTCCTAAAGGCATTGATCGCGTTCTCGCCAGGTTGTATCACGACCTTGATATCTTGGGCTCGGCCTGTCGCGGACCCCACGTTCACAGAGGTGACCGTGCCAACCGCCGCTACGTTCTTCGGATTCTTGACCGCGATAATGTTCTCGATCAACTCCAGCGACGACGACCCAGCGGCTCCGAAGTTATAGTTCGAGAGGCCGGAGAACAGACAGTCCGCTATCTCTCCCGCCGCCGCGGTCCCGAGGAAACCTTGCACTGAGGTCATATCGTCATGGTTCTGCCTCCCGCAGAACATCCCGCCGTAGAGCCTCACCCCGTTCAAGGTCTTGCCCGCGTTTGGGGCCTGATAGACGTACCACGGAGGCCCTACCGAGGAACGGGCGGCATACTGGTACCGCTTCCCCAGCGTGATCGGGTCGATCTGCTGCGTCCTTGTCTCGAATCCGAACGTCTGCCGGAACTTGAGGCCGAAATTCCCCTCGTGCTTGAGCAGCGTGGCGGAGGTGCCGGTCCCGTCATCGCCACGCTTCAATCCATAGTGGCAGTAGAAGAATTTGAAGTGGCCGTAGAGCCAATCCTTGTACTGCGTGTTGGTCTCCGGCGTGACCGCGATCGCCTCGGTGAGCCGGACCCGCAGATGGTGGTACTGTCCAGGATTGGTCCCGAGTTGCGACGTTGACCATGAAGTCGTGGGGAGCTCCCATTCGAGGCGTTGGATCGCCCGCCCGTTAGCCTGCGTGAAGTCCGGCGTTTTGGTTACCGTCAACGCGCTCCACGCCGCCCCGGTCCAACGCTCGACGGCGATGCCCGGATTGCTGGCCAGCGGAGCCCCGAGGTGCAAGGCCATCCCGTTGAAGGGGGCCAGCGCGCCATAAATCGTGTAGCCGTTGTTCTCGTCCGTCCCGCCGACAGGATTGTAGGGTATGAGGTTGTTCCAGTAGTTGAAGCCGTCGAAGCCGCCAATCTGCCGCCATATCTCGATGTTCCCGGCGGGCCAGCCGTTCAGGATGTCCCCCTCCTCATGAAGCCCGGCCCGCGTGACGCCGTTCGATCCCGGCCTGCCCATGCAAGCCCATACCTTGTGCAGGTCGTAGAGGAAATCGCCGCTTCCATCCTCCTGAGCGTCGGCGTGTACATGGTCGTAGGCCGTAATCCTCACTGGCGGGACGGAAGCGTCGAGAAGGACCCCGGTGCCGAGCGCGCTCATGGCGTCACCTCGGCCGTCGCCGCAACGTGCCCTTGGGCGAGTAGGTGCGCCGTGGCTGCGTAATCGACGGCGGACTTGGCTTGAACGTCCGCCATCGCTTCGATCAATGTTCTCATGCCGAGATCGATGGACCCCAAGGCCGACACGGCGGCCGACCCGGAGATGGAGCAAGCTAACGCGTACTCCGCCGCCGCTGCGGCCAACACCATCCCTTCGCCCAGGATCGAGGTGGATATTTCATGCGTCGTCCCGCCGCCGGGCACCACGGTCGCCGCCGCGCTTACCGAGGCCGTCCCTTCCAGTGACGACAAAGCCGCATAATCCATCGCGGCTGTCGGAGAAACCGCCCCGCTCGCCGAGATCGACACTGACACGGGCAGGTCAAGCCCTGCGGCGGCCGATACTGCGGCTTCCGCGCTTACAGAAGTCGAAGCGGCGTACTCGGCCACCGCCCCGCCGCTGACGGTGGCGGCCGCTGGTATCGAGACGACGCCGACATAGGTCATCGCCGCTGCCACCGCCACAGTGGCCGCAGCGGAGATCGAAGTCGAGATCGCGTGCACCACGATCTCCTTGAGCGTGACCAGCACCGACGCATGGTCTACTGCCGTCCAGGTCGGGTCGCTCGCGTTGCTGGTCCCGGTGAAGATGTCGAACTCCCCGCAAACGGACATGTTCGTGGCGCCACCGCCGCCAGTGGTCCCGTCCTTAGTGAACGCGGTGGAGTACGCCGCCGTCTTCGCGAACGCGTCCGCGACCGGCCCCTCGTGGGCGATGCCGCGCACCCAGAGGCGCTCCTCGTTCGCCGGAGTCAAGTTCATCGAGCCGGGGTCAGCTCCGTCGTTCGCCAGGTCCGTCCCGTTGGTGACGCTGACTGCGTTGCCGACCGACATCGTGAACTCCCAGGCCGTGATCGCGGACGCGGCGGGGCTATGCACGAAGTTCGCGGTGATCGTGTGCGTGCTCGCGGTGAGCTGCGTGGCAAGGACGGAGTACCAGACAGAGACGGTGGCCCCGGCCGCAGCGGTCCCCTGGCCGTTGGTGAACTCCCCCGCCTTCTCCCAGGTGTTCCCGCCCGCCGAGTCGCTGATCGACAAGACTTCGCCGTTGTCCCCGTCCACCGTAGAATTGTTGTTGCAGGCGACGACCACGGCGACGACGTTGCCCGCCTCCGCCGTAGCGGATACCGTCATGACGACGCTGGTCCCGGCCGTCTTGTCGTTCGCCGAGCCGAGAGTGTTTACGCTACTCCACGCCACGAGCCTCGCCCCCTACGCGAA
>Ga0184639_10000073_pt1 | contig 33573 bp, 41 predicted proteins | sample PLM31_170_b2_FD_133155 | JGI IMG/M metagenome (GOLD analysis project Ga0184639, IMG submission 133155) | Groundwater sediment microbial communities from an aquifer in East River, Colorado, USA - PLM3-1_170_b2 | ecosystem: Environmental > Terrestrial > Soil > Riparian zone | place: USA: East...
CGCCGGTTCTTCGAGACCGACGACCTGCAGGTGCGCTTCCGTCCGTCGTTCTTCCCGTTCACCGAGCCCTCCGCCGAGATCGACATGGCGTTCAAGGACGGCGGCTGGCTCGAGATCTCGGGCGCCGGCCAGGTGCATCCGAACGTGGTGCGCAACTTCGGGCTCGATCCGGAGCGCTACATCGGCTTCGCGTTCGGCTCGGGGCTCGAGCGGCTGACGATGCTCCGATACGGCATCAACGACCTGCGGCTGTTCTTCGACGGCGACCTGCGGTTCCTGCGCCAGTTTGCCTGAGGCGTCCGAGATCATGCAGTTCCCCGAGAGCTGGCTGCGCACGATGGTCAACCCCGCGTTGACCACGGATGAGCTCGCGCACCTTCTCACGATGTCGGGCGTCGAGGTCGAGACGGTCACGCCGGTCGCGCCGGTCTTCTCCAAAGTCGTGGTCGCACGCGTGCTGGAGGTCACAAAGCACCCGGGTGCCGACCGGCTCACGGTATGCAAGGTCGACGCGGGGGAAGCGCAGCCGCTCGAGATCGTCTGCGGGGCGCCGAACGTCGCGGCCGGGATGAAGGCGCCGCTGGCGCTCGCCGGCGCCGAGCTGCCGGGCATGACGGTGAAGGTAACAGCGGTGCGGGGCGTCGAGTCGAACGGCATGCTGCTCTCCGCCCGCGAACTGGGGCTCTCGGAAGACCACTCGGGGCTTCTCGCTCTGCCAGCCGATGCGCCTGTCGGCCGGCCGCTGCGCGAATACCTCGAGCTCGACGACAAGATCCTCACGCTGAAACTCACGCCGAACCGGGCGGACTGCCTGTCGGTGCTCGGCGTCGCCCGCGAGGTCGCAGCGCTTGCCGGGGCGAAACTCACGCCACCCGGGATCACGCCGGTTCCCGCGAAGAACGACGCGCGGTTCCCGGTGAAGATCTCGGATCCGGGCGGCTGCGGGCGCTTTGCCGGTCGGGTCATCCGGAACGTGAACGCGAGCGCGCCGACGCCCGAATGGATGAAGCGCCGGCTCGAGCGCGCGGGGAGCCGACCGATCTCGGCGCTCGTCGACGTGACGAACTACGTGATGCTCGAGCTCGGGCGCCCGCTGCACGCGTACGACCTCGACAAGCTGCAGGGCGGAATCGACGTCCGGTTCGGGCGCGGCGGCGAGCGCGTGAAGCTGCTCAACGAGCAGACGGTCGAGGTGTACCCGGACGTCCTCGCGATCGCCGACGCGAGCGGGCCGATCGGGCTGGCCGGCATCATGGGCGGCGACAGCACCAAGGCCGACGCTTCGACCCGGCACGTGTTCCTCGAGTCGGCGTTCTTCTTCCCCGAGGCGATCGCCGGCCGCGCGCGCCGCTACAACTTCACGAGCGACGCCTCGCACCGCTTCGAACGCGGCGTCGACTTCGCGAACGAGGTCGAGGGCATCGAGCGGGCGACCTCGCTCATCCTCGAGATCTGCGGCGGCGAGCCGGGACCGACCGTCGACACGGTCGCGCGGCTGCCCGAGCGGGCGCCGGTGCGCATGCGCGTCGCGCGGGCGCACAAGGTGATCGGGGTCGCGGTCCCTGCCGACGGGATCGCCGACATCTTCCGGCGGCTCGGGTTCGCGTTCCGGCGCGAGGGCTCCGGCCGCGACGAGGCGTTCGTCGTGACCCCGCCGTCCTATCGCTTCGACATCGAGATCGAGGAGGACCTCATCGAGGAGGTCGCGCGGGTGCACGGCTTCGAGCGGATCCCGGCGCATCCGCCGGTCGCGCCGGCCGTCATGCACGCGCAGCTGGAAGCCCGGCGCTCGCTGCACGAGGTCCGGGCGCAGCTCGCCGGCGCCGACTACACGGAGGTCGTCAACTTCAGCTTCGTCGACGCCGAATGGGAGCAGGACTTCGCCGCCAACGCGGCGCCGATCCGGCTCCTCAACCCGATCGCGAGCCAGCTCGCGGTGATGCGTACCACGCTGATCGGCAGCCTCGTGGCGAACGTCCGCTACAACCTCAACCGCAAGCTCTCGCGGGTGCGCGTGTTCGAGGCGGGGCGGGTCTTTCTGCGCGACCCGAGTGTGCCGGACGGCGATCTCGAGGTCGCCGGAGTCCGGCAGCCGGTGCGGGTCGGCGCGATCGCCTATGGGCCGGCGTTCGAGGAGCAGTGGGGGGTGCGGGAGCGACCGGTCGACTTCTTCGACCTCAAAGGCGACGTCGAAGCCCTGTTTGCGCCGCGTCAGGCCAGATTCGTCAAGGCCGTCCATCCGGCGCTGCACCCCGGCCGGTGCGCCCGCATCGAGGTCGACGGGGCCACAGCGGGCTGGATCGGGGAACTTCACCCCCGGTGGCAGCAGAAATACGAGCTTCCGTCGGCGGCGGTGGTGTTCGAGCTGGACGCCGAGCCCCTCCTGGCCGTCCCGCTAACCCGTGTCGCCGAGGTTTCCCGGTTCCCGGCCGTCATCCGGGACCTCGCGGTGTTGGTGGACGACGGGGTGCCCGCCCAGGCGCTGCTGGACACCCTGAGGGGGGCCCGGCCGGGGCTGGTCCAGGAGGTCCGACTCTTCGACCTTTACCGTGGCGAAGGTGTGAGAAAAGGCAAAAAAAGCCTTGCGTTTCGGGTAGTTATGCAAGATACTGTCAAAACACTTACAGACGCCGAAGTGGACGCCGCGATGGCGGACCTCGAGCAGCTCCTCACCGCCCGATTCGGCGCACAAAGACGCACTTAGGGAGAGCGAATGACCCTCACCAAGGCCGAGTTGGCCGACATGCTGTTTGAGAAGGTCGGCCTCAACAAGCGCGAAGCGAAGGACATGGTGGAGGCCTTCTTCGAGGAGATCCGGACCGCGCTCGAGAACGGGGAGAGCGTCAAGCTGTCCGGGTTCGGGAACTTCCAGCTCCGCGACAAGCCCCAGCGCCCGGGGCGCAACCCCAAGACCGGGGAAGAGATCCCGATCACGGCCCGGCGGGTGGTCACCTTCCACGCAAGCCAGAAGCTGAAGGCGCTCGTCGAGCAGGCGCACAGTGGAAACCGCGAGCAACAGCAGGGCGGCGAAGGTTAGCCTCCCGCCGATCCCCGCCAAGCGTTACTTCACTATCGGCGAGGTCAGCGAGCTGTGCGGCGTCAAGCCGCACGTGCTGCGCTACTGGGAGCAGGAGTTCACCCAGCTCAAGCCGGTGAAGCGCCGCGGCAATCGGCGGTACTACCAGCACCACGAGGTGCTGCTGATCCGGCGCATCCGCGAGCTCCTCTACGAGCAGGGGTTCACCATCAGCGGCGCCCGGAACCGCCTCGACGAGGCGATGCGCGAGCGCGGCAACCACAAGCCCGAGGGCGGACCGGTCGACTTCGCGCGCATCCGGCGCGAGCTCGCGACCGTCCTGGACGACCTGAGCGTCTGAGCCCCTTGTCGAAGGGGCCGGGACGCGAAGCGACCCGGGGGATTCCCGATCCCGATACAATCGCGCTTCCGGTCGGGGCGTAGCGCAGCCTGGTAGCGCACCTGCATGGGGTGCAGGGGGTCGAGTGTTCGAATCACTTCGCCCCGACCAATCGACTCAATGAGTTAGGCCGCTCACTCGCGGCCTTTTCATTATCCCGCGGGAATATTGCGGGACCGTCGGCGGATGCTGCGCTGCCAATCACCCGAATGACGCTGGTCGATTCGCCGACCGAGAGCACCTTTTCCACCGCGTCCTGGAGCTCGTCGATGCGAGCCCGGGAGTAGTGCGTCGTGACGCTCTCGTTCTTGTGACCGAGCAGCACCTGCCTCAGCTCATGCGCGACGCCGGCGGCCTTCAACCGAGCCCCGAAGGTGTGCTTGAGATCGTGGATCCGGCACTGCTGGAGCCCGGCCTCCTTGCGCGCTTTCGTAAAGGCGTTCTTGTTGATCTCGGTCATCGGCTGCTTCGTCCGCGGCGAGCTGAAGACGTGCGTCGCGTGCTTATCCCGCCGTGCCTCGACGATCGCGCGGGCGACGCTGTTGAGAACGACCAGACGGTAGTTCTCGTAGTCGCCGCCCTTGTGAGAGTCAGGCGGAAGGACGAACACGCTCGGCGCTCCATCGATCTTGCGTTCCCATTCCCATCGTAGGCCGCAGACCTCCGCTTCACGTAGGCCCGTATTGACCTTGAACAGGCACATCTCGGCGAGATGCTTCGGGAGCTTCGAGAACAACCGCCGCTCCTCCTCGCGCGAAAGCGGGAAGGGCGGTCGAGTCAGGCCTTTCGGTAGCCGAAGTCGCGGCGGCATCTGCCGCAACCACGGCCGCCGGGTGGACTTCTCTCGCCACTCCCGCGCCGCCTTGTTCAAGATCCGGGCGACCCGCTGCAGCGTGACAGCGATCGTCCGCGGCTTGACGCCGTCCTCCTTCCGCTGCTTCACGAAAGCGGCCAGCGTCTCGTTGCAGATCTCCTCGAGCTGCAGATCGCCGATGAACGGGTCCACGAGGCGGATGTGCCAGGCGGTGTCATCGAGCTGCTTCTGCGCCTTCGGTCGAAGCTCGCCCTTCTCGTCGAGGCCGAACTTCTCGCTCAGACGCTCCCGTTCTTCGGCGAGGTGCCGGACCGCAGCTTCCCGGAAAGTTCTGCGAGGATCCTTTCCGAATAGCTTTGCCTGGCGGAGCTGGTCGATCCGCTTGGCAAGCCACGACTCGGCCGTTTGCTGCGAGACCTGGCCGAGCCGGGCGAAGATCCGCTCTCGGTTAAACCACTTGTCGACAATGCGATTTCCGGCGGCATCGGCGTAGATGCCGCTCGTTCTCGTGCGCTCCATGCTTCAACTCCTTTCTCGACTCTGGAGCGCCCGTGCGCGCGCTTATGGTCGTCGGCCCAGGCGTCGAGGTCAAGGCGATCGAAGGCGATGCCGCGATCACCGATCGGGATTTCGGTGAGGAACGGCCGCACCTCGGCATCGAACCGGTTGCGGTCCATGCCGAGGTAGGCCGGCGCGTCGCGGTGGCGGATCAGGCGGGGAAGGATCTTCATGGCTGCCGTCCTCAGCGCCCGAGATAGACCGCCGTGATCTGCGCCCGCCCGTGCCCGAGCTCGAGCGAGATCTCGAGGCGCGCTCGCTGATCGATCGAGCGTTGCTCGGGCGTGAGCTGCTTCGCCGTCGGCCCGCCGCGGGCCGGGCACTGCCAGCCGGTCTTCTGGTCGTAGCGCTCCTGGGCGTAGCGGTGCCGCAGGCCGTGCACGCCGTTGATGCCGACGCGCTTGCACTCCGCCTTGAAAGCCTTGAGTTGCTCGCGGTAGTTGGAGGCGGTCGGGATCAAGCTCCCGCCGGCGGCAAGCCTCTTCGCCTCGTCGAGGACGGCGCGCTGCTCTGCCGTCCCGATCGGGACCACCCGCTCCCGCCCGCCCTTGGTCCAGGAGTCCTTGAGCCGAAGGGCATTGCCCTGGTCGGCCCACGTAGGGCGGATCTTGATCGACTCCCCCCGTCGGAGCCCGAAGGCCTCCTGCAGCCGCAGCGACATTGCGACGTAGGGGGAGGCGACCTTGTCGACCTGGGTGGGGTCGAGGTCCTTGCCCTTGTCCTGGTTGGTCACGAACTGGCGCCGGTCGATCCCGTAGGCATCGTTCTCCCGGGCGACCACGTTCTCCTTGCCGATCTTCTCGGCCCACCACCGCAGCACGGCCAGCCGGTTCTTGAACGTCCCTGCGGAGATTTCCTCGGCCTTCCAGCGCCCGACCAGCGCCTCGACGTGCTTCGGCTTCAGGCTATCGACCCGCATGTGCCGGAAGCCCATCTCGTGGAGCTGGTTGGCGAAGAGGGCGAGCATCCGCTCCCGGTCGGCTTGGGTCGCGAAGCTGCCATCCCGGTTCCGATGACCGAGCTGTTTGAGCTGGTAGTTGAGATCGCGCATAGCCCCTCCTGGTTGCTTCGGTAGGGGTCTTCGTGTCTCGTCGGTCGTCGGTGTAATCGCTTCGGTAAGTGTTTCTGTCCGTCCCGCCGGCCGTGGCCAGGCGAGAGATTCGAGGGACACGGGACACCACTCCCGGATAAGTGCAGTTGCTCGATGAGCTGAGCTGCCGCCGCTGCACGTCGGCATTGGCTTCCGATGCGTGTCTCGAAGAACGAGACCGCCACATCGGGGACCATTGACCCAGGGTCCGAGGAGCGCCGGTGAGGGCGCGGACTATTGCCGTCCGAGTGGACGACGTGGAGGCTTTGCGCCTCCCTCTTGGGTGATGTGATGGGGCCCGGAGGGCCCCGTCACTTGACTCCCTACGCGGAACCGTGCGCGCGAAGGCCTGTAATGCCAGGGCCTTAGATGCGTCGTCACTGGCACAGTGACGACGCTCGCCGGCGACGGGGGTGTGGCAGGCGTGGTCAGGCGAGCGGCGAGCTCGGCCGGATCACACGCGCATCACACGTCGCGGCTATCGCGCAGCGGTTCACGCATGGGGACGACGACCGATGCGGGGCTCATTGGCCCTGCCAGTCGTCTCTCCGGGGTGTCGGTCGAGCCGACATCCGGTGGCGCCGTGGAAACTCGCGTGGCGCCCGTTCTCGTGCGCGATCGGGTCCTCCAGGGACCTCCGATCGCCGATGACAGGCCGCGCGTCGTCGAGCGATGACGCGGCCAGGACTCAGATGGTGCTACTTCTCGTCGCTCCCGGACTGGCCGGGGCGTTCATCTCCAATGCGCGTATCGGGCGCCGCGCCTGGGTATCTCAACCCAGGGACCCGCGAGGAGCCTCGCACGAATCACCGCCCGGTGGGCCTGATTCCGTGCACTCCGAAGACGATCCAAGTGTAGCCGGCTCCAGGCCGGGTCAAACACCCGGAAAGCAGGGGGTAGGAGGGGGGCTTTCCGGGGGTGAGAGGCAAAAGTTGCACCCGCTCGCCAGCTCTAGCGATGGCGAACGCCGCGAGGCGGTCAGGTGATCGCGCCAGGTCGGCAACGACGTCCGCAGTCCGCGGCCCTCGAGGGACCCCAAAACAGCCGTGATGCACCGGTGCATCCCTATGACGTTTCCAACCGGCGGTCGACACCCGGTGATGCACGGGTGATGCACCGGTGCATCACGGTTCGACGTTGCTTGACCCGTGGGAGCGGCGGTGCGTCGCTGCGGCGGGGTGAATCACGCCCGCGGTCGACTCCGCGAGGCAATACGCGGACAGCGGTCGTTCAACGGCGCTATCGACCCGAAGCAGACATGAAGGTACACGTGAGAAAACGTGTGCCTAGGACGCACACTGCGGAATCAAAGCAGCGGCCGGAGGAGGCCGTCAGACCCCCCAAGCCGCGTCCGCGGGTGTTCCGGCTCGGGCCTGCCCATGGGCGTCGCTGGCGAGCGAGCAGCTTTCGACGCGCGTAGAGGCATCTCACTCAAGGCGTGCGACGACTGGCGTACTCAATCAGTGCCTTCAATTTCGTCGGCTGATTGCGTCTGCTGGGGTAGTACAGGCAAAAGCCCGGAAACGTCGGCGAGAACGAGGCCAACACCCGCTTCAACCGCTTGGCTCGGATATAGGGCAGCGCAAGCTGCTCGAAGGTGTAGGCCAATCCGATGCCCTCGAGTGCGGCGTCCAGGCTGAACAGCGTGTCGCTGAGGGTCAGGTTGCCCCTGACCTCGTACTCCACGAGCCGGCCATCCACTTGGAACTCCCATTTGTAGATCATGCCTGTGCCAGCAAAGCGTACGCGGAGGCAGTTGTGACGCACCAGTTCATCCGGATGGCGGGGAGCAGGAAGCCGCCGCAAGTACTCCGGTGAAGCGACCACAGCGATGGTGACCGGTCCGCCCAGGGGGACGGCCACCATGTCACGGTGGACGCTCTCGCCAAAGCGGACACCGGCATCGAAGCCTTTCTCGACGATGTCGACGAAGCCCTCATCGCAGGTCAGCTCGATCTGAACATGGGGATGTTCCCGGAGGAAACCGGCCAGCATGGGTTGCAGAACCAGCGCGGTGGAAATCCTTGCGGCATTGAGGCGCAACGTGCCGGCCGGCCGTCCCTGGAGGACGTTCAGCTCCTCCCCCGCCTCGATCACTTGGCCAAGGGCGGGGCCGACCCGCGCGAGGTAGGCCTCGCCGGCTTCTGTGAGGCTCACGCTTCGCGTCGTCCGATTCAACAGCCGCACTCCCACGCGGGCTTCCAGCTGCCGGATGGCCTGGCTAAGGGCAGAGGGTGAGACCTCGAGCTCTGCGGCAGCCGCAGTGAACCCGCGGTGTTCGGCCACTTTCCAGAACGCCATCAAGCCGTGGAGTTGCTTCAGCTTCATACCTTGAAGCTTACCTTCACAAGGCGTGCAGCGTTAGGCGCTTTTTCTTTTTGACGCCCGTCCCTATAGTTCGCACATCACACCAAGGAATACATCGTGAGCAAAGTCTGGTTCATGACAGGTGCGGGCAGCGGTATCGGCGCGGGCGCGGCCAAGGCCGCGTTGAAGGCCGGCGATCGCGTCGTCGCCACCGGCAGGAACGTGCAGAAACTGCGCGATGCCCTGCGCGACGCGGCGAGCGAGAACCTGGAGGTTCTCCAACTGGACGTCTCCGATGAGCCGCAGGCAACGCGCGCCGTCGACCAGGCGGTGAAAAGGTTCGGTCGGGTCGACGTGGTCCTGAACAACGCGGGATATAGCCTGCTCGGCAACTTCGAGGAGTTGGGAACGCGGGACATTGAACGCCAGTTCGCGACCAACTTCCGGGGCGTGATGTACGTGATGCGGGCAGCGCTGCCCGTCATGCGCAAGCAGCGCTCGGGCCACATCATCAACATGAGTTCCGTTGCCGGCGTCGTCGGCCTGAAGCACTGCAGCGCGTACGGCGCGGCCAAGTTCGCCGTCGAGGGGCTTTCACTTGCCGTGGCCGAGGAAGTCGAGAAGTTCGGGATCAAGGTCACGGTTGTGGAGCCGGGATTCTTCCGCACGGACCTGCTGGACGCGGCCAATGTCAAATGGCCGAGCAACCGCATCGACGATTACGCTGCGGCCGAGAAAGGCGCTCAGGAGATGTGGTCTCCCTACGCTGGCCAGCAACCGGGCGATCCCGAGAAGCTCGGCCAAGTCCTGGTGAAGCTCGCGGGCATGGAGATTCCGCCGCGGGTGTTCGTGGCAGGGAGTGACGCGGTAGCGGCGGTTGGGCCGGCTGTGGAGGCTCGACTGAAGGCAGTGCACGCCTTCGAGGAACTTTCGAAGTCCACCGACGGCAGCTTCTGATGAGGTCATTGACGTTTTCATGGCGCATTCATGAATTCCGTTCATGAGCCCATGCGGATTGTCCCATCTAATCAGCCGGCGTCCTACTTGCTACCCTGCGATTGAACATCGCGGCCGGTGTTCGATCATGCAACGCATCCGCGGGAGACCAGAATGATTTCACTGAACGTCAATGGCAAGCTTGTCCAGGCGGACGCGGACGGCGACACGCCGCTGCTCTGGGTGCTGCGCGACCACCTGGACATGACCGGAACGAAGTTCGGCTGCGGCATGGCGTTGTGCGGCGCGTGCACCGTGCACGTCGACGGCAAGCCGGCGCGAAGCTGCGTCACGCCGGTTTCCGCCGTCGCCGGCAAGAAAATCGCGACCGTGGAAAAGATCGGCGAAACCCGCGCCGGCAAGGCGGTGCAGGCGGCGTGGGCCGCAGAGAACGTTCCGCAGTGCGGCTACTGCCAATCCGGCCAGGTGATGGCAGCCACGGCGTTGCTCGCGGCCATCCCGGCGCCGAGCGACGCGGACATCGACGCCGCCATGAGCGGCAACATTTGCCGCTGCGCCACCTACCCTCGCATCCGCGCCGCTATTAAGCGGGCCGCGAAGGAAGCAGGAATGAAAGCGAAGGAGCAGGCATGAACACCATCCTCAACCTGAGCCGCCGCGAATTCCTCAAGGCGGCGGGCTGCCTGGCCCTCGGTTTTCATCTTCCGCAATCGTTGGCGCAGTCGGGACCGGGAAGAACCGTAAGCACCGATCTTGCGAACGCGTTCTCGCCGAACGCCTTCATTCGCATCAGCCCCGACAACACGGTCACCGTGATCGTGAAGCACCTCGAGATGGGCCAGGGCACCTACACCGGCCTGCCGACGCTGGTTGCCGAGGAGCTGGATGCCGACTGGTCGCAGATCCGCGCCGAGGGCGCGCCTGCGGACGCGAAGCGGTACAACAACCTCTTCTGGGGCGAGGCGCAGGGCACAGGCGGCAGCACCGCGCTCGCCAATTCCTACGAGCAGCTCCGCAAGGCCGGGGCCGCGGCGCGCGCCATGCTGGTCGCCGCGGCCGCCGAGAAGTGGCAGGTGCCGGCGTCGGAAATAAAGGTTTCCAGAGGAATTGTCTTTTCGAAAAACAAAAAAGCGACCTTCGGCGAGCTCGCCGCGGACGCGGCGAAGCAACCCGTGCCGGCCGACGTGAAGCTGAAGGACCCGAAGGACTTCGTCCTCATTGGCAAGCCTGCGGCGCGCACCGACGCGCGCGCGAAGTCGAACGGCAGCGCGATCTTCACGCAGGACGTGAAGCTGCCCGGCATGCTGACCGCGGTCGTCCTGCATCCGCCGCGCTTCGGCGCGAAGCTGAAGAGCTTCGATGCCGCAAGAGCAAAGCAGATCAAGGGGGTCGAGCAGGTGGTGGCTTTTTCCACTCCGGCGACGAACGGCGTCGCGGTCCTGGCGAAGGACTACTGGTCGGCGAAGAAAGGCCGCGATGCGCTGACCGCGAAATGGGACGAGTCCGCTGGTTTTCGCCTTGGATCCTCCGACATCATGAATGAGTATAAGAACCTTGCGACCACGCCGGGTTTGAGCGCGCGCAAGGACGGCGACGCCGACGCGGCCCTGAAAGGCGCGGCGAAGACCCTCGAAGCCGCCTACGAATTCCCCTACCTCGCGCACGCCAGCATGGAGCCCATGAACTGCGTCGTGAAGCTCGACGGCGGCGGTTGCGAGATCTGGAACGGCGAGCAGTTCCAGACCGTCGACCAGGCGGTGGTGGCGAAGCTTCTGGGTCTGGACCCCGGGCAGGTCAGGATCCACCAGCTCTACGCCGGCGGCAGCTTCGGCCGGCGCGCCAACCCCAAGTCCGACTTCGTGCTCGAGGCCGCCGCGATCGCCAAGGCGACCAACGGCGCCGCGCCGGTGAAGCTGGTCTGGGGACGCGAGGACGACATGCGCGCCGGCTTCTACCGGCCGATGTACTACCACACGCTCAAGGCGGGCCTCGACGCGCAGGGCAACCTGGTTGCCTGGAAGCACGTCATCGTCGGCCAGTCGATCCTTACCGGCACGGCCTTCGAGCCGATGATGGTGAAGAACGGCATCGACCGCACCTCGGTCGAAGGCGCCGCCAACCTGCCCTACGCCATCCCGAACCTCGCGGTCGAGCTGCACTCGCCCAAGATCGGCGTGCCGGTGCAGTGGTGGCGCTCGGTCGGCTCGACCCACACCGCCTTCGCCACCGAGTGCTTCCTCGACGAGATCGCGCGCGAGGCGAAGAAGGATCCGTTCGAGCTGCGCCGCTCGCTGCTCGGCAAGCACCCGCGCCATAGGGCCGCGCTCGAGCTCGCCGCGCAGAAGGCCGGCTGGGGCAATCCGAAGAAAGGCGTCACCCGCGGCATCGCCGTGCACGAATCCTTCAACACCGTCGTCGCCCAGGTGGTCGAAGTTTCCAGAAAGCAATCCTCCCTGAAGATCGAGAGAGTGATCTGCGCGGTGGATTGCGGCGTGGCGGTCAACCCAAACATCATCGCCATGCAGATGGAGTCCGGCATCGGCTTCGGCCTCTCCGCCGCCCTCGCCGGCGCCATCACGCTGAAGGAAGGCATCGTCGAGCAGTCCAACTTCCACGACTACCCCGTGCTGCGCATGAACCAGATGCCGAAGGTCGAAGTCTTCATCGTGCCTTCGAAGGAAAAGCCCACCGGCGTCGGCGAGCCCGGCACCCCGGTGATCGCGCCCGCCCTCGCGAACGCGATCCTGGCGATGCAAGGCAAGCCCATCCGCGCGCTTCCGATGTCCTCGCAAGGAGTCACGTTCGTATGACGCTACGCGCACCAACCATCGCACTCGCGGCTTGCGCATCGATCGCCGTCTTCAGCGCCGCAGGCCAGGCGCAGGATCGCGCGCAGGCGGTGCGCGCGTTCGAAACCGTCCGGGAAGTGCTGCAGCACCCGCGCTGCCAGAACTGCCACATCCCCGGCAACGCGCCGCTCCAATATGACCAGAGCCTGCCGCATGCGATGAACGTCCAGCGCGGCCGCGACGGCCTCGGCGCCGTGGGGATGAACTGCAGCAGCTGCCACCAGACGCAGAACCTTCCCGCCGAGTACGGCCTGCGTGCGCCGCCCGGCGCGCCGAACTGGCACCTGCCGCCCGAGAACATGAAGATGGTGTTCATCAACCTGCCCTCGGCCGAGCTATGCCGCGTCCTCAAGGACCCCAAGCGCAACGGCGGCAAGACCCCCGAGCAGCTCGTCAAGCACGTCGCCGAAGACAAGCTCGTGCTCTGGGGCTGGGAGCCCGGCGGCCAGCGCGCGCCGGTGTCCGTCCCTCACGCGCAATTCGTTGGCGCGTTCAAGGACTGGGTTTCGGGCGGCATGCCCTGCCCTGCGCGCTAGGCGGAGATGATGGGCGTGCCGCTCGCGACGCCGGTGCTCCCGCTTCACGTACACCAAGGCCCAGGCCTCGGCAGCTTCGTTGTCGGGCTCGTCGCCGGCAGTCGGTTCGCAGCGTCGCTGGTCTCGCGGCTGCATATGGCGGACGGGACGCCAAGTGCGAGGCTGTGCTCGTGAACGAGCCGCGCGGTGTCCTTCGCGTCGCCGTTCCGACCTCGCTCGGCCGGCAATACATCGTCCCTGCGCTGCCGCGGTTCGCGGTGCAGTACCCGATGCTGAAGGTGCTCGCGATCTTCGGCGACTCGCGTACCGACATCGTCGCGACGGGTGTCGATGCTGCGCTGTGCATCGGGCCGGCGGAGGACGCGTCGCTCGCGGCGCGGCGCGTGTTCGAGGCGCGCTTCGTGACCTGCGCGTCGCCCGACTACCTCTCGCGCAATGGCACGCCGCGGACGCCGGCCGAGCTCGATGGGCACGACTGCCTCGCACTCCTCTCTCCTTCGAGCGGGGCGCCGATCGAGTGGGGGTTCGAGAAGAACCATGAACGGATCACGTTCGTACCCCAGGGCCGTCTGGCAATGAGCGACGGCGATGCGCTCGTCGACGCCGCCGTGAGCGGCGCGGGAATCGTGACGGTGCTCGACGTGCTCGCCAGCCGATCGATCGCCTCCGGAGTGCTGCGTCCGATACTGACCGACTGGCAGGGTCCGAATCGTCATCCCATCTCGGTCGTATACCGGCAGCAACGGCACCTCCCTGCGAACGTGCGCGTCTTCGCCGACTTCGTCGCCGGGCTGTTCCCGCGACGGACGCCAACCGATACCAATTGCAGCAATTCGACGCCGGCGCGAAATAGCCCGGCTGGCCGATCGCCCTTTCAGCCACATCAACTCGAGGTTGCGTTGGCACTCGGCGTCCAGTTCTCCGCCCAGTACAAGTGCTAGCCTCTCTACAGAGGCGTCGATGGACTTCCTGCAGGCATTCCCGATCGCCATCATCGACGAGGACTACGAGGGGAAGGCGGCGGCCGGGCGCGGCATGCGGCAGCTCGCCGCCGCCATCTGCGTGAAATTTGCGGGGTTGTTGCAGCGCTTTGCTGCATTTCTGTGCAAGGGGTGCGCACGGACGCTCGACAAGTCGTTGAATTAACTACGGCCCAAAACGGCAAGGCTCGATGGGGTGCAGGGGGTCGAGTGTTCGAATCACTTCGCCCCGACCAATACTCAAAGCGTTTAGGCGAGTACGGGACAGCGGGCTGCCCGCGGATTCTGCCGACCTGTCCCGAATTCTTCGACTTTGGTGGGCGCGGCGGCAGGGGTCAGCGTTACCGTCGCTGACGGGTGACTGGCGGGCTTGCCCCGCCGCTGGCGCGCCGAAGCCTTCAAGGCATGATCTCGCCGCCGTTCGGGTGGAGGAGCTGCCCGCAGTAGTAGCGTGCCTCGTCCGAGGCGAGGAAGACGAACGCCGGCGTCATGTCCTCCGGCGTGCCGAGCCGCTTGAGGGGCAGGCTTGCCGCGTGGGCTCGCTTCGCTTCCTCGGGCAGCGGGTCGAAACCGGTGTCCACCAGCCCCGGCGCCACCCCATTCACGAGAATGCCGTGCGGAGCGAGCTCCCTCGCGAGCGCGCGCGTGAATGCGATCACGCCACCCTTCGCCGCCGAGTACGCCGTGTAGCGCTCGCGGCCGATGTACCCGAGCTGCGAGCAGACGTTGATGATCCAGCCGCACCGGCGGGGGATCATGCGGCGCGCGGCCTCCCGGGAGCACAGGAACGCGCCGCGCAGGTGGACGTTCATCATGCGATCCCACTCGGCGACCGACATGTCGGTCAGTGCCTGCGCCCGCTGGACGCCGGCGTTGTTGACCAGGATGTCGAGCGGACCGAGCTCGCGCTCGACGCGCTCGAAGAGCGTCGCCACTTCGGCCTCGTTCGTGACGTCGGTCTTCACTGCGAGCGCGCGCCGGCCGCGACCTTCCACGGCCTGCACGAGGCTCTTCGCCTCCGGCTCGCGGTCGACCCAGCACACGGCCACGTCCGCGGCCTCCGCTGCGTAGGCGAGCGCCACCGCGCGGCCGATGCCGGTGTTGCCGCCGGTGATCAACGCGATTCGAGATTTCAGTCGGTTCATGATTGCCCCCATCGGTCGATTAGCTGCGGTCCGCACGTCGGAGGAGACGTTGCATGGGGTCCGAGAGTCCCACGTTGGGCTTGGCGGGCGGGGGAGCGAAGCTTCCCGATTCGGCGACCCCTGCACCGAGATCGACGAGCGTCTCGGCGTGGCGCACCGCGCTCGAGACGCCATCCACCACGGGGACAGAGAGCTCCGCCTTGATGGCGCGGGCAAGGCCGGCGAGCGGAGCGCCGCCGAGGATGATCACGTCCGCACCATCCTCGTCGACCGCTGCGTCGCACAGGCCTTTCAGCTGACGGGCATGATCGTCCTGCACCCGGCCGATGTCCCTCAGGGGCTGGTCGAGAGACCGGATGCTCGCGAGGCGACCGATCAGACCGTTGTGCTCCACGCACTCGCGATACCAAGCGGTGATCCGGCGCGAGATCGCGACGATGGCGAACCGCTGGCCGAGCAGGCAGGCACTCATCAGCGCCGCCTCGGCCAGGCCCACGACCGGGACGTCGAGCGCCTCGCGGATTCCGCGCACGCCCGGGTCCCCGAACGCCGCGATGATCACCGCGTCGTGGCCGTGCCAGTGCTCCGCCGCCAAGTTGGCCGCTGCATATGCACCGATCAGCGCCTCGAAGCGCGTCTCGATGTACGCCACCCCGAACCCGGCGGTTAGCACCGTAAGTGCCGTCCCGGGAGACGCCGCGCGCTCGGCCTCCTCGCGGATCAGACGTGAAACGCTTTCCGAAGTGTTCGGATTGATGACGAGGAGGCGCATGCCCTGTACGATCGTCGATCAGGCGACGGAGCGGTCATGACTGAGCACGAACGCCTCATGGATCTCGTCCTCACGCGCTGCGAGGACGCTCTGCATCGCGGCGACTGTCCGGTCGCGTCGCTCATCGTACGCGACGGCCTGGTCGTCGGCGAGGGGCAGAACCGCGCCATCACCGGCAAGGACTCGACTGCCCACGCCGAGGTCGAGGCGATCCGCGATGCATCGCGCCGGCTCGGGACCAACGACCTCTCGGGTTGCACCCTCTACTCCGCGATGGAGCCCTGTCCGATGTGCTGCTGGGCAATCAAGGAGGCCCGCATCGGGCGCGTCGTCCTCGGCGCACGCCACGCCGGCATGCGGCGGACCGACTACGGCGCGTACTCCATGGAGCAGCTTCTCGCGCTGACGCGCGCGACGCTCGATCTCGTCACCGGGATCCGGGTCGCCGAGTGCGAGGCCATTCGGCGGCGCTGGAGGCATTGGGTCGAGCCGCCCCCGGCTGCCTAGCGGCGCCTCGCCTCGCCCGGTCATCAGTAGCCGAGCGCCTTCGGCAACGCCGTGACGATCGGCGGGAAAAGCATGCATACGAGGAGCAATGCGTACATGCACACGATGAACGGCAGCAGATGCCGGGTGAGCTCGCCCATGCGGATGCCGGTGATGCCGCACACGACGAACAGCACGACGCCGACGGGCGGCGTCAGCATCCCGATTACCAGGTTGAAGACGAACAGGAACCCGAAGTGCAACGGGTCGATGCCGAACTCGAGCGCGATCGGGTGGAAGAGGGGCACCAGCATGATATAGGCGGCGTTCGACTCCAGGAACATCCCCACTACGAGCAGCATGAGCGCGACCATCAGGTTGAACAGCAGCGGATCGCGCGTCATCGAGCGTATCAGCTCGGAGAGCTGCTGCGGGAGCATGTCGACCGTGAGCAGGAACGTCACCGCCGAGGCGAAGGCGATCATCGCGCCCACGACCGCCGACATGATGGCCGCGCGAAGCAGCACCTCGGGGAGATCGGCGACTCGCAGCTTCTTCGTGACGAAGAATCCGATGAGCAGCGCGTAGACGACGGCGATCGCCGCGCCTTCGGTTGCCGTGAAGGCGCCGCCGACGATCCCGCCAATCACGACGACCGGCATCAGGAAGATCACGACCGACCGCCGAAGCTGAGCGAGGATGTTGCGGAGGCTGATCGGATCGCCCGTGAGCGGGTACGCGCGCACCCGCGCCATCGCCCAGCAGAGGATCATCAGCATCGCGGTGAGGATGACTCCCGGCACGACCCCGGCCATGAACAGGCCGCCCACCGAGACGCTCGACCCCGCCATGAATGCGTAGACGATCATCGCTGCGGAGGGCGGGATGATCGGTCCGAGGTTCGCTGCGGCGGCGATGATGGCGGTCGAGAATCCCAGCCCATAGACCTTCTTGAGCGACGGCGTGAGCGTCGCCGCGAGGGCGCTGGCATCCGCTACCGCAGCGCCCGAGACCGCCGCTAGCCCGGCGCCGGAGAGCATCGTCACCTGCGCGAGCCCGCCGCGGACCCGGCCAATGAACGCGTTCGCGAACTCGACGAGCCGCTCCATGATGCCGGCCTTGATCATCAGCTCGCCGGCGACCATGAAGAACGGGATCGACATCAGCGGGAACGAGTTCACCGCGTTCATCATGCGCGGGGGGAGCATGTTCGTGTCCACGCCCGACAGCCACAACCCTCCGAGCGCGCCGGTACCGAGCGCGAACGCGAGTGGCATGCCGAGCAGCGCCGCCACCATGAACACGAGCATGACGGCGAGGCTCATCGGCGACTCACTCGATGACGGCCACGATGCGGCCCGGTGCCCGCCAGGCGAGTTGAACCAGGTGCAGCACGCTGTGCGCGGCGCACACCGCCACCGCAACCAGGAACCATCCGGTGCTCACGTCCAGCGTGGGCAGGTTCTCGTCCCAGGTCTCGCGCGCGACCGCGACGGTCTCGTAGAACAGCACCGCCATCACCACCGCGGCGGCCAGGCTCATCGCGAGGCTAAGCCAGCGTTTCGGTGCTGCCGGCAGACGCCCGACGAGGAGGTCGATGCCGACATGCGCTCCCTCGCGGATCCCGAGCGGGATCGCGAGAAAGATGGACCACACGAACAGCAGCCGCGAAACCTCGTCGGACCAGTCGAGCGACGTGTTGAGCAGATACCGCAGCGCAACCTGCATCGACACGACGCTGATCATCCCCGCCATCGCGGCGATGACCGCCCACCTGGCGGCGGCGTCGAGGCGATCGAGCGCCGCCGAGTAGAGGCGAAGCACCCGGGAGGCTTACTTCGCCTTGGCGGTCTCGGCGAGCACGCGGTTCACCAGGTCCGCGCCGGCGCGCTTCTTGACGTCCTCCACGACGCCCATCGTGGCCTTGCGCATCCCTTCGGTCAGCTCCGGGCTGGCCGGCGCGTACGTCATCCCGCGCTTCTGAATTTCCGTGATCGAGTCGGCTTCCTGGATCTTGGCGCGCTCCCGCTGGTAGCGGATCGCTGCGTCCATCGCGTCGCGCACCGCCTTCTGCTGGGCGGCGGGCAGGCCCTGGAACGCCTTGCGGTTGGCGATGATCGAGATGAAGTCGAAGAAGTGACCGGTGTTCGTGATGTACTTCTGCACTTCGTAGTACCGGCTGGCATAGATGATCGAGAACGGATTCTCCTGGCCGTCGACCACCCCCTGCTGCATGGCGGAGTACAGCTCCTTGATGTCCATGGCGACGGCGTTCGCGCCCAGAGCGCGGAACGTGGCGAGGTGCGTCTCGTTCGGCTGCAGCCGGATCTTCAGGCCCTTCAGGTCGTCCACCGTCTTGATCGGGCGCTTCGAATTGGTGACGTGCCGCGCGCCGAGCTCCATGTACCCGAGGCTGATCAGCCCCTTGTCAGCCATCTTCTGGTCGATGAGCTTGCCGATCGGGCCGTCGACCACCCTGAATGCCTGCTCGCGGCTGGTGAACTGGAACGGCAGGCTGATCGCCTCGAGCTCGGGCACGGTCCGCGTGAGGAACGCCATCCCGACCCAGACGACCTGGATCGTCCCGGCTCGCACGGCGGCCACGTTCTCCTGGGCGCCGCCGAGTTGCATCGCCGGGAAGACGTCGATGATGAGCTTGCCGCCGGTCCCCTTCTCGAGCTCTTCCTTGAAGAGGTTCATCGCCTGCGACGAAGTGTGCTCGACGGCGAAGTTGCCGGCGGCGCGCCACTTGGTCTGCGCAGTCACCGAGGGCGACGCGAGAGCGCACGCGACGGCGAGGATCAATGTCCGGAAGAACAGCATGTCAACTCCCCTTTCTATGTGGTGGTTTGGAGATACCGCGCACCCAACGTGCCCCGAGCTGCCGGTCGTCGACTCGATTCTAAGCCGTTCGGAGGAAGCCCGAGAGCAGGATCCAGCTTCGCATAGCGCCGGCGCGGCCGATGGCAGGTGTTGCCGCGGGTAACGAATGCGATGCGTCGTTCGAGTCGCTTCACGGCGATGCTCACGGCACTTCCTGAAAGAGCCTGCCCCAGCCCACGACGCGCTTCGGGTCGAGGCCCGCGAGCTTGAGCGACTTCCAGACCACGGTCGGGATGGTGTCGTAGACCGGGATCCCGAGCTCGCGCTCAAGCTCCGGCACGAGCGGCGCGCCGCGCAGGTGCAGGGGGTCGAGTGTTCGAATCACTTCGCCCCGACCAAAATCAACTACTTAGGCGAGTGCGGGAAAGTGACTGGGAAAATCTCGCTTAGGTGCCACAAATTCTGATCTCGTAGCGCATTGATTCAGCGTGAAAGCGCGCCCGCATAGTGTGCAGGTGCGCTCTAACAAGCTCGAGCAGTGGTTGTCGGGCCCGCCAGGGTCGGCTAGAATGTGCTTACACATGTAAGTACATCGAGGTCAGGATGGCTACGGCTCCACAGCGCTACGCCGGCAAGGTCACGCGGGTCGGTAATTCGAAAGGGATTCGGCTCGACGCCGCCTTCTTCAAGGCGCACCCGGAGTTCGGCGGCGAAGTCCAGGCCACCGTGCTCGCCGAAGGTCAGGTGCTGCTCTCGGCGAAGGCGAAGCGCCGGACGCGCGGCAAGAACGCCGACACCCTCGACCCGGTCATGGCGTCCTTCCTCGGGTTTCTTGAGCGTCAAATGCGGGCGCACCCGGAGCGCATTCGACCGCTGGATGCGAAGCTGCTCGACGAGATCGGCGTGCTCGTCCGGGGCGTCGGCGTCGAGTGAAGCTCTACAACGGCTGGCGGCTCTACGCGTTCGAGCCGTTCGCCGAGCGGCTCGCTGCGCTCAAGAAAGAGGTCCAGCGGCTGCGAGCAAAGGATCCCGAAGACTACCGAAGTCATCCGACCACGATACTCCTTGCCTCCGTCTACAAGGCGATCACGGAGGCGGTTCCGGCCGACCCCGATCAGGCCCTGTTTCGGGTGGGACGCACGCTGGGGCCTCAGTACGCGCATTGGCGGCGCGTCAAGCGCGGCCTGCCGCCGCGCTACAGATTGTTCTACCGTTTCAGCAGCAAACCGGTGCGGGTCATTGTCTACGCCTGGCTGAATGACGAGGCCACGCTGCGCAAGGCGGGCGCGAAGACCGACGTCTACGCGGTGTTCCAGCGCATGCTGGCGCGCGGTGAAGTGCCATCGGACATCGAGGAGCTGAAGAAGCGGGGCTCGGAGATCGAGGAGTGAAATTCGTCCTGTCCTGCGCGCCTGCTCCGACGATGGTGGCGGTTGCCAAGTATCCGCCAATGGCGGATAATGCCGCATGGTCTTCGTTGAGTTTCCGAGCTTCACGAAGCGCGTCACGGAGCTCTTGGACGACGAGGACTATCGAAGGCTCCAGGCCGCGCTGATCGCTAACCCGGAGCTCGGCGATCTGATACGCGGAACGGCTGGCCTGCGCAAAGCACGTTGGTCAGCAAAGGGCCGCGGCAAGCGCGGCGGGGTGCGGGTGATCTACTACTGGCTTAGGAAACGGTATCAGGTGCTGATGCTTCTCATGTATCCGAAGAGCGCTCGCGACGATCTCACGGCGGACGAGCGGAAGCTTCTCGCAAAGCTGGTCGAACAGGAGTTGGCAGATGGATAAGAAACTCTTCGCCGAGCTGGTTCAGAGCATCAAGTCGGCAGGAAAGTACGTTCGTGGCGAAGGGAAGGCTTCGCGCGTGTTCCAGTATCCGGACGCTAACGTGAGGGCGGTCCGCGAACGGATTGGTCTCTCGCAGTCGCAGTTCGCGAGGATGATTCGCGTCAGCGTGAAGACGCTCCAGAACTGGGAGCAGAAACGGCGTTCGCCCACAGGCCCGGCGGCGGCGCTTCTCCAAATCGTCGCCCGAGAGCCACAGGTCGCCCTACGGACTCTGCACGCGCCCAAGCGCGGGCGGCGTCACCCGGAGACTCGAAGGGCCGCTGGCTGACACGTGTAGAGGAGGCCCCCTGCTAGTGAATCAGGGGGGCGTTGCTGCGTGAGATTTGCGTACGTCTCGGCTGCGCTTTGCTGCATTTCCCTGCAAAACTTGCGCACGAGCGTTCCGACAAGTCGTTGACTGAACTACCGTTTCAGCGCTGATGCTCGATGGGGTACAGGGGGTCGAGTGTTCGAATCACTTCGCCCCGACCAATCGACTCAATGACTTAGGCCGCGACCCTGCGGCCTTGTCTTTGTTGTGGGTGAGTCTGGGCGGCCGTGCCACCGATCCCATGCGGTTCCGCCACGCACCAATCCGCTCCCCGGCGATTAACCGTAAATATGGTAATATGGGCGAATGAAAACGACCATTGAGATCCCGGATCCACTGTTCCGCAAAGCCAAGTCGAAAGCGGCCGAGCGCGGCCAGACGCTCAAGGAACTCGTGACCGAAGCGTTGCAGGACAAGCTCGCGGCCAACACGGGCAAGGCTCGCCCCGGGGAGCCCGAATGGATGCAGGGCTTTGGCAAGCTGCGCCGGCTGCGCAAGGAGACCGCGCGCATCCAGGCCAGGATCGACGAAGCCTTCGAGGTCATCGAGCCCGAGGATCGAGCGTGATCCTGGACACCAACGCGCTGTCCGCTTTCGTGGATGGTGATGCTGGCGTCGGCGAAATTCTCAGCGGGCAGGCGCGAGCGGCGATTCCGGTCATCGTCCTGGGCGAGTTCCGCTACGGCATCGCGGAGTCCAGGCATCGGCCAGCCTACGAAGCGTGGCTAGAGTCTCAACTGCCCCACTTCGATGTCCTCGCGGTAACGGACGAGACCGCTGTCGCCTACGCCGCGTTGCGGGTCGCTCTGAGGCGATCGGGTCGTCCGATCCCGGCCAATGACGCCTGGATCGCGGCCCTCGCGCTGCAGCACCGGCTACCCGTCCTCAGCCGCGACCAGCACTTCGACGCGGTGCCCGACCTCAAGCGAACGAGCTGGTAACCGCGTTCGCGCCGCGCCCAGAGGGCCGCTGTCCAATAGGCACTTGCGCGACCGCGTGCGACGAACTCCGAAGGCGCGGGGGTCAGGCTGCCTTGCGAAAAGTCAGGTTGATGCGGTGCTCGCCCACCAGGGCGTGATGGCCCGGCTTGAGGGGATTCACGCCGTGATACCGCAAGCGGGCGGGTCCGCCCCATACCACCACGTCGCCGTGCTCGAGCGGCACACGAGCGGCCTTGTCCGCCCGCTTCAATCCGCCGAACAGGAACACCGCCGGGATGCCGAGTGAGACGGAGACGATGGGCGCGCTGAAGTCCCGTTCGTTCTTGTCCTGGTGCAACGTCAGCCGGGCGCCCGGCTCGTACCGGTTGACCAGGCAGGCGTCGGGCACGAAGCCATGGAAGCCGGCGTCCGCCGCCGCGTCCCCGGCCAGCTGCAGGAACGCAGCGGGCATGCGAGGCCAGGGCTTGCCGGTCTCGGGATCCCTGGCGTCGTAGCGATAGCCGGTCCGATCCGTCACCCAGCCGAGCGCGCCGCAGTTCGTCATCGCTGCCGACATGCGCTGACCCCCTGGAGTGACCATGTGGCGAAACGGCGCCTGCGCGACCACCGCCTGCACGCCGGCGAGCAGCGCCGCCTGGTCAGGCGCGGCGAAGGCGCGCAGGACCACGGCGCCGGGGCCCAAGGGCTCCTTGACGCCGGGCTCGTTCACGTCGCGTCGTGAAAGATGATGCCGACCGTATGGCGGTGCCCGGAGCGCACGCGGCTGACGCCATGGCGCAGATTCACACGGTAGACGCCGCGCGTGCCCGGCACCGGACGATGATGGACCGCGAACACCACCGCATCGCCCTGGCGAAGCGGCACGACCTCGGGCCGCGACTGCATGCGCGGACGCTGCTCGGTCATCACGAACTCGCCGCCCGTGAAGTCGCGCCCGGGTTCGGACAGCAGGATCGTGAGCTGCAGCGGGAAGACATGCTCGCCGTAGAGATCCTGGTGCAGGCAGTTGTAGTCGTCGGCGCCGTACTGCAGCAGCAGCGGCGTCGGCCGCAGCTGGCCCGCCGCATGGCAGCGCTCGATGAGCTCGGCGTGCTGGTCCGGGAACCGGACGTCGATGCCCATGGCCGTGTTCCAGCGATTGGCGACCGCGGCGAGCTGCGAGTACAGCGCCGAGCGCAGCCGGCCGATCAGGTCGGGCAGCGGGTAGCTGAAATACTTGTACTCGCCCCGCCCAAAGCCGTGCCGCCCCATCACCACCCGGCTGCGGAACAGCCCGCCGATCGGGTACAGCGCGGCCAGGGCGTCGCATTCGGCCGGGGAAATCAGGCCCTTGATCACGGCGCTGCCCTGGGCATCGAGGTCGCTCGAGGCCTGCGCCCAATCGATCGCCTTGACCCGCTTCGTCACGTCCTTCGCCGAAGCGGCGGCGGTCGTGCTGTTATCACGTGCGTTCACGATTGCGTCTCTTTTTGACGATCTCCCGCGCCGCCTACTGCTGTGCGCCGAAGAGATCCGCCGTCCCGGCGATCCGCGCGCCTTCCCGCTCGAGCAGCGCGCGCTTGCGCTTGACGCCCCAGCGATAGCCTGCCAGTCCGCCGTCCTTGCGCACCACCCGATGGCAGGGAATCGCCACCGCCAGGGCATTGGCGGCGCAGGCCTCGCCCACTTCCTTCGCGGACTCCGGCGCGCCGATCCGCCGGGCCACCTCGGTGTAGGTCTCGGTCGAGCCCGCCGGAATCTCCTGCAGAGCGCGCCACACGCGCCGCTGGAAGGCCGTTCCGCGCACGTCCAGCGCCACATCAAGACGCATCGCCGGCGCTACGAGAAGCTTCGCCACTTTCGCGAGCAGCGGCTCGAGCTCAGTGCCTCCATCCCGGACCCGGCCCTGCGGGAAGCGCTGCTGCAGATCGCGCGCCAGCGCGCCGGCCTCGTCGCCCAGCAGAATGGCGCAGACGCCCCGCTCGCTCGTGGCGACCAGCACGATGCCCAGCACGCATTCACCGGTGGCGAAGAGAATTTCCTGATTCATGCTCGTTCCTCGTGAAGAATTGGTTGGTGAGCGTGAATCTAGTCCCGGCGAGCCGTCTTGGCACTCCGAGCCTTGCTGCCGAATTCGGTTCTCCTCTTTCGATTTTTTTTCCAAGCTTGGTACTTCTCGGGGCAGTCGAGGCGGCCGCAGATGCAGCTGCGGCGGTGGCCGCCGAGCGTCCCGGGGTGGTGGCTGGCGTACGTTGCGGTCGGGTCCGACGAGCGTCCAGGTCCTCGTCAGGCCGCGCCCCACCAGCGATGATGGATCGCCGGCATCGGGGCGATGCGCCGGGACCGCTTTTTCGACCGGATCGCGGTTTCGCCGACGACGAAGCGCTCGCCTGTCACCAGGCGCAATTCGAGCTTGCCGTCCTTGGTTCGATCCCACTCGGCCAGCTCGTCGTCCACGAGGCGTCGTATGGCTGCCATGACGAAAGCCTTGCTCAGGCCGGCGTCCATCATTCCTTGGCCTCCCGCTCGAGCAGCGCGCGCTTGCGCTCCACGCCCCAGCGATAGCCCGACAGCGCGCCGTCGTTGCGCACCACGCGATGGCAGGGAATCGCCACCGCCAAAGCGTTGGCGCCGCAGGCCTGGCCCACGGCCCGAACCGACTTCGGCGAGCCGATGCGCCTGGCGAGTTCGGTGTAGCTCACCGTCTCGCCGGCCGGGACTCCTTGCAACGCCCGCCAGACGCGCTGCTGGAACGCGGTGCCGCGCACGTCGAGGGGCAGGTCGAGCCCCAGGCCGGGGGCTTCCACGAAGCCCACCACCTTCGCAACCAGCTGCTCGAACCCGGCGTCGCCGCCGATCAGCCGGGCATGCGGGAACTGGTCCTGGAGATCCCGCGCGAGCTGATCGGGATCGTCGCCCATGAGGATGGCGCACACGCCGCGGTCGCTCTGCGCGACCAGGATCGGCCCGAGAGAGCTCTCGCCGATGGCGAAGCGGATGTCCGTGTCGGCGCCGCCGGCGCGATACCGCGTAGGCGTCATGCCGAGCAGCTGGTTCGATTCCTCATAGAACCGGCCCTGGGAGTTGTAGCCGGCGCCGTAAATGGCTTCCGTCACCGTATCGCTGCGATCGAGCTCCTGCCGGATCCGCTTGGCCCGATGCGCCGCGGCGTAAGCCTTGGGGGTCAGGCCTGTGACGTCCTTGAAGACGCGATGCAGGTGATAGGCGCTCGTTCCGGCGCGCTTCGCCAGTTCACCGAGGGTGGGCGGTTCTTCGGCGCTCTCGATGAACCGGCACAGCTCGGCGACCTTGGCCGTGTGCTGTTCCGCCCTCGAGGGCTGGTCCGGCTTGCAGCGCTTGCAGGGGCGGAACCCCGCGCGCTCGGCGTCCGCCGCGGTGGCGTGGAATGCCACGTTCTCGGGCCTTGCCGGGCGCGCTCCGCAAGACGGCCGGCAGTAGACGCCGGTGGTCTTGACCGAGTACACAAACTTGCCGTCCGCCGCTGGGTCGCGCGCCACCACCGCCGCCCAGCGCGGATCGCTTACGGTCGCCACCGCCAGCATGTCCTTCTTGGTAACCATGTTCACTTTGGTCTCTTCGCCCTTTGATCGTCGACGCCCGCACTTTAGACCGCGCGGCGGGGCCAAACACTCCGAGTCTTGCTTTTGAATTCGCTGCTTGTAAATTTAATAAAAGCAATAGCTTACGCTAGGCAGGTCGCTCGCCCCCGGACCGCATGGCGCGTTGCGATTGCGGCGCATCGAGCGGGTACTTTTCGACCCGCTGCGCCGGTTGGTCCGCTCGGAACCGCCCTCGCCATCGGCTTGCGCTGCCGCACATTACCGTGGTAATGTAAGGGCCATGGCGATCGCTCATTCGAAAGTCACGGCGCAGGGGCAAATCTCCGTCCCGGCGAAGGTGCGGCGCAAGCTCGGGATTGGCCCCGGCTCCGTCCTGGAGTGGCACGAAGAGGGCGAGAGAGTTGTGGTCCGTCGGGCGGGGCGCTATACATCCCAAGACGTCCATCGGGCGTTGTTCCCGAAGCGGCCTCCGGAGACCCGAACCGTCGAGGAGATGAACGCTGGCGTGCGCCGGTACCTGAAGAAGCGCCATGCGCGCAGTTGACACGAACGTGCTCGTGCGGCTCGTGACGCGCGACGACGCAAGACAGGTGGCTGCGGCCGAAGCGTTCGTGGAGAAGGGTGCATGGGTTTCACATCTCGCAGTCGCCGAAGCGACCTGGGTCCTTTCGGCGGTGTACGAGCTGGGAGCCTCGGCGATTGCCACCGCTGTCGAGATGCTCCTGAATCACAAGGACCTCACGGTCGAGGAGTCGGAGGTCGTTTCGAGTGCGCTGGACAATTTCCGCAGGCGGCCAGCGCTCGGTTTCTCCGACTGTCTAATGCTCGAAGTGGCGCGCAAGGCGGGCCACCTGCCACTCGGGACCTTCGACCGCAACCTCGGCAAGCTGGAAGGCGCCGAAAGGCTGTAGCCAGGCACGCTGCATACAAGGGCCATGCGCCGCGCACCGTGGTGGCCGCGGCCCGCGCGCCAGCTTGGTGCCCCGATCGCGCGCGGCGCCCAGAGCCGCCGCTGCTGTCCAATACGTAGCGAACACTATCGAGGGGAAGCGCACGGATAAGTGCGCGAGCCGACCGATGACCGAGATCCTGCGTACCGCCGACGAGCGCTTCGCCGACCTGCCCGGATATTCCTTTGCAGCGCATTACCTCACCGATGCCGCCGGCCTCCGCATGCACTACCTGGACGAAGGTCCGCGCGATGCGCGGCGGACGTTCCTGTGCCTCCACGGGCAGCCGACGTGGAGCTATCTGTACCGGCGCATGATCCCGCCGTTCGTCGCGAGCGGCGCCCGGGTCGTGGCGCCGGACCTGTTCGGCTTCGGCCGCAGCGACAAGCCGGGCGACGAGGCCTGGTACACGTTCACGCGCCATCGCGAGTCGCTCGTTGCCTTCGTCGAGCGGCTCGACCTGCGCGGCATCACGCTCGTGGTCCAGGACTGGGGCGGCATCCTCGGGCTCACGCTGCCGATGGACATGCCGGGCCGCTTCGACCGGCTGCTGTTGATGAACACCGCGCTCGGCACCGGCGACGTGCCCCTCGGCGAAGGCTTCCTCGCCTGGCGCGCCTGGGCGAACAGGAACCCCGACATGGACATCGCGAAGCTGATGAAACGCAGCTGCCCGCACCTGACCGACGCCGAAGCGGCGGCGTATGCGGCGCCGTACCTCGACGCGTCCTACAAGGCGGGCGTGCGCCGCTTCCCCAACCTGGTTCCCGACCACCCCGATGCCGACGGCGCGCCGCTGTCTCACCGTGCGCGCGACTGGTGGCAACACGAGTGGAGCGGCACGAGCTTCATGGCGATCGGCGCCACCGACCCGGTGCTCGGTCCGCCGGTGATGCACAGCCTGCGCAACCTGATCCGCAAATGCCCTGAGGCGTTCGTGCACCCGCAGGCGGGCCACTTCGCGCAAGAGTGGGGCGAGGAGATCGCAGCGCGGGCGCTCGGATCTCTCGGTGCCTGAGCGTCAATCCTGCCGTAACGGACGGGGAGATCAGCGGTCCGCGGCGCCTTGACGCTGCCGTTGCGCAGCTATTCTGCGAACCCGACCCCCAGCGACGCGAGCCGGTCGAGCTCGGCGCGCGAGAACCCCCAATCGGCGAGCGCTTCCCGTCCCAGTGCTCCGCGCTCGGGCGGCGCGCGCCCGACCGCGCCGGGGGTGCGCGAGAAGCGCGGCGCCGGCGCGGGCTGCTCGACGCCGCCCACCGTGACGTAGCCGCCACGCGCGACGTTGTGCGGATGCCGTCGCGCTTCCGAGAAGGTGAGGACCGGGGCGAAGCACGCGTCCGAGCCCTCGAAGACGCGGCACCACTCGTCGCGGGTCTTCGAGCGGAACACGTCGGCGAAGCGCCGCCGCAGCTCCGGCCAGCGCTTGCGGTCGTGCTGCGCGGGGAGCCGCTCGTCCCCGAGACCGAGGCGATCGATCAGCTCCGCGTAGAACTTCGGCTCGATCGCGCCGATCGCGACGTACCGCCCGTCGCTCGTCTCGTAGGCGTCGTACCACGGCGCGCCGGAGTCGAGCGCGTTTTCGCCGCGGGCTTCGGTCCACGTCGCTTCGTGCAGCATCCCCGAGTACATCGCGGCGAGGAGTGGCGCGCCCTCCACCATCGCGGCATCGACGACCTGGCCCCGCCCCGTGCGCTGCGCCTCGAGGAGCGCGCAGGCGATTCCGAATGCGAGCAGCATCCCGCCGCCGCCGAAGTCGCCCACCAGGTTGAGCGGCGGCACCGGCGCGCTTCCCGCCCGCCCGATCGCGTGGAGCACCCCGGAGAGCGCGATGTAGTTGATGTCGTGGCCGGCGCGCGCGGCGAGCGGCCCGTCCTGGCCCCAGCCGGTCATGCGGCCATAGACCAGCCTCGGGTTCGCGGCGAGCACTACGTCCGGGCCGAGACCGAGCCGCTCCATGACGCCGGACCGGAAGCCTTCGATCACGGCGTCGGCTTTCTGCGCGAGCATGAGCGCGGCGGCGACGCCGTCCTGCGACTTGAGGTCGAGCGTGACCGAGCGGCGGCCGCGCAGCATGACGTCGAACGCGCGGCGCCGCTCGAGGCCGAGACCCGGATCGCTCGGCCGGTCGACGAGGAGCACGTCGGCACCCATGTCGGCGAGCATCATCCCGCAGAACGGGCCCGGCCCGAGCGCCTCGAACTCCAATACGCGCACGCCTGCGAGCGGCCCCATGGGAGACAAGCCTAGCTGAGCCCCGTCACGGGCAGGGCCGCGCCATGAATAGCGCGTGCTCCGTCCGATGCCAGGAACAGGAGCGTATTGGCCAGGTCTTCGGGCGCCACCCAGCGGCCGGGATCGGCGCCCGGCATCGCCGCGCGGTTCTCCGGCGTATCGATGATGGTCGGCAGCACGCAATTGACGTTGATGTTCTTCTCGCGCAGTTCGGCCGCCATCGCTTCGGTCAATCGGATCACCGCGCCCTTTGCGGCGCAGTAGGCACCCATCTGCGCGACCCCCTTCTGCGCGGCGTAGGCCCCGACATTGATGATCTTGCCGCCGCCGTTTTCGATCATTTGCGGGACCACCGCCCGGACGGCGTGGAGCACAGTGCGAGCGTTGATGTCGAACAGGAAGTTCCAGGTCTCGTCCGACGTTGCGTGGACCGGCTCTCCCATGCGGAAGCTGCCCGCGAGATTGCACAGCACGTCGATGCGCTTGAAGCGCTGAACTGCTTTCCTCACAGCGGCGTGGACTTGCTCCTGGTCGAGCAGATTCGTCGGCACGAGCAGGCGCCGCTCACCCTCCGTGCCGAAAGCGCGCTCCAGGCTGTCCCGGCGGAGATCGACGAGCACCAGGTTGGCGCCGCGCTCGGCAAAGGCATTGGCGACGACGCGGCCGAGATTGCCGGCCGCGCCGGTCACCAGAACAGTGTGGTTGCTGAAGGTCATGTCAGTGCTCGCGACGTTTCACCGCTTCAATCCGCGCACGAAACTCGCCCGCTCGCGCGCGCCGGCCATGAGGAAGCTCAGGTCGTTGCCGGCGAGAATGAAGCGTATGCCGAGCCCGACGTAGCGTTCCAGGAGCTTGGGGTCGTACACGCCACCCATCCCAGGGACCTTGCCGTGCTTCCGGCAGGCGGCGATCACCGCGCGATACGCGTCCTCGACCCTGGGGCCGGCGAGCTCGCCAGGGATGCCCATCTCGGTCGTCAGGTCGTTCGTGCCGATCAGCAGGACGTCGATGCCGGGCACCGCGGCGATCGCGTCGGCCCGCTCGATCGCGCCCGGGGACTCCAGCATGACGACGACCAGCGTCTCCTCGTTGGCGAGGCGGGTCATGTCGCCGACGGGGACGCTCCGGAAGCCGAACTGCGGCTGGCCGCCAGCGACCGACCGGCGGCCGGCGGGCGGGTACCGGCAGTGGGAGACGACGCGCTCGGCCTCTGCCGCGGTGTCGACGTGCGGCACGACGACGCCCTGTGCCCCGCAGTCGAGGACGCGCGCCGCGTCGTGGCGGTGCTCCTTGCCGGGAACCCGCACGATCGGCGTGATCGCGAGCGGCAGCGCCGCCGCGGCGATCTGGGTCGCCGTGTCGAGGTCGAGCGCGCTGTGCTCCATGTCGATGAAGAGCCAGTCGTAGCCGCAGGTCTTCACGATTGCGGCGACGTCGATGGTGCGGGCCTGGCGCACGCCCATCCCGATCGCGAGCCCGCCCGCGGCGAGCTGGCGCTTGGCGTGATTCGGATAGATCTCCACGTGCCTTTCCTTTCGAGGTGAGTGCGGGTCCCGGGTCGTGATTGTAGGGCCTGCTAGCATCCGGACATGAACGTCCTGCACGCGCCCGAAGCGCTGCTCCCTTCAGGCTGGGCGCGCAATGTCCGGATCGAGGTGGACGACGCGGGGATCATCGTTTCGGTCACCCCGCAAGCGCGGCCGAACGGCGCCGAGCGGCTCCGCGGGCCGGCGCTGCCGGGTCTCTGCGACCTTCACTGCCACGCTTTCCAGCGCGCCATGGCGGGGCTCGCCGAGCGCCGTGGAAGCAGCGGGGACACCTTCTGGACCTGGCGCGAGGTGATGTACGGCTTCGTGTCGCGCCTCGATCCGGATGACGTCGAAGCGATCGCCGCACAGCTCTACGTCGAGCTCCTGAAGGGCGGCTTCACGTCAGTCTGCGAGTTTCACTACCTCCACCACGATCCCGACGGCCGGCCATACGCGAATCCGACCGAGATGAGCGAGCGGCTCATCGCCGCCGCGGCGAGCGCCGGAATCGGGCTCACGCTGTTGCCGGTTCTCTACGTGAGCTCGGACTTCGGCGGCAAGGCCCCGACCCCGGGTCAGCGCCGTTTCCTCGGGACGCCGGACTCGATCGTGTCGATGATCGATGCGCTGCGAGCCGCTCACCCCGACGTGCGCTTCGGCCTCGCTCCGCACTCGCTACGCGCCGTGCCGGCCGACGCGCTCGCCGGTGCGTTGCGCGCGCTCGAAGCGATCGATCCGGCCGCGCCGATCCACATCCACGCCGCGGAGCAGGAGCGGGAAGTCGCGGACTGCGTCGCCTGGAGCGGCCGGCGGCCGGTCGAGTGGCTGCTCGATCGGCATCGACTTTCCCCGCGCTGGTGCGTGATCCACGCGACGCACATGACCGGCGCCGAGACCGATGCGCTGGCAGCGAGCGGCGCGGTCGCTGGCCTTTGCCCGACGACGGAGGCGAACCTCGGCGACGGATTGTTCCCGCTCGCGCGCTACCTCGAACGCGGCGGCAGTCTCGGGGTCGGCTCGGACGCGAACGTCTCGGTGTCGGCGATCGAGGAGTTGCGCATGCTCGAATACGGCCAGCGCCTCGCGCATCGGCGCCGGAGCATCGCCGCGACGGCTGCGTCGCCATCAGTGGGTATGACGCTCTATCGCGCCGCGCTCGCCGGCGGCGCCGGCGCCTCGGGACGGCCGATCGCGGGGGTCGCGCCGGGCCAGCGCGCGGACCTGGTGGTGCTTGATCCCGACGCGCCGTTCCTGGTCGGGAGGGCGGGCGACGCGCTGCTCGACGCTCTCGTGTTCAGCGGGAACGCGAGCCCGATGGGCGATGTGTATGTCGGCGGGCGAAAGGCCGTCGTGGGCGGGCGGCACGCAGGCGAGACCGCGATCTTCGAGCGCTTCCGGCGTGCGCTGACGCGATTGAGCGGCTCGTGACCCGGCGCTCGCTTATAATCGCCCGGCATCATGCGCGAGCGTCAAGCAGTCGACCACCAAACCGGCGGCCGTTATCGATAAGGCTCGCTGATGCGGATCCTCCTCTCGAACGACGACGGCTACTTCGCGCCTGGTCTCGCGGTCCTCGCCGAATCCCTCGCCGGTTTGGGGACGGTGACGGTGGTCGCGCCCGAGCGCGACCGGAGCGGCGCCTCCAACTCGCTGACGCTCGATCGCCCGCTCGCCGTCCGCCGATCGGCGAACGGCTTCCTGTTCGTGGATGGCACGCCGACCGATTGCGTCCATCTCGCGGTCACCGGGTTCCTGGACGAGCCGCCGGACATCGTGGTCTCGGGAATCAACCTCGGCGCGAACATGGGGGACGACACGATCTACTCCGGGACGGTGGCGGCGGCCACCGAAGGCTACGTCCTCGGCATCCCGGCGGTCGCGGTGTCGCTCACGAGCAAGGAGGGGCGGCACTACGAAACGGCAGGTCGGATCGCCCGCGACCTGATCGAGCGGCTCGCGCGCCGGCCGATGTCGCAGCCCGTGCTGCTCAACGTGAACGTGCCGGACCTGCCGTTCAGCGCGCTCAAGGGTGTGGAGGTGACGCGACTCGGGAAACGGCACAAGGCCGAAGGCGTGGTGAAGACTCAGAATCCGCGCGGCCAGACGGTGTACTGGATCGGCGCCGCCGGCGAAGCCCAGGATGCCGGGCCCGGGACGGACTTCTTCGCCGTCGCATCCGATCGCGTGTCGGTGACGCCGCTGCAGATGGATCTCACCCACCAGCAGCAGATCCCGCTGGTGAAGGGGTGGCTCGAGTGAGCGCCGCGCTGCCGCGCGGCATCGGCATGACCTCGCTTCGCACGCGCGCCCGCATGGTCGCCCGGCTGCGGAGCCAGGGAATCGCGGACGAAGCGGTGCTCGCGGCGATGGCGCAAACCCCGCGCCACGCGTTCGTCGAGGAGGCGCTCGCCAGCCGGGCGTACGAGGACTCGGCGCTGCCGATCGGGTTCGAGCAGACCATCTCGCGGCCGTTCGCCGTGGCCTGCATGCTCCAGGCGGCGCGCGCCGGCCGCGAGCTGGGGCGCGCGCTCGAGATCGGCACCGGCTGCGGGTATCAGGCCGCCGTGCTTGCGTGCCTCGCGAAGGAGGTGTATTCGGTCGAGCGCATCGCCGCGCTCGGCGAGAAGGCGCGCTCGAACCTGCGACCCCTGCGCCTGTCGAACCTGCGCCTCGTGCACGGCGACGGCTACCGGGGTCTGCCGGAGGTCGCGCCGTTCGACGCGATTGTCGTCGCCGCCGCTGCGCCCGAGGTCCCGCGTGCGCTCCGCGAGCAGCTCGCGCGGGGCGGCCGGCTGGTGATCCCCGTGGGTACCGACGATCAGGAGCTCCGCGTCGTCGAGCGCACCGCGAGCGGGTATCGGGAAAGCCGGCTCGACGCGGCGCGGTTCGTGCCGCTGCGGGCTGGCAAAGGATGAAGGATGAAAGCTGAACGGCGCCGCGTCTTCGTCGCGATGCTGACCGCGCTGGCAGTGCTGGGCTGCGTGTCGCGCACGCCGGCGCCGGTCGACGACCGCGCCCCGCCGCGCGCAGCGGGAAAGCCGGCTGCGCCGGCCCCCCAGACCCTGCCGCCCGACACTTATGTAGTCAAGCGCGGCGACACCCTGTACAGCATTGCGCTCGATCAGGGCGTCGATTGGCGCGAGCTGGCCGCCCTGAATCAGCTCTCGGATCCGACCCGGCTGCAGACGGGGCAGGTGCTTCGGGTGCGGCCGCCACCGGCGGCCGCACCCGCCGAAGGCGTCGTGGTCAGTCCGATCGAGACGACCCAAACGATCGTGACCAGGCCGCTCGGCGCCGAGACCCCCGCGACCACGCCGCCCGGGCCGGTCGCCGCGCCGACACCCGTTGCGCCCGGCACGAGCGCGCTGAAAACCGAGCCGAAGGGCGTGCGGCTCCCGTATTCCGAAGAGAACCTCGCGGCGCTGCAGCGCGGCGAGGCCGCTCGCGCGGCGCCCAAGCCCGAC
>Ga0184639_10000074_pt1 | contig 33316 bp, 48 predicted proteins | sample PLM31_170_b2_FD_133155 | JGI IMG/M metagenome (GOLD analysis project Ga0184639, IMG submission 133155) | Groundwater sediment microbial communities from an aquifer in East River, Colorado, USA - PLM3-1_170_b2 | ecosystem: Environmental > Terrestrial > Soil > Riparian zone | place: USA: East...
ATCTCGAGGCCGTTAGGCGGAAACTCATGTCCAAAGGCAGGGGGTTTCACCTATGACAACTTCCGCAGCGCCCAAAGACAGCGATCGCGGTACCTTCCATCTATGCAGTGATTTCGTCAAGGAGCTGAAGGACGCGAGTCCGCCCGCCAGAGCCATAATGCCTGCAACTGCATTGGACGAAATCCTCGCCCGCTTCCTTGAGAAAGCGGTGGCGGATCAGAAGGTAGCCAAACGCCTGGTCCGAAGGCCATTCGCGCCTCTAGGCACCTTTGCCGCCCGAATAGACGCAGCCTATGGATTCAACCTGATCAACAAAGACCAATACCAGGCTCTCTCCACGATCAGAGCCGTCCGAAACCATTTTGCCCACAGTGGGAACTCCAGTTTCTCTGACCCCGAGGTCCGTGACATCTGCCTGGCCCTCAATCTCAAGCATGTCATATATCCCCCTGGGCACGAATCCGATCCCGAAACCCGATACCTGATGAACGCGTCGGCCATCTGTGGTCACCTCGATGGCATCTTCAGACTCTGGCTAGAGCGAGCCCATCATCCCAGCACGTATTTGAAAGACTGGTAGCCTACGCTTATCTGCAAGCCGTTTCTGCCTAACAACTCGATGGAGCCGACCCGGCCGGCAGGGTGTTGAGTTTAGCGCGATACTAGCCTTGGCTGGCCGGGCGGCTCATCTCGATGCCGTTGGGCCGCCTCTAACGCGAAGAGTGGGTGGAAGATCCGCCTCGCTGAAAGGGATCCAGCGTAAGCCCCAGCATGATCTTAGTGACGGGCTCTTCCGGTAAGACGGGCCACGCCGTCGTGGCTGCCTTGGCACGCGCAGGAGCGCCGACTCGCGCTTTGGTTCGCTACCCCTCCCAATTCGAGGTGCTCACCAACCTTGGAGCCCGCGAGGTCGTGGCGGCTGATATGCGCTTCACGGATGAGCTGCGCCGCGCCTTCACGAATACACGCGCGGTGTATCACATTTGCCCCAACGTCAACCCAGACGAGGTAGCCATCGGCCGGCGCGTGCTCACTGCTGCCAGAGAGGCAGGCATTGAGCCCTTAGTTCTTCACTCCGTCCTTCATCCCCACACCGAACAGATGCCGCATCACTGGAACAAGCTGAGGGTCGAGGAAGCGCTCCTCGAGTCCGGCCTGAACTTCACCGTCCTCCAACCCACCGCCTACATGCAGAACTTGCTTGCGGGATGGAAGCTCATCACCGAGGCAGGCGTCTTACGGAATCCCTATCCGGTCGAGGCTCGGTTGAGCCTGGTTGACCTCCAGGATGTGGCAGAAGCAGCCGCGATAGTCCTCACCCAGGGTGGCCACAATGGGGCGACATATGAACTGGTCGGCACCCCGCCGTTAACACAGACGAAGGTCGCAGAGATTCTGAGCGACGCCTTGGGTCGGCCCGTGCGGGCCGAGGCCGAGCCCATCCCGGTTTGGGAGGCGCGGGCGGTCGCCGCGGGCCTTAGCGATGATCAACTGACGATGCTCACAAAGATGTTCGCCTACTACGCACGGCACGGGCTGACGGGGAATCCCAACACCCTCCGCTGGCTGATTGGCCGCGAGCCTACCGCACTGGCCGATTTCGCGCGACGGTCTCTACACATGCAGGAACCCCTCGCTCGCGACCAAAGAGCTACTTAGGACGGCGGCCTTCCGGATACCTAGATAGAGTCGCACTCCAACGAGGACTCCCCAAATGAACTCGCAGCCATACCCTCCGAGCTTTGTCGATAGGTTGATGGACTCTGTGCAGCGGCAGCCCATCCACTATCTCTTGACGTATTCTCTGCTCTTCCTCTTGGAATCCGCACTCTTCCATATCGTTGCTTGGGTTGACGGTTGGCTCCCTGCCTACAGGTTCAGCGGATTTGCTCTTGCCTTCCCCCTGTGGCTCTGGGGGCCACTCGCCATCATGACGTATCTGAACTCCGTTTCGCTTGAAGCAGTGACCAACTTCCGTCCCCTAATGGACATTCCCGACGAAACGATGCGCCGCCTGAACTACGAGTTCACAACCATGCCGGCTCGCGGTGTAATCATTAGCGGCGCAGTTTGGACCATCGTGTACATCGTGTTCACGTATCTGGCCCTTGACACAATGTACGCGGCCTTTGGGTTTGGGGGTCTGTCTGTGGGCGCTTCCTTTGTCGGCGGTTGGATGTCCTTCTTCATTGGGAGCGCGATCTACTATCATACGATTCGGCAGTTAAGACTTGTGAATCGCACAGTGAGAATGGTAAAGCAGTTTGACCTGTTCCGGCTCGATCCGGTCTACGCATTCTCGGCCCTGACGTCACGCACGGGGGTGTCCTGGGTGATCTTGCTTAGCCTTACCTTGCTCGCCGTTCCAATCCAAGCCGCCCCCTTCCCGACTCTCGCAATGCTGATTGTCCAAGTAGCGTTGGCAATTGCCGCCTTTGTCCTGCCCCTTCGGATTGTGAACAGTCGTCTGGTCTCAGAAAAGCGCAGGCTTCTTGCTGAGCTCGATCAGCGTGTCAAGGCAACGCTGGCACTCCTGCATCGGTGCCTCGATGACAACGCCCTGGCTGAGGTGGCTCAACTCAACGGCGCTATTGTCGGATTGAACGCCGAGCGTGACATCCTCACAAAGACCCCTACCTGGCCATGGCGCACAGGCGTGTTCACCGGTTTTCTATCCATCGTCGTCTTGCCGATAATGCTCTTCCTCCTACAACTTCTCCTGGCACGCTGGTTCAGCAGCTGACGCCATACCTTCGCCCGATCCCTACCATCAAACGTGGGCGAGGTACCCCCCCGCCGTCGAGAACTGGGCCGCCTAACAACTCGATATAGCCGACCGGGCCAGCCAGGTGTTGCGGTTGGCGCGATACTAGCCTTGGCTGGTCGGGCGGCTCATCTCGAGGCCGTTCGGCGTGCGCCAGCCGCCCGAAAGACGAAGTGGGTATGAGTGGTCTTGCCCGTCGAGGATGAAGTAAGGACAAAGAGAACCTCGCCGTAAGGCGAGGTTTTCTTGTACTCCGTTACTAGTTTCTACGCGCGCTCCACACGGGGCTTGGCGATGTTGACTTTGAGTTCATTCCCCGCCAGGGAGTAGGCGTTGTACTTGCTGATAGCCTTGTCTGCGCTTTCCTGTGAAGTCATAGTGACAAAGGCAAAGCCTTTGGACAGACCACTGTTCCGGTCCTTGACAAGATCTACCGAGGTGACTTCACCTTCCTGCGCGAACAGGGCGGTGATTTCGTCCTGGGTGGTCGACTTCGCCAGATTGCCTACATAGATTCTGATGTCCATTTCTGACTGCCCCTCTCCGGCACGGCCGGCGATTGATTTACCGCCAGCGCATAGATGGTCCGGCGGTATCAGGAAAACGAGAGATCCGTTCTTTCAACTGCACATTCAGTGTAACACACATTCCACTTGCAGACGCGGCAGTCGTGCACGGGTTTGGAGGGAGCATCCCGCACGCCTAACAACTCGATGGAGCCGACCCAGCCAGCCGGATGTTGTGTTCGGCGCGATATTAGCCTTGGCTGGCCGGGCGGCTCATCTCGACGCCGGACCATAGCAGGCGTGCGCTGCTGTCTGTGCTACAATAACCAGGTTCGTCCACGCGTGGCGCTTCCCCTGGGCGGTGTACTTCTGACCACGGAGCGGCCCCTCGGGAGGCAACCCCAACCCGGAACATCAAGTTGACGGAGGCGACAATGAAACCCAGTGCTCCCAAGGTAATCACTTGGTGGGTTGCAGTGATACTCGGCGCGCTCGGTATCCTGGCTTCTCTTGTGACTGTCCCGGTTCTATCTGGCTTCGCCTTCTGGCTGCTCGCAATCGGTTTCCTTCTCTTGGCGCTCGCGACTGTAGTCAAGGGCCTCTAGTCCTTCTGCCCAACGCCTACCTGCCCCCGAGGGTCGCTCCCCTTCGGGGGCTTTTCACTCGCTGGTCCCATGTCCCCAAACCTTTCACCTATCAACTGCAACCACCAGGCCCAAGAAAAAGCCTCGGATGCATGTTCCTGATGCCCAACATCGTGCTAAAGCCCTACCAGGCCGCTTCGCGACCGACTCGCCTGTCGGGCGAAAGATCGCTGCGGCCTGGCCTGCCTTCTTCCTCCAGAATCGGGTCGACAAGCTTTCGTCGCCGAGCGGCTTCCCTTCCACGATGCTCGACCAAGCCCGAGGCCGCTAGGCAGCCCGAGATCTGGCTGTCTAACAACTCGATGGAGCCGACCCGGCCAGCCAGAGGTTACGTTCGGCGCGATACTAGCCTTGGCTGGCCGGGCGGCTCATCTCGACGCCGTTAGGCGTCCACTTGTGGGAAGAATCGCCTATGTGATGTACCATCCACACTTCCATCCGGCCTACTACAATCCTGGAGACCATCATGTCTACGACTCACAATGGCGAAGAGCTCTGGCACATGATCCGATCGAAAATCCAACATGAGGAATCTTGGATCCAGTTCCGAGTCTCCTGGCATCTTGCCACTAACGCTTTCCTTTTCTCCGCATACGCGATTCTTGCTGTCTCGGTTAGTTCCAAAGATGGTAAACTCTCGCCCTCTACTTCGGTCCTACTCCTGTTAATCCCTATTGTGGGAACGCTTTTCTCTACTCTGGTCTACCTCGGAGTCATTGCGGCAAACCGGGAGATTGGTAACGCGCTTGCCGAATGGGATAGTCTGGGCCCGCAGCCGAAGGCTAGAACAAAGCTCCCGGCCATCCACCTTGGCCCATCTTCACACAAGCTGGCACGGCTCGCCACAACGGGCATCTCCCTGACTGCCATTGCAATGTGGTTCGTCCTTCTTGCGGTTTCTGTTGCCTTGGTTTTCGGGAACGGATCCCGTTGAGAATAGTCACCATGTCTCGCCGAGGCGAGTAACACCGACCATATCCTCCAGAAGCTATTCGCTCAACCCTACTGGCCGCCTAACAACTCGACGGAGCCGACCCGGCCAGCCGGAAGTTAGTCTTTGCGCGATACTAGTCCTGGCTGGCCGGGCGGCTCATCTCGAGGCCGTTAGGCGTCCCCGGCAAACGCCCGGTCCCCCTTGCGGCGCCCCCATTGTGCGGTATACTCATTGTAGATACCATTCGGAGGGCGATATGCGAACCCGAGTCCAGCGTTGGGGCAACAGCCTTGCTGTAAGGATCCCGAAGACCTTCGCCGAGGAAGTCGGTCTTAAGGACGACTCCCCCGTGAATCTGCGCCTCTCACAGGGCACGCTCGTCTTAGAGCCTTCCTCTCCTCGCCCTCCCAGCCTCGAAGAGCTCCTAGGCAAGGTTCGCAAGTCGAATCTCCACGCCGTGTTCGACACCGGCCCAGCCCAAGGCCGAGAGGCCTGGTAGCATGCCAAAGGTACCGCAGCGGGGGGACATCGTATGGCTGTCGATGAACCCCCAAGCTGGTCACGAGCAGGCTGGCCGCCGGCCCGCGTTGGTTCTTTCCCCTGGCTCCTACAATGCGAAGGTAGGCCTCGCAATACTCTGCCCCATCACGAGCCGTGTGAAGGGTTATCCCTTCGAGGTGCCCATCCCGGGTGGCCTGCCTGTCGAGGGCGCCATCCTTTCAGATCAGGCAAAGAGCCTCGACTGGAAGGCGAGGAAGGCTGAGTTCATCTGCAGGCTGCCAGCCGAAAGCACTCTTGACGCTCTCCAGAAGCTCGGAACTCTTCTTTCTGCCTGAGTGTATCGGGGCCGTCTAACAACTCGATAGAGCCGACCCGGCCAGCCGGAGGTTGAGTTCGGCGCGATACTGGCCTTGGCTGGCCGGGCGGCTCATCTCGAGGCCGTTAGGCGGATCGAGCAATCTCCACCAAGCGCGCTTCCTATGACCGAGAGACCCTTAGCGAGCTGACTTTGGCCGGTGGCGCACGGCGATCCTTCACCCTCATTTACCGTGATGTGAGAATCGGCCGAGTCGATTCAACACGCGAAGACTTTCCCAATCTCTTGGCGACACTCACCTCTGACCTGACCTCCGACCACCCCGACATCAGGCACCGAGTCAACGACTACATTCAGTTCTGGATCGAGGCAGACCGTCTGGCACGAGATTCGCCCCACTCTCTTGACGAGTTCCTTCAGTCGGTTGAGCCAACCTTCTCAGATCTCATCAATTCCACCGAGTGGTTTCTCCTCGACCACCAGAACGTCCGCCTACCTATCCATGCCCCAACCTTATCCCCAGATGGCAGAATGACGTGGCGGTGGCGGAATCATGCCCGTTAGGCACCCAAGCGCATGCCGATCCGCCAAACAACTCGATGGAGCCGACCCGGCCAGCCGGAGGTTGAGTTCGGCGCGATACTGGCCTTGGCTGGCCGGGCGGCTCATCTCGAGGCCGTTAGGCCGCCCCATGATGTCGAGTAGGAAGTTCCGCGGCCTACTCGCGGAGTAGCAATGAAAAACGATCGCGAGCTCGTCGGATGGGGGTTCTGGCTCAAGTGGGTGATTGCGTCCGCTCTCGGCAGCGCCGCGGGAGTGATCCTTTGGCTCGCGTTAGGCGCAGCACTCGAAGCTGTGGGCCTTGAATCCGGCTCTCCCAGCACCGTGACTCGCACTCTTATCCCAGGCGTTGTTGGGGCCGCGTTCGGAACTCCATTCGGGATCGCCCAATGGCTGATCCTCAGAGGGAGGGTTGGTCGGGCCGGCCGATGGGTGCTAGCGACCACACTAGGTTACGTCGTCGTGTTTCTCTTCGGTGCCAATGCCTTTCCTCAAGGGGCCTCTGTAGACCTTTCCGCTCCCCAACAGATTCTGTTAGGAGCAGCGCTTGGCGCGGCTGTCGCACTCCCTCCGAGCATCCTACAATGGCTACTCGTCTTGCGTCGGCAGATCTTGAAAGCCGGCTGGTGGGTCATGGCGAGCGCCGCCAGCTGGGCCCTCGGCTTTGCTATCAGCTTCGCCTTAAGGCTGGCCTTCGGTGAGCTCACTTTCATTGCGGGCCCCGTTACCGCACTCGCCCTAACTGGCCTGGCCATGGTTCGGCTCCTGAGGCTCACTGCAACAACCGAAGCTCCTGCCCGGGCCTTGGATTGAAGGCGCAATCACGAAGGGGCGGCCTAACAACTCGATGGAGCCCCCTCCGCATCGCTCCGGGGATCTTCGACCGATCCCGGCCAGCCGGAGGTTGCGTTCGGCGCGATACTAGCTTTGGCTGGCCGGGCGGCTCATCTCGAGGCCGTTAGGCAGCGATGCTCACCTCGCGTCACCGCCTTTCTTTTCTGATCGGGGAAGTATGATAGAATGTATGATAGGAGGAGCGATGGCCCAGAGTAAGGTGGCAATCACTATCGAGGAGAAGTTGCTTAGGCGCCTGGATCGGGCCGTCTCTCAGAGGAAGTTCGCGAACCGGAGTAGAGCCATCCAGGAGGCCGTCCAGGAGAAGCTCGACCGTCTCGATCGAAGCCGTCTGGCTCGCGAGGCCTCGAAGTTGGATCCAGCCTTCGAACGAAAGATGGCCGATGAAGGATTGGCGGGGGACGTCGCCGAATGGCCAGAGTATTAAGGGGCGATATTCTCTTTGCAGACCTCAACCCTGTTCGGGGCCACGAACGCGCCGGGCTTCGTCCGATTCTCATCCTTAGCCAGGATGTTTTCAACGAACGGTCTGGCACTATTATCGCCATGGCCCTTACAAGCGTGCCGCAGAAGGCCGGCTTCCCGCTGACATTCGAGCTCCCCGACGAGGCCGTGCTCCCGAAGAGGTCCTGGGTCAAGATCAGCCAGATCCGAACGCTCTCCACCCAAAGGCTCGGCAAGAAGATCGGTCGCCTCCCACCAGAAACCCTGAGTCTTCTCGTGGAGGGCCTCAACGAAATCATCGCCGCCTAACAACTCGATGGAGCCCCCTCCGCTTCGCTCCGGGGATCTTCGACCGATCCCGGCGAGCCGGGTGTTGGTTTCAGCCCGATACTACCCTTGGCTGGCCGGGCGGCCCATCTCGACGCCGTTAGGCCGCCCGTGGCATTAGTCAAGCGGCCAGATACCTCGGGGGACCCAGATCGACACATATGGTGTCATAATCATCGTGGGGGGGCCGGTCAGTTTTCAAAAGGGAGGTGCGTCCGAGGGCGCCGACAACGACACTCTATTCCCCGACTACCAATAAACCGCGGTGCGCAAGCTCGCAAGCGCAACTTTTCGGTCAAGGAGAACAACCATGATGGCGGCATTCGTTTTCATTCAAATGGCGGCGTCTGGCGGCTGGGACGAGATGCGAACGATCCACCAGGCGCTCCATGCAATCGCCGACGTCAAGACCGTCCACTTCGTGGCCGGCCCGACAGATATTATTGCCTTTGTAGAGGGAGCCGATCAGCGGGCCCTCGCGGAGGCTATAGGCAAGATTCGAGGCGTGAAAGGTGTCGGAAGCACCGACACACGCTTTGTTTGGCCTCTCTAGGCCGGCGGACGCTGCCCCCCTTTCCTCCCCTGGGCCGCGCTCTGCCTGTACATAGGGCTGAGAAGTTCCCTAGCGGCGCGCTCCTCTTAGCCAGGAGCCGAGGTCTTCGGGCGGCCCAACAACTCGGTGCAGCCCCTCCGCTTCGCTACGGGGATCTTCGACCGATCCCGGCCAGCCAGGTGTTTGGTTCGGCGCGATACTAGCCTTGGCTGGCCGGGCGGCTCATCTCGAGGCCGTTAGGCATCCGGAGGTTCCTTCACGGTGAAGCTCCTTCTCAAGAACATCCTCTTCACCTTGGTCTTCCCCGGTACAGTCGGCGTTTATCTCCCCCTGATCCTGACCAGAGGGCTCTCCGCAGGCCCGGGGCTGACCCTCCCCGCCTCGCTGGTCTTCTTCTTCATTGCCTCTGTCATCTACCTGTGGTCGATCTGGAACTTCGCAACCCGCGGTCGGGGCACGCCACTGCTCACCGACGCACCTAAGAAACTCGTTATCCAGGGCCCCTATCTCTACACGAGGAACCCAATGTACGTGGCAATCCTCGCCGCCCTTTTGGGCTGGTTGGTCCTCTACCAAAGCATTGGCCTCCTTGTCTACAGCTTCGCGGTGGCGGCCGCTGTCACTCTCTTCGTAACTCGCTACGAAGAGCCTCACTTGCAGCGAGAATTCGGTGGCGAATACGATGGGTACAAAGCGAGGGTTCCGCGTTGGATGCCCCGCCTTCCACGCTCTCCGGATTCCTAACAACTCGGTGGAGACCCTCCGCTTCGCTTCGAGGATCTTCGACCGGCACGGCCAGCCAGGTGTTTGGTTCGGCGCGATACTAGCCTTGGCTGGCCAGGCGGCTTAGCTCCAATCCGTTAGGCAGCCTAGTCGTCCAATGAGATGGTGTCGCATAATCGGGCGCCCTACGGAGAGCCGAGATGGGGACACCACACCCACAGTACATACTGACAAGAACGGGAAGAAGACGGGTGTCGTGCTCTCTCTTCGCCGCCACCAGAAGCTAATCGAGGATCTGCACGATCTAGCATTGGTTGCCGAGCGTCGACAGCAGAAGCCCGTCGATTTCCACGATCTCAAGCGGCGCCTCGAAAGAGATGGCGTCCTATGGTCTCCTAGTGAAGCCGTCGGTCGAGAAGGACCTCCGACCCCTTCCCAAGTCCGTCATCAAACGAGTGTGGGCCAAGATAGAGACATTGGCTCACGGCCCAACGCCAAGCGACTCGGTCAAGCTCGCCGGCGCGGAAGCGCTCTACCGGATTCGTGTCGGGGATTACAGGGTGATCTACGGCGTCGACCACCCCTCTAAGCCGATAGTCATCCACTATGTCCGTCACAGGGAAAGACGCGTACCGTACCCTGCAGGTACGTCGATCAAGAAGGCCGCCTAACAACTCGATGGAGCCCCCTCCGCTTCGCTCCGGGGATCTTCGACCGATCCCGGCGAGCCGGGTGTTGGTCTCAGCCCGATACTGCCCTTGGCTGGCCGGGCGGCTCATCTCGAGGCCGTTCGGCGCACGGCGGGAGCCTTCACCGCGAGGTCCCGAGGCCACTCCCCCGGCCCACCTTATCAGCTTGCGCCAAGGATGGAGTCCCTTGATGGCCGAGAGTATTCTTGTGAAGCTCCTTGAGCACAACAATTGGGCGAACCTCCGAATCATCCAGGCTTGCGCCGCCCTAAGCGACGACCAACTCGACGCTGAACCCCAGGCAGCCACGAAAGGGAGCATTCGCCAGACTTTGGTCCATCTCGTGGCTTCGCAGCGCGGCTATCTGTCGCTCCTAACCCTGCCAGTTGAGGAGAGACTTGATTCTCCTCCCGCTTTCGCCGACTCGGCGAAGGCCGCGAGCGCGAGCGGAGAAGGATTGCTGGCGCTCGCGAGAGATGAGCCCGGCAAGTACCCGAAGACTCGACTCCAAACCACGGATGGGTTCTTCGTCCAGCCTTGGGTTGTCATGGTTCAGGTCATCAACCATGCAACCGAACACCGGGAGCAGATATGTAGCATGCTCACGACTCTGGGAGGCACTCCTCCTGACCTTGATGGATGGGCCTACGGGGAGGCTTCCGGTGCCCTCATACCGGTGTCGACCTGACCGAAGCCCAGGGCCACTCCCGTACGCCTAACAACTCGATAGAGCCGACCCGGCCAGCCAGACGTTACGTTTAGCGCGATACTAGCCTTGGCTGGCCGGGCGGCTCATCTCGACGCCGTTAGGCGCCGGCGTCGGAGGCACAAGTGCACAGTTGCCAATGCCAAGGGCTGGAGAGAGAGACCAAGAAGTGGGCGCTCGAAGACTTGGCCCTTTACCAAAGGGGCAAACCCGCCAAGACCACTCCCCTCCTTGTCAAGGCTCTCATCAGCGGAGGCGTTGAGGCACTTTCCCTGCTCGACATAGGCGGCGGCATTGGCGTAGTCCAGCTCGAACTACTCCGCGCCGGGGCAATTGCCGCAACAAGTGTTGACGCCTCAACAGCCTATATCCAAATTGCACGGGAGGAGGCTGCTCGGGCTGCAGTCGATCATCGGATCACCTACGTCCACGGAGACTTCGTTTCGCTTGCAAGCACACTTCCAGAGGCCGACATTGTCACTCTTGATCGAGTCATCTGCTGCTATGATGATGTCAAGGCGCTGGTGTCCCTTTCGGCCTCGAAAGCCCGCAAGCTCTACGGAGTCGTCTATCCCAGAAGCATCTGGTGGGTGAGACTCCCCCTGCTCCTCGAAAACCTGGGATACCGGGTCCGACGAAGTCCCTTTCGAGCATTCGTTCACCCCTCCGAGTTAGTTGACCAGCTCATCCGAGATGCAGGCCTTAAGGCCGTCTATCACCAAAACACCTTCGCCTGGCAGGTTGTCGTTTACCAACGGTAGCCTCTACGCTGCCCTGCCTCTTGCCAATGGAAACCTCCAAGACTCTCCTCTCACGCTTACGTTCCACGGGGTTGCTTTTGCAGCAAGATCTCCTTCTCCCGAGCGTGGTCACATCCCTCGCAGGTGAACCCATTCGGGGATCTTGGTGGAAGCACCCAGCCGCCCACCAGATGTTCGCTTGCCTGAACGAGATATCTTGCAACCCAGATGTCCTAACCACCCGTCTTGTCCGGGGGAAGATCACCTTCGTCCATCGCCACCTTTGGCCGGCCGTTCTCTCTATTGGCCGCTCCCAGGCTGCCTGGCAACTCGAAGGTCTCTCCCGACCGGCGCAAGGCCTATTCGATAGGGTAAAGCGACAAGGCTCGTTGTATTCCTCCGGCTCTGTCGCGCACGAGCTCTCTGGCCGGCTTCTCGTCCACGATGAGCAAGTCCACACGAGTGCAGGTCATCATGAGCTCCTCCTGGAACGCTGGTCACTCTGGGCCAACCGCGCGGGGTGTCGCACCAGGATTGCGCCCAGAGAAGCACAACGTCAATTGGAGGCAGCTCTAATCGGGATAGGTGGCTCAGTTGTCATGCTCCCTTGGAGAAACCCATAGGCGACGCGCTCTCTCTTTTCAGGCGGCGGCCTAACAACTCGATGGAGCCCCCTCCGCTTCGCTCCGGGGATCTTCGACCGATCCCGGCGAGCCGGGTGTTGTTTCAGCCCGATACTACCCTTGGCTGGCCGGGCAGCTCATCTCGAGGCCGTTCGGCGGCATCTCCCGCACACGCGGCCGGCCCGCTTGCGAGAGAAGGAGTCGCTGTGAACAGCGATACAGCCGTCATCTCCTCAGATCGCCTCCACCTCGTCACGCTCTCTCCAGACATCCTTCGTTTCTCCCTCTCTCGCGATGCACCTTCCGTCGAGCGCCTTCTCGGTCTTTCCGTTGCGCCCGACTGGTATGAGGAAGGGGACTTCATTCGCTTCCGACTCCAGCAGCTCAGCGAGGATCCCACCTACCTCCCGTGGAGCGTGTGTGCAATCTCACTGCGGGCAGAGCGCCAAATGGTCGGCTACATCGGCTTCCACACGAAACCTGCCCATCCATATCTCAAACCCCACGCCGCCAACGGCGTCGAGTTCGGCTTTGAGGTGTTTCCTCCCTACCGCCGACAAGGCTACGCTCGGGAAGCCTGCAACGCCGTCATGAGATGGGCCCACGACCACCACAAAGTCACCGAGTTCGTCGTCTCCATTAGCCCAGGCAACATCCCCTCTCTTCGACTAGCCAAGTCCTTGGGATTCGAGAGAGTTGGATCCCACATCGACGAAGAGGACGGGCTAGAAGATATCTTCAGGCTCACATACCGCCCCAGCGATGCGGCCTAACAACTCGATAGAGCCCCCTCCGCTTCGCTCCGGGGATCTTCGACCTACCCGGCCCGCCGGAGGTTACTTTCTGCGCGATACTAGCCTTGGCTGGCCCGGCGGCTCATCTTGAGGCCGTTAGGCGCTGCCAGCTCCGAGTCCGTCTGAAGGATGTCCATTGCCTCTTCCACAGATTGAAGTTCTCCTAGGACGCCTCGAACCAATCGCGGCATTGGCCACGCTCGCGATCGCCCTGGTGAACGTCATCCTAGGTCTTCGCCACAGTCCGGCAGGAAATCTCCGAACACCGGTGATCATCAGCTCCGTCCTTGTCCTTCCGTTCACGATCCTCGAATTCGTCAACAGGCGGGCGTTCTATGAGGACTTCCCTATTCCGCTTTTTGCCATAATGTGGATCCTCCCTTTCTCATTCATCTTCATCCTGACCCCAATCGTGCGGAACCTCCGGGCGCATGACAGAACGACGGCGAATCCCCTCAGCCTGTTACTAGGGGTCGCTGCCTTGATCCTCCTCGCATGGCTATGGGTCGGCCTCATTCATGACCAAATGCCTTGTTTCCTTGGTGTTCCAAAGTGCGATTAGGAAGATAGGTGCGCTGCCCCGCCAAGCCCTCCGCTTCGCTCCGGGGGTCTTCGACCGACCCGACCAGCCGGGTGTTGCGTTTGGCGCGAAACTAGCCTTGGCTGGCCGGGCGGCTCGCCCCGCAGGGCTGCTTCGCGAATCTCGAGGCTGTTAGGCAGCGATGTGTTGGAGGTGGTCCTTCCTGGATCAGCCACCATTCATCAACAGATAAGGAGGAATACCGAATGGTCTCGAGAAACGGTATGGCTCGATGGGGCGGCCTCGCCTTTGTGTTCGGCAACGTGCTTTTCTTGGTCAACAAGCTCAATGAAATGAGCCGCGTGTTTCTTGGGCGCCCTATGCCGGATGTGATTTCCGGCCAGAACCCCGCGTTGATTCTCTTGGGCCAATTGGCCCTCATCATTGGATATGTGGCCTATTACCAATCCTACTCCCAGCATGTGGGACGGCTGGGCGAGTATGCGCTCTTATTGTTTAGTTGTGGCGGCATTGTGTTGGCGGTCGGGCATGTCAGTTTCATGCCCACGCTGGTTGACGATCTGCCATCTGCCCTTCTGCCGTATGCCGAGAATCTGTTTCTACTGGTGATCGTTGGGTTGCTGTCATTGCTCATCGGCCTGATTTGGTTTGGCATTCTCAACCTGCGCCAGCCGAAATTGGACCGCTGGCAATGGCTACCGCTGGCCACCGGGTTGATGGGATTCATCGGCTTCTTCCTTTTCAGCGGTGAGGAGATCACGGCCGTCTTCCTCTTCTTCCGCACGCTGTTTGCTCTCGGTCTGATCGGGATGGGCCTGACGCTGTGGCTGGAAAAGCCAGTTCGGGCCAATGCGGTTTGATCAGATTGGAAGCTCTCTCCTGACGGGATCGTAAGAGGCGGTCTCTCGGGTCAGACTAGAGGAGTGATCTACCTATGGCGAAGTCAGTTCACGCCGCCTAACAACTCGAGGGATCCCCTCCGCTCTCTCCGGGGATCTTCTACCGACCCGGCCAGGCCAGGTGTTGAGGTTGGCGCGATACTAGCCTTCAGCTAGCCAGGCGGCTCATCTCGAGGCCGTTACCCCGCCTGTCGGAGGGTCCGTTCGACAAATGGTCAGCATTCATCCGATCCAAACTGGCACGGTCCAGATTAGGTCCGCGCAACTGCGCGGCCGTGGGCGCGGCTTCCTTCGCCAAGTCAACATGCTCTTGGATAAGTCGTGGACAGAGCCTCTACCTATCTACGCTTGGCTGATCGAACACCCGGAAGGCTTCCTCTTGGTAGACACCGGCGAGACGGCACGAACCGCAAGCGCGTCTTACTATCCACGCTGGCATCCTTACTACAGACTCGCCCTCCGAATGAGCGTCCGACCCCACCAGGAGATCGGGTCCCAACTCCTCTCGCTGGGCATCCAGGCTGGAGAAGTGAGCAAAGTCCTCCTCACTCACCTGCACACGGACCACGCAGGCGGCATTCCTCACTTCCCATCAAGTCGGTTTCTCGTGAATGCGGCCGAGCACAAGTACGCCCGGGGCACTCCAGGCCGCCTTCGAGGGTACCTTCCGCAACATTGGCCAACCTGGTTCCAGCCCGACTCGATTCCATTCCAGCCGGTCCCGTTCGGCCCCTTCAATCACAGTTACTTTGTGACGGCAGCGAAGGATGTCATCGTCATACCTACCCCTGGGCACACCCCTGGTCATGTGTCAGTTCTCGTCAAGCTCGATGGTCTGAACGTCCTTGTCGCTGGGGATGCGACCTACACAGAAGGAACGCTGCTTCACCGACAAGTAGATGGTGTAAGTCCAGACGAAGGACTCGCCTTGCGCACCATCAACAACATCCTTCAATTGTCCCAAGAACGCCCGATGGTATATCTTCCATCGCACGATCCAGAGTCGGTCGTGAGACTCAGAGCCTTATCGACCCTGCAGGCGGCCTAACAACTCGATTCAGCCCCCTCCCCTTCGCTTCGCCCTCTACAGGGCGCCAAAGGCGGGGAACTTCGACCGCCCGGCCAGCCTGGTCATTGGCTTCGGCGCGATACTAGTCTTGCCTGGCCGGGCGGCTCCCCCTCGCAAGCTCGGGGTGCTACGCGAATCTCGAGGCCGTTAGGCCGTTCTGGAAAAGGAGGATCCAAATGTCAGCTCGTCCTGTCTTCGATCTCTTGGCCGCAGATGGGCCAGTTCGAGAGGACGCAGCCAAACTCGCAACCTTTGGTCAGTTCGTCGGTTCCTGGGACATTCGAGGCATCTGGTACCAGCTCGATGGCACTCGCAGAACTGGCAAGGGCGAGTGGCATTTCGACTGGATTCTAGGCGGAACCGGGATTCAGGATGTCCTCTTCGCGTCCGGCGCGCAACCACGTCAATTCGGATCGACATTCCGCTGCTACGACAAGAACAACGATGCCTGGCACCTCTCCTGGATGCAGCCCGCGAGTGGGGAATTTGTGAACCTGATCGGCCGCGAAATCGGCGACAGAGTTGTCTGCGAGTCGGCCGACTCCCAACCTCGGCGAAGGTGGAGTTTCACTGAGATTACTGCCGACTCCTTCCGCTGGCTCGGCGAGGTGTCCCAAGACAACGGTGCCTCATGGTTCCTAGAGCAGGAAATGAGCGCCGTCCGTCGCCGCGGCCCGTAGCCCAGGTAGCTACCTTTGGCTGTTGTCGCCGGCGCTAACAGCTCGCCAGCACCCTCCGCTTCGCTCCGGGGTCCTTCGACCGACCCGGCCAGGCCCGTGTTAAATTTGGCGCGATACTAGCCTTGGCTGGCCGGGCGACTCGCCCGCAGGGCTGCTTCGCGAATCTCGAGGCCGTTAGGCGTCCACCACTTCCCGAGAGCCACATTCCTAAGGCACTATGCCAAAGACCTACCGCGTGACCCCCATCGTAATGGTCGTGAATTTGCTTCCAGAGACGCTGGCCCGCCTCGAAATCGGTCCAAAGAGCAGGTACCTCCTCACAGTCCAAGGTCGCAAGACCGGCCGATCCTACACCACCCCCGTCACGCTCGTCGATCACAATGATCGCCGCTTCCTGGTCGCCCCCTACGGCGAAGTCAACTGGGTGCGCAATGCCCGGGTCTCTCGTCAAGTGACTCTGAAACGCGGCAGAAAAGTCCGCCAGGTTGGGATCTCCGACGTCCCGCTCTCCGAGCGCGCCCCTATCCTTCAGAAGTACCTTCGTCTCGAGCCCGTAACCCAGCCTTACTTCGAGGCACGGGCCGACTCCCCCTCGGGAGCATTCGCTCTCGAGGCGGATCAGCACCCGGTCTTCCTCATCGAGGAACCACCCACGGGCCCGGTGGTCGCCCAACAACTCGATCGCGCCCCCTCCGCTTCGCTTCGCCCTCTACAGGGCGCCAAGGGCGGGGGATCTTCGACCGACCTGGCCAGCCGGGAGTTGATTTCGGCGCGATACTAACGTAGGCTGGCCGGGCGGCTCATCTCGAGGCCGTTAGGCCTGACAGGCCAAGCCTGTGAAGCCAGATCCCATCGCCCTTGACTTATCGCGTATCCTCAGCGTCCCTAGCGCTAGAGGCGCAATGGCACCGGTGTTAGCTCGCGTCGAAAAGACTCTGTCGGCCCGTCCGGACCAACGCCAAGCCTGGGAACCGATCCCCCTTCGTTCTCTCGGTTTCGCCACTCCGGAAGCCGTCCGGTCCTGCTGGGTCTTCGTTCTTCGTTCCGGGGCCATATTCGGTCCAGAGCGTCACCCCAACAGCCACCAACGCACCATCGCTCTATCCGGCGCCGCTCTCTTTGAGATCCTCATGGACGAATCCTGGTCGCCGTGGCCGGTGAGCTCCATCCCCGATGAGCCGGGTGCCACATCGGCCATTTCTATCGCGCCGTCGGTCTGGCATCGAATACGTGTGGGCCCGGAAACGTTTGTAAGCGTTTCGTTTCATACGGCACCGGCCGAAGAACTTATCGAGGAAACACCCATAGGCGATGATCTTTCAACCACAATCAAGCGGGTCTATCACGCTTGACAACTCGATGGAGCCCTAGGCTGGCCGCCAGCCCAGCTCGAGGCCGTTAGGCGTCGCCCGTATCCAAACTGCCAGGAACGAAGTTGTACCGGCCGGATGAACATTGGATGGTTCTCATGAAGGCGATCGTTTGCACAGGCTACGGCCAACCGGAAGTCCTCCAGCTCAGGGAGGTGGAGAAACCGATCCCGCGGGACGATGAAGTGCTGATAAGAATTCACGCGACAACAGTAACGGCCGCGGACTGTGAGATCCGAAGGGACTTCTCAGGCTGGGTCTAGCTCCCCCTGCGGATGTGGTTCGGCATCAGCAGACCAGGAAGACCCGTTCTGGGGCAGGAGTTTGCTGGCGACATCCAATCGGTAGGCAAAGATGTCAGGTCGTTTGCGAGGGGCGACCGGGTCTTCGCGTCTGCCAGGGTTGGCCTGGGCGCTCATGCCGAATACATCTGCCTGCGTGAAGAACCCGTAGGAGGGGCGCTGGCAACAATGCCGGCCAACATGAGCTACGAGGAGGCTGCCGCCGTCCCCTATGGGGGAGGCGAGGCATTGCAGTTCCTTCGAAAAGGGGAGCGTACGGACCGGACAGAAGGTCTTGGTCAATGGAGCGGGAGGAAGTTTTGGCACGTTCGCGGTACAGCTAGCCAAAGTCTTCGGGGCGGAAGTGACCGCCGTGGATAGCACGGGGAAGTTGGAAGTGCTGCGCTCGATCGGTGCGGACCGTGTCGTTGACTACACCCAGCAAGACTTCACCGAGAGCGCTGAGACCTATGACATTATCTTCGACGTGGTGGGCACGAGTCCATTCTCGCGCAGCGTAAGATCGTTACGACGGAGCGGACGCGCTCTCCTGGCGAATCCCGGTCTGTCCCAGTTGGTTCGTGGGCTATGGACCTCGATGACGAGCAACAAGAACGTGATATTCGGGGCAGGAAGCGGAACGAGTGAAGATCTGGCTTTCCTTAGAGAGCTGATCGAGGCGGGAAAAGTGCGATCAGTCATCGATCGACACTATCCGCTCGAGCACCTGGCCGATGCTCACAGGTATGTCGAAACAGGACAGAAGATCGGAAGTGTCGTCACCACTGTGGCACACGATAGCAAAGCCTGACAGACTCCTGCAGCCATGCCAGGTTCGCCAGGACACTCGGATCCCGCACCGGTCGATTTCTCAGAGGAACCTCGCTCGTGAGATGGGAGTAATGGGATCCACCAATCGCGGACTTGTTCTTCCTCCGCATGCGAAGTAAGTCGCCTCCTGACAACTCGTTCGAGCCCCTCCGCTTCGCTTCGCCCTCTACGCCCTTCGGCGCACCGAGGCGGTGCAGGGCGCCAAGGGCGGGGACCTTCGACCGACCCGGCCAGCCGGGCCTTGAGTTTGGCGCGAAACTAGCCTTGGCTTGCCGGGCGGCTCGCTCCGCAGGGCTTCTTCGCGAATCTCGAGGCCGTTAGTCGCCTCGAGCTCTTTCCGTGGTCAGGAGGATACCCATGCCAGTTGCGAAGAGCACTCCCAAGAAGGCGAAAGCAAAGAACGGCCCGCGCAAACACGCCAAGGCCGGGTCCAAGTCCCCCCGCAAGAACCCAGCCGTCGATGCCTGGTTCGATCAAATTGAACATCCTCTCAAACCGCTGATGCTCCGAGTTCGCCGGGCGATCCTAGCCTCTGACCATCGCGTTACGGAGTCCATCAAGTGGAGCACCCCGACCTTCTCATACAACGGCGACATTGCCAGCTTCATTCCTCAGGCCAAGGGCTTCGTGAGCCTGCTGTTCCATCGAGGAGCCGAGATTCCAGGTAAGCATCCTCGCCTTCTTGGGGATTCCCGCCTTGCCCGCACGATGCGCTTCGCCACTTCCAAAGAGCTCAGCGCGCACATGCAAGATCTCCGGAAAGTAGTCCGCGCTTGGTGTGACCATAAGTCGAAATGAAGGCGGGCAGCCTGACAACTCGATGGAGACCGCTCCGGTCTATACAGACCGCCAAGGGCGGGGATCTTCGACCGATCCGGCCAGCCGGAGGTTACAGACCGTGCGATACTCGCCTGGGCTGGCCGGGCGCCTCGCCCCGCAGGGCTCCCGGTCAAACACACCGAGTGTCAGTCAACAGGGAGGTCAAGGAATGACCAAGAAAGGTGCCCAATCAAAAGGCGGATTGACCCCATCTCAGCAAATCACAAGGCGAATCGAGGAATTACCCGACTGGCGCGGCAAGATGCTCACCCGGCTCCGCAAACTGGTTCTCGAGGCTGCCCCCGGGATCACCGAAGACTGGAAGTGGGATTCGCCGGTCTGGAGCCACAATGGCCCTGTCTGCGCCGCCGGGGCCTTCAAGGACCACGTGAAGCTTAACTTCTTCAAGGGAGCCTCCCTCAAGGACCCGAAGCGTCTCTTCAACGCCGGCCTTGATGCGAAAGCCACGCGCGCGATCGACTTCCTCCAGGCGGACACGATTGATGCCCCTGCATTGAAGGACCTTATCCGTGCCGCCGTCGCCTTGAACGCACCGGCGGGCAAGAAGAAGTAGCCAGCCTGAGCCGTGCGCCGCTTTACAACTCGCCGGCGCCCACTAGGCCTGCCGGGTGCTGAGGCCGGCGCGATAGTGACTTTGGCCGGGCGGCTCTTCTCGAGGCCGTCGGGCCACCCTGGGCCCTCTCCTCTGACAGGGCAGCCCCTTCTGCAATCGCGACGGATTCGGACAGATGCATGAGAGTTCCGCTTAGACACCACAGACAAGATCAACTAATCGCCAGACTAGACAGCCTGTGGAAGGATGAAAATGATCCTTTCCTGCTTGCAAACATGGTCCGCTCGCTGGATGCCCGATATGATTTGATCGGGAAAGCGGCGAAAGAACGCGGTGTTACAGAGATCATCACACAGATGATTGGAAGATTGTCGCATTCCTTCGGAAGACCATCCGAAATTCAGGAAAAGGCGATTTTGGATATTGCCTGCGGTTCCAATACGAGTAGAGCCCCCGCCTCCCTGCACATCGACACGCCGTTCGGTGAGATAAGGCTCGGACGGTCAGCAAAACGCTACACCGCCCAGTTCGAACCATGGTTTTGCAGAATTCTGTTCCAACTGAAGGCAAGACCGGTTGGCGTTGACTTTGGCGACCTAGAAAAGGAAGTCTTCCTGCATCATCGAGTCGACCTTGGACAGAAGGGTGCCTTGGATTTCTTGGCCTCTCGGTCGTTCGATGCCGTTCAGGATAGCAGGCTCTTTGGTTCCCCTGAATTCACTGCGCAGTTCCCGAATCGAGCAGATCGGTTGAGAGTGGCCCAGGAGATCAGGCGACAAGAGCAGAGGTTGCTCAAGCCCGATGGAATCATCATTCATTCAGACGCGGCCGCGTTGTTGAAATAGATCGAGATGCCCTGATTCCCCAACTCGCGAAGCCGTTGATCTGGCCCGCAATCGCCTGTCCCAGTTTGGCCGCGCAACAACTCGATTGGGCGTCCTTGGCTTCGCTCCGCCCTCTACGCCCCTTCGGGTGCCCCCAGGGGGCAGGGCGCCAAGGGCGGGGATCTTCGACCGGCCCGGCCAGCCGGAAGTTGAGTTCGGCGAGATACTAACCTTGGCTGGCCAGGCGGCTCGGCTCCATGCCGTTGAGCAGCGGCAGTTGAAGGAAGGTGAGAGATGTTGGTTGCGTCGGATCGGTGGAGGGCCGCCTATCCTGGCGCCTCCGTCGGCGTCCTGTCGATGAGCGGCGTCGCCAACCCCGAGGGCAGCCCCGAGCTCGAAGCCCGCAAGGAGGCATTGGAAGTCGATTTGCGGTCCGGCTTCTCCTCATTCAGCCGCAGCCAGCTCAAGTCGCATCCCCTGCTCGCGCCGTACACCGCGTACTACAAACGTTTCGGCAAGACGTATCACGTCCAGCACCAGCTCGAGTCAGTCGTCTTCCATGGGCAGTCTATCTCGAGCGTTGCTGCACTTGTCGAGGCCATGTTTATGGCCGAGTTGAAGAACTTCTTGCTGACTGCTGGCCACGACCTAGACTCCGTCCGCGGAGAAATGGGTGTCGATGTAGCCACCGGGGCCGAGACTTACCTCAGGCTTACCGGGCAGCAGCAGACCCTCAAGCAAGGCGACATGTTCATCCGTGATGAGGTAGGCGTCCTCTCAAGCATTGTCTACGGACCCGATCATCGCACCCGGCTCACGCCAACGACGACGCGCGTCCTCTTTACCGTCTATGCGCCCGCCGGCATCACCGAAGAGAAGGTGAGAGACCATCTCAGCGACCTCAAGGACTTTGTGATGGCCGTTTCCCCCGCGGCCGAGGTTGAACTCGCCGAGGTCGTAGATGCGGGATCAGGCAGCTGAGAAGGCAGGCCGTGTCGGCACCGTTGGAAGCCGCACTAGGCGCACGCGTCCTTCCTGCCCTCCGTCCAGGTCAGCTCCGAGAGACCTAGGCGACTTCCCCGTCGTGGGACCCAGCAACTCGATGGACCCCCCGCCTCGCTCCGCCGATCTTCGAGCGACCCGGCCCGCCGGGAGTTGAGTTCGGTGCGATACTGGTTTTGGCTGTCCGGGCGGCCCATCTCCAGGCCGTTAGGCGTCTGCAGTCATCATGCCTATGTCGGAGAAGCTCTCGATGGTGAACCTGATGCCTAGAACGGTCCTCGGCTTTGCAATTCTAATGCTCGTCCTTGCCCTGGTTCTCTTCTTATCCGCCGGATCCCTCGCCTTCTGGCAAGCCTGGATCTACTTGGGTGTCTTTGCGGTCTGCACCATTCTCATAACCGCTTACTTGATCAAGAACGACCCGAAGCTGCTGGCTGGTCGTGTCAAGGCCGGGCCGGTGGCCGAGACCCAGCGATCTCAGAAGATCATCCAAAGTCTCGCCAGTTTGTCCTTGATAGGTTTGTTCGTCCTTCCGGGATTGGATTTCCGCTGTCATTGGTCCACCGTCCCGCCCGTTCTGAGCCTGATCTCGGACGGACTCGTTGCGATAGGGTTCTTCATCGTCTTCCTGGTCTTTCGAGAGAACACATACTCCAGCGCGATCATCCAGGTATCAAATGATCAGAAGGTCATTACCACAGGGCCCTACAGCGTGGTCCGTCATCCCATGCACGCTGGAGCCGCTGTCCTTCTCATCTTCATCCCGCTTGCGCTAGGGTCGTGGGTAGCGATACCCTTCTCCCTACCGCTGATCCTCGTCGTCGTGGCCCGCTTGCGGGAAGAAGAGAAGCCTCCGGTGACATGATCGACTCCCGGATGTAGGCTTCTCCCGCCTGCCCTCTCTCCCCATTCTCAAGCCGCACTTCGCCGCCATACAGCCCAGCATGACTCGGCGCGACCATGCCCTCGCCATCGACGTGGCATGCGACGCATCCCGAGGTCCTGAAGGGTTCCGCTCCAGAGATCTCCCTTCTCGGGCCCCCTACGGGCGATCCAACGCTTGACCCACGGGCCAACGCGGCCAACGCAACAGGGAGAATCGCAATAGGCATCCAACTACGCGTACGCCCTCCTGCGGGGCCAAGATCGTCCCTTTCACCTCCCCTATATGAAGACCCCCCCGATACGTCGCGAGGCGACCCGCCCAGCCGGTGTTGCGTTCGGCGCGATACTTGCCTTGGCTGGCCGGGCGGCTCATCGCGGGGCCGTTAGGCAGCCATGGTCGTCCCTCTACGGCACCGCCTCTCTAAAGGAGGAGGCGAAATGTCTCCTCAAATCATCAAGATTGTAATAACGGGAGCACTTCTCCTTCACGGGCTAGCTCACGGGACGGCGTTCATCGCCCTCATCACCGACGCCACTCGACCGGGGCGTCAGCCTCCAGTGCCCGTCCACTCCTGGCTTCTACCCTCCCTTGCACGAAGGACGGCCGCGATCATTGCGACTCCCTTCTGGCTTCTTTCCTCGATAGGATTCATAGTTGCATCCTTGTCTTTCTGGGGAATCTTCGAGCTAGGTGAGTCGTGGAGGCAACTTGCTGTCGCCTCCTCCGTCATCTCCACCCTCGGGATCGCACTCTTCTCAGGAATATGGCCTGGCGCCCCGAACCGCAGACTTTCCAACGTGGACACGGCCATCGCCTTGGTGATGAATGCCGCGATCCTCTTGTTGTTGCTGTGGGCGGAGTGGCCTCCCCAGGCGATGTTCGGCAACTGACAAGGGCTCCATCGGACGCGCCGTGATAGCGGGTGCCTCAGCTGGCTGCGTACGACTCGGTGGAGCCCCCTCCGCTTCGGTCCGGGGATCTTGGACCGGCCCGGCCAATCGGAGGTTGTCTTCGGCGCGATACTGGCTTAGCTGGCCGGGAGGCTCTCCTCGCATGCTCGGGGTGCCGCTGCCCGAGAGTCTTAGACCACACCCATTGTGAACACACCCAGGCGACCCGACCCTCTGCGATGACCGAGATCCTTCTGATCGCCCTAACAACCCTGGCTCTCTCCCTGGCAATCGCGTACGCTTTCATGACTCGTTCGAAGACGGCGGCTGGGATCACCCTGGGCCTATTGCCAATTGTCCTCATGGAGACCCTTGCTCAGCGGTCGCTCAACTCGTCCGTCCAGCAGTGTCTTGACCAGCTTTGCACCTCGGCCGGCCTCCCACCCGGCTGCGGTCTTGTCGAGCTCGGCTGCAACGAGTGGATTGGTCTTGGATACGCCCTCTTCTGGCTGGCGGGGATCATCGATTTTGCCCTTTTCATCCTCGGTGTCATCATCATTGCAGTCGTCATATCCAGGAAGAAACGCAGCTCCCCGAGCTCTCAAATCCCGCCCCCATGACAACGAGGCAGCGCTTAACAATTCGCTGCCTTAGCTGGCCGAGTCCCGTTCGCCGGTTTGGGTCAGCGCCGGGAGGTTCCAGCGCATGACAACGGCGAGATTCCTGACAGCCATACCGGTCCTCCTATCCCTCGATATTCCCACCACCGTCGCCTTCTACACCACCAAACTCGCCTTCACTTGCGCCTTCCAAGACGATGATTTCGCCATCCTGCAGCGCGACGAGATCTACCTCCACTTCACTGGATGCGCCGATCAGCACCTAGTCGATTGGTCATCTTGCCGGGTTGCTGTGGAAAACGTCGAGCAGCCCTACGGAGACTGCACCCGCCAAGGGATCGTCGATCCGAATTCCCAACTTGAGAACACCGAATACGGTACCCGCGAATTCGGCATCATCGATAACCACTGAGTCCTCATCACCTTTTTCGAGAGACCATAGGCGCAGGGAGGCCAACATGCAGTTCCGGCTTCAGGACGGACTAGCCATCCTCGAGAGAACCCCCTCGATACTCGATGTCTGGCTCCGGGATCTCCCAGACCCGTGGGCATTCGCCAACGACGGTCACGACACGTGGAGCCCGTTCGACATTCTAGGCCACCTCATCCACGGGGAGATCACCGACTGGGTGCCCCGTCTCCGGATCATCCTCTCCGACTCTTCCAACAGGACGTTTGAGCCCTTCGACCGGTTCGCCCAGCTCCAGGCAAACAAGGCAAAGTCCGTCCCTGACCTTCTTGACACGTTCCGCAACCTGCGCCGGTCTAACGTCGAGAACCTCCGTTCCCTAAGCCTCACCGAATACGACAGGACCGGCATCCACCCTTCCTTGGGCACCGTGAATCTCAGACAACTCCTCGCGACATGGGTCGCTCACGATCTCAACCATTTGGCCCAGATCGCGGAAGTAATGGCCCGCCAATACAGACTCGAGGTCGGCCCCTGGAGAGAGTCCCTCGACATCCTCGGGTGAGGCCTTGCTCATTCTTCGTCCGGTCCGCCGAAGAGTCGAAGGAGCCCCCTCCGCTTCGCTCCGAGGTCTTCGACCGACCCGGCCGCGTGTCGAGTTCGGTGCGACACCCCCCTTGGCTGGCCGGGCGGCGCACCTCGGGGCCGTTAGGCCGCGCTTATGACACCTCCAGAGGGAGGGAGGGCCAATGTTGAACGAGGTTGAGCTCGAACACCTGCGAAGAGCCGTCGGCCTCGCACGCGCTGCCCGTGCCCGCGGTAACCATCCGTTCGGGGCCATTCTTGTCGGCGCCGATGGCCAAGTCCTTGCGGAAGCAGAGAACTCGGTTGTTACGACCGGAGATTGTACGGGTCACGCAGAGCTGAACCTGGTCAGGCTCACTTCAACGCAGTATGACCAGAAGACGCTTAGGGGAAGCACGCTATACACGAGCACCGAGCCATGTGCGATGTGTGCCGGCGCGATCTACTGGTGCGGTATTGGGAAGGTGGTCTTTGCCCTTTCGGAAGAACGCCTCTACATGCTGACGGGCGCGGACCGCGCCAACGAAGCGATGAGACTCCCCTGCAGGGACGTGTTCGCATGTTGTGGCCGCACCATCGCCGTCGACGGGCCTGCCCTAGAAGTGGAAGCTGAGGAAGTGCACATTGGATTCTGGCAGGCGGGGGCTTGAGGGAGGTTCCTATTCTCATCCTGCGCCCCTGAGTCAAACTCGACAAAGCAAAGGCGGCCCGACAAGTCGATCGAGTCCCTCCGCTTCGCTCCGGGGCTCATCTCGAGGCCGTTGGACCGCTTCGCCGAAGGCGCCTTCCACCGTTGTCGGAATTCCATCTACGGTCCGGAGATTCTGATGAAGGAGATCCCAAACTCAGAGCTCTCGGAAACGCACCTGCCAAACTCGGGCGCTGATTGGGGCTCGGTCGGTCGGTTTGCACTCTCCTTCAATGGTTACGATCACCATGGGTCATTTGGCGCCTGCGCCGCGATCGCCAACTCCGCCGCGGCAGCATGGAACGAACGCCAGGCTCTTCCCCCTTCTGACTGGCCTTCGAACATGTCTCTTCTTTGAGCAGAGGCGTTGGCGCCATTTCGGGGAGGAGCCCGACCACGCCACCATGCAATACATCCATGCACTGTTGGAGGCAGTGCGCGAGAAGGTGTCCCCCCACCAACTTGACTGAGATACCTCCTGCCGAGCTCGGGCTAACCCGTTCCGTGCGAAGCGGGCCAACAACTCGATAGGGCCCCCTCCCCTTCGCTTCGCCCTCTACGCCCCTTCGGGCGCCCCCAGGGGACAGGGCGCCACGCCCTTCGGCGCACCCGAAGGGGTGAGGGCGGAGATCTTCGACCGACCCCGCCAGCCGAGCGTGAGCAGGACGCGATAATAGACTTGGTCGGCCGGGCGGCTCCCCTCGCAACCTCGGGGGGCTACGCGAATCTCGAGGTCGTCTAGGCGGCGGAGTCCCGGTCTTCTCGAGCCTTCGATTGGCAGAAAGGACGCTCAGATCCAAAGGATGGACAAGAACGAAGTATTGACGTATCTCAAAAGTCGGGGGACCAAGCGCAACGTCGAGGGCTTGGCCCGCTACGGCATTCAAACTAATCGCGCCTTCGGCGTGCCGATGGGAACATTGCTGGCGCTGGCGAAGCAGCTCGGGAAGGACCACGCCCTGGCGATGGGGTTATGGGAAACCGGCTGGTACGAGGCGCGTTTACTGGCCGCGCTTGTCGACGATCCACGGCGCGTTACACGCCGGCAGATGAATGCATGGGCGGCCGACTTCGACAACTGGGCCGTCTGCGATACGGTTTGTTTTCACTTGTTCGACCGGACACCGTTCGCCTGGGAGAAGGTCCAAAAGTGGGCGACCTCACCTAGAGAGTTCGTGAAGCGCGCTGCCTTCTGGATGATGGCCAGTCTGACGGTTCACGACAAGGGTGCTCCCGATGCCCGGTTTCTTGCCTTGCTGCCCCTCATCGAAAAGGGCGCGCACGACGAGCGCAACTTTGTGAAGAAAGCCGTTAGCTCGGCCCTTCGCTCCATCGGCAAGCGCAGCCTGGCTCTCAACGGTGCCGCGCTGGCGGCGGCCAAGCGCCTGACGCAGTCAGAGCAACCAGCGCCCCGTTGGGTCGGCAAAGATGCGCTGCGTGAGCTGGCTAGCACGAAAGTGCGCTCCAGGCTCGCTCGCCGATCCCAACGCCCATGAGACAGACTTTCGCGCCAGTCCCATGCGTATCTGCGAACGTACCTCGCGCGCCGAACAATTCGTGGGACCCCTCCGCTTCGCTTCGCGCCCTTGGCGCCCTGTAGAGGGCGAAGCACCCTGAAAGGGCCGGAGATCTTCGACCGACCTACCCAGCCAGGCGTTGAGTTCGGCGTGATCCTAGCCTCAGCACCCCGGGCGGCTTCCCCTCGCAAGAACGGGGCGCTACGTGAATCTCATCACCGTTAGGCGTCGGCTTTGAGGCACCTTGGTGTCGTCGCCTGATAGAATGAACAGGATCGGCAGACTCTCGGAGGCATGATATGGCAAAGGTAACATTGAAGGGCAAAGGCACGGCGACGGATCCGTGGGTTCTGCAGACGCCCCCAGGTACATCGGAATACAAGATCTATCGGGACGAATCCTCCGATCCCCCTGCTTTGGTGTGCATCGTTGGCACAACCAAGCTCAGCTACCACTTGCGATGCCTTGAAGACCTACACGCGATGCTCAAGAAACACGGTGACTGGATGTTGCTCGGCAGCGCCGACGAACAGAAGCCCGCCGCAGAGGGAACCGTCGAGGCGTGGGCCCGCTCACCGAAGAACCCGGTGCGAGGCTGGTACGGCCTGAAGAAGGGTCTTCGGGGAAGGTTTGCGATGTACGTCCCGCCTTTGATGGAAGTGTTGGGCAAGGCTGAGGTCGAGCATAACGCTAAGAACAACCGCATGCGCGCGCTCTGACCACTTCCCTAGCCCCGCCTACTTCCCCGGACGCCGCCTGACAACTCGACGGAGCCCCACCGCTTCCCTTCGCGAAGCACCCTGAAAGGGCCGGGGATCGTCGACCGACCCCGGCGACCCGGAGGTTGCGAAGAGTACGATACGAACCTTGGCTGGCCGGGCGTCTCCCGCTCGCAAGCTCGGGTTGCCACGCGAATCTCGAGGCCGTCAGCGTCGCCCGGACAGAGCAACTGCTCACCGCCCATGGGGTCCCAATGGTCTCTAGAAGAAACCGCCGCCCCGACTACGGCCTCGACGCCCCGCCCGTGATTCGTAACTTGGCCATCGTCGGGACCGCAATCATCACAATCGGCCTTCCTGCCTACCTCCTCGTGCTTCCTCTATTCCCGGCGTTGGCCGTAGGTCTGGCTCTTTGGGCGGCCATGGTCGGCTTCAGCATGCTCCTCACGGCCGCTCTCATGATCTGGAGCAGTCGCCGAGGGAAACTTTACATGCGGGACAAGATCATCGACTCCCTTCATCTCCACGGGGATGAGACCGTCCTTGAAGTTGGGCGCGGGCGCGGCCTCCTTCTCCTTGCCGCAGCCAAGCACCTCACGACGGGGAGGGCCATCGGAGTCGACCTTTGGATATCCAAAGACCAAGCCCTCAACTCGCCGGATGCCCTCCTCGCCAATGCGCGTCTCGAACGCGTCGCCGATCGGATTGACACTCGAACGGCAGACATGCGGAGCCTTCCGTTGAAGACGGTACCGTCGATGTCGTCGTATCAAGCCTCGCGATCCATAACATCTGCGACGAATCTGGCCGTTTCCGCGCGATCCAAGAGATCATCAGGGTCAGAGGGCGTGTCGCTCTGATCGACTTCCAGCGAACGCAGGAGTATGTCCAGGCGTTAGATCGCCTAGGCTGGATCGAGCCTAGCCGGTCCGGCCTCAGTTTCCTTATGTTCCCGCCCGGCAGGATGGTCACCGCCTCAAAGCCTCGCGCAGGGCCTCTCGCCGCCTAACAGCTCGATGGTCCGACCCGGCCAAACGGGAGTTGATCTCGGCGCGATACTTGCGTTCGCCGGCCGGGCAGCTCCTCTCGAGGCGTTTCGGCGGCTCACGGCCTCGCCCGCCCGGCGGACCATCCGCCAGACTCTTCCCCGGAGGATCAATCAAATGCGATCTTCGACCTCGGCCTGGACTGCGGCCCTCATCCTCTCGGTCGCCTCACTCCTCTCTTTCCTGGCGCGGACTTTCCTCGATTACGAGTTCGTCTACGAGGATCTCAATCTCTCAACCTCCTCCCAAGCCCTCGTCACGGTGTTCAACCTGGCCTTCATCGCCGGATGGATCTGGGCCCTCCTCGCTGCCTCCCATAAGAGCAGACGGGCGATGTATGCCCTCCTTGTCTACGACGCCCTCCTCGTCCTGTTCGGAATCGCCACCCTCGTCTCTTTCTGTCCCTCACCATGTCGAACGGCTTGGCCGATTGGCGAGATCGCGATATGGTCGAACCTCCTAGTAGGGATCCCTGCCATCATCGCCGTTCTGTTAAGCCTCACCCGAAGGGTTGCTTGAGGTCGATCCGGCCTGAGTTCATCCTCGCCAACCCTGCCCGCGTGAGTCGCTTGGGCGTTGGGCCCAGCGCGATGCTGGCCCTGGCTGGCTGGCCGGCTCCCCCTCGCAAGCTCGGGGTGCTGCGCGAATCTCGACGGCGCTAGGCTCAGGAGACTGGATGATGTCTCACGACGAAGCTGAACACACACGCACGGCGAAGGCCGTCTCCCGCAGGTCAGCCATCTGGCTCTGGCTTTCCATCGCGGCGGGCGTTGTCGCTATCCTCGGCAGCCTTGTCGGACTCTCATCCCCCCCATCTATGCTGCCCTAAGCGCGTACTTCTTACCGCAGGCGCTTGCGTAAGACGTCGGCAATCTCGCATTCGCGTTGCCGGCCATGCTGATCGCCGCCGCACTGGCGTTGCGAGGCTCCGTGCGGTCTTACCTGGTCTGGCTGGGCGTGCTCACGTTCACCATCTACAACTACGTGATCTACACCTTCTCTGTACCTTTTGGCCTGTTGTTTCCGCGTGGGTCGTTGTCCTCGGTTTGTGCGCGTACGCTCTGATAGGAGGAATCGCCGCGGTCAATCACAGATCAGTCGCCGCGTGCTTCTCGAGCCGCCGGGCAACCACCGTCGTCGCCTGGTTTCTCATTGTCGTGGCTGCACTACTTGCCCTGCAGTGGCTCTCCGAAGATATCCCATCCCTCGTCACAGGTAGCCCACCCCAGAGCCTTGTCGACATGGGGCTGCCAACCAACCCCGTGCACATCCTCGACTTGGCTTTCTTTCTGCCTGGCGCAGTGATTACCGGGGTGCTGCTCCTCAAACGCGGGCCCCTGGCCTACACTCTGGCCCCTCCTTTCCTGGTCTTCCTCCTCGTAACCGGCGTGCCCATCCTGCTTACACCGTTGGTCCAGCTAGCCCGAGGGCAGCCAGCATCTTGGGCTGTCGTCGTCTCCGTCGGGACAATCACCCTGGCGGTGCTGGGCTTGCTGATTTGGCTGCTCTCAACCATCCGTAAGGACAAGTGAAACACCAGTGTTGTGGGGCACTCTCCTGCGCATAACAACTCGATCGAGTCCCCCTCCGCCTCGCTTCGCGCCCTCACCCCTTCGGGTGCACCTTGGGTGTGCGCCGCCCTTGGCGCCCTTTAGAGGGCGAAGGGCGTAGAGGCGAAGCACCCTGAAAGGGCCTGGGATCTTCGACCGACGCGGCCGTCCGGGTGTTGAGTTGGCGCGATACTAGTCATGGCTGGCCGGGCGCCTCCCCCTCGCAAGCTCGGGGGGCCACGCGAATCTCGGGGCCGTTAGGCGGCGCGCCGCCCGTCTTCCGCAAGGACTTGCCCGATGCCGAAGGACTTGGCTTCCACACTCGCCGCCCTCGTCGTAGGCGCTGTCCCTGTGCTGCTCATTCCCTACGCCATTCTCAAGGCGTCCGGAGGCTTCCTTGGCACCACACCCGCCTTCCTCAAGATCGGTTCCACCTTCCTCGCGCTTATCGGCATCTTGGCCGTAGGTTGGGTCTCGCTTGTCTTCCCAACGAAGGGCAAAGGCACTCCTATTCCGATCCTCCCACCCAAGGAGTTCGTCGCCCACGGGCTGTATCGCTACGTCCGCAACCCTATGTACGTAGGTGCCCTTCTCATTCTCGTTGGCGAGGCCGCCTTCTTCGAATCACCATGGCTGCTTCTCTACACGGCCTTCCTATGGGCCGCCCTCCACGCCTTCCTTGTCCTCGTGGAGGAACCTCAGCTCGAACGAAGGTTCGATGACACCTACCGCCTCTATAGGGCAAAGACCCCGCGCTGGATACCTCGGAGCCCGAGGGATTGACCGCCACACCGATTTCCGAGGCGCCCAACAACTCGATAGAACCCCCTCCGCCCGCGCCCTCACCCCTTCGGGCACGCCTTCGGGTGCACCTTGGGTGTGCGCCGCCCTCACCCCTTCGGGTGCGCCGAAGGACGTGGCGCGCCGCACCCCTGGGGGTGCGCCGAAGGGCGTAGAGGGCGAAGCATCCTGAAAGGGCTGGGGATCTTCGACCGACACGGCCAGCCGGATGTTGTGTTCGGCGCGATCCTAGGCTGGTCTGGCCAGGCGGCTGACTTACAGCGCGTTGCGCGGCGATGACCTCCCATAACCGGTGCCCTCAAGCTTGATGGAAGGACTATCACTGAATAAGCGTGACTCCTAACCCCAGGGACGCTCGGCTGATGGGCGCTTCAGTCGCCCTGTCCATTCTGGGCATGGCCTTCCATACTGTCCGAGAGTTCGGCCTCCCGGGCCTCGTCTCACCGGCTACGGGAATGCTCCCCGTTGCCTCAATCCAGCTCATGTTCTTCGCCGGTTGGCTGCTTTCCCCCGGCGCCCGATCCGCACTTGAGCTCGCTCTGGCTGGATCAGCCATCTTCCATCTGCTCGGAGGGGCGGTTATCTCGGTTCTCCCGTTGCCCTTCCTCCCCTTCCAGCCAGAACAGTCCCTCCCTCATTACCTTTCTCACCTGGTGCTTGGGCTTACTCAATTGCCTCTCCTCGTCATTCCCCTCCGCCTTCGAGCAGCCCGATCTCGATCAGCCGATTCGCAATCGTGACCATGACCCCCGTCCTGTCCGCCGAAACCCCACCGAGTCATCCTTGGCGCCGCCGAACAACCCGACGGAGCCGCCCCCGCATAGTGCAGGGGGAGCACGGCCGCCAATTTCAGGGTATCGTTCGCCTCGGAGGTTCGCATGACCGATCCGGAACCCAAGCCAGTTGACAAGTTGAACAAGCCGCAAGCCGAGTGGCGCGAGCTCTTGGCGGCTGACCAATTCGCGGTCCTCTTCAAGGAGGGCACGGAGCGTCCTTTTTCCCATCCTCTCAACAAGGAGAAACGCGGAGGTACGTTCGTCTGCGCGGCTTGCGGCCTTCCTCTGTTCACGTCCGAGGCCAAATTCGAGAGTGGCACCGGCTGGCCGAGCTTCGCGCAACCGATCGAAGGCCATATCGCCACGAAGATCGACTTCAAATTGATCTTGCCGAGGACCGAGTATCACTGCATCCGTTGCGGAGGCCACCAAGGCCACGTATTCAACGATGGCCCCCAACCGACGGGTCAGCGCTGGTGCAACAATGGACTGGCCCTTCGCTTCATTCCAGAGGGCGATCCCCTGCCCCCGCTACGGCCCTAAGCGGAACCGCTGTATCGGAGGTGACAGGCTGAACAGTCGGGCTGATAGGTAACAAAGAGTCCAAGCTGATAGGTAACACTCACAACGGCCTGTTATGGGGATAACCCCCATGTAGCTCCAGGGTTCTCTCGTCGAAGCGCCCAAGCAGCAGCGGCCCGAAGTAGACTGCCCACACCTCGTCATCCACCTCCTCGAGGCCGACGTACTCCTCCGACAGGACCTGGCTCACGTTCACCCAACCGCTCCCCCACCGAATCCCACCATTCCGGCTCACCAGCCGCCGCTCGAAGTGCGCCGGGTACTCCAACTCCGGGATCCGTGCAGGACAGGGTCGAAAGGACGGCCGGTACAGTGACGCCGGCGTCTCCTGCCCCAGCGCCTCATGTGGCCGCTCCTCGTTGTACTCCCGCACGAACCGGTCGAACCTCCTTTGTTGCGCCTTCGGGCTCGAAGCAGGCGGCCAAGCTGTCCCGTCCTTGAGCGTCTTGTGAAACCGCTCGTGCCGCCCATTCTGCTGCGGATGGCCGGGCAGGATCAGCTCCGGGTACACCCCGATCTTGATCCACCATACATGCAGCCTCGACAGCCGGTGGATCGCCTGCGAGGTGAACGGCGCCCCGTTGTCCGTCCGAATCACCTGCGGTAGCCCGTACTCCCGAAAGGCCCGCTCAAACAGAGGCTCCACAAGCTCGTGCTTGGTCGATGGGAGCCCCTCG
>Ga0184639_10000075_pt1 | contig 33238 bp, 34 predicted proteins | sample PLM31_170_b2_FD_133155 | JGI IMG/M metagenome (GOLD analysis project Ga0184639, IMG submission 133155) | Groundwater sediment microbial communities from an aquifer in East River, Colorado, USA - PLM3-1_170_b2 | ecosystem: Environmental > Terrestrial > Soil > Riparian zone | place: USA: East...
CCCCGGCGGAGTCCGCAGTGGGCACTTATAGATAACCGCCGGGACGTTGGGATGCGTCGTGCGCGGTGGTTCCACCGGGGCCCGGCTTTATCTCTCCGACCATCCCGTCCTTGCCAACGGCAACGAAGCGGCATTGGAGGACCCCATCCTGCAGCCGGGCTCGGCGGACGGCGGCCGCGAGGAAAGTGACACGATCGCCCTGCTCGAGCGCTTCGTCCCGCTGACTTACACCCGCGAACCCGCCACCTGCGGGGTGGCGCGCTGGGTCGTCGACGCCGCCAACTGGATCGCACGCATCATCGGCTCGAAGCATCGCCTGGAGACCTACCAGCAGGACCCGGGGGCGACGAACCGCGTCGACGCCGCCGTCGCTCGCCCGCTCGCCGACTCGGATGTCAGCGACGACGTCATGGAAATCGGGCGCCCCAGCGGGATCGCGCCGGCGGTCCTCGGCATGGGGGTTCGCAAGTCGGGCCGCACCACCGGACTGACCTCGGGCCAGGTGACGGTCATCGAAACGACGGTCGACGTCGACTATGCCGGGAAGACCGCCCGCTTCGATGGCCAGATTCTCTCGGGACCGATGTCTCAAGGCGGCGACTCAGGTTCTCTACTCGTCACGGCCGCCGGGCTCCGGGCCGTCGGCCTGCTTTTCGCCGGATCGGCCCAGACGACGATCTACAACCCGATCGGCGAAGTGCTCGACCGGCTCGGACTCGATCTGCCATGACCGCCGGCGAAGAGGACCTGACTCGCCGGGCCCTGCGCGTGAAGCAGACTCATGAAGAGGAGCTTCTATCCAAGTCGAATGTCCTGGGGGTCGGCGTAGGATTGCGCGAGCGGGGTGGCCAGCGCGGTGAGCAGGTGGCGCTGGTTGTCCTGGTCAGGCGGAAGCTTCCCGCAGCCGACCTGGCGCCGCAGGATGTCATCCCCCGCGAGATCGACGGCGTGCCGGTGGACGTGCAGGAAGTCGGAGAGGTGAAGGCGGGCGCCTGAGGGGCGAGGAAGAGCCGCCTCCGCCTTGCTGCGATTTCCATCGCTGGCAATCGGCCGGGCATCGGAAGATGCCTCTTCCTGGTGTCGCCCCCGCGGAAGCGGGGGCCCAGGCTTGACTCCGACTCCTGGATTCCCGCTTTCGTGGAATGGCACCTCTCCCTGGCGTCCCTCCGTTGAAGCGGGGGCCCAGGCTTCGCTCGAACATCCGGATCGCCACTTTCGCGCGGATGCCACCCTTCCCCGCTGTCACCCCCGCGGGAGCGGGGCCCAGGCTTCGCGCCGTCTCCTGGATTCCCGCTTTCGCGGGAATGACGTGACTTAGAGTTGCTCTGCTCGTGGGGCGGCCCCTAGGGCTCACGCTTCGACTACGCTGAGGCCTTTCAGTCCGCAGCTCCGCTCAGCGAGGGGGTGCGACTTGGTTCCTCCCTGAGCGGAGACAACACCCGAGCCGAAGGCCGGGCGTTGTCGCAGTCGAAGGGCGGCACGTAGGTCCGGTTCGGAGCCTACCGCTTCTCGATCACCCAGAAATGTGACAACCCGAAGGCCCGCAGCGGCGTTCGCTCCAGCCCTTGCAGGAGGTCTCGCAGGCGGCGGCCGAGCCGCGGCCAACGGGCGATGAGGTTGTCGTAACCCCCGAACAGGAGGCGGCGATCGAGGATGGACACGGGGAGGCCTTCGAAAAGGCGCGCCACATCGCTTGGGCGATAGGCGCGCACATGGGGAGCGAGCGAGTCGCGCCATCGGCGCGGCAGGTAGTTCACCATGGGGATGTTGCCGAAGCGGTATCGGCCGCGCCAGAAGATCCCGTGGGTCTCGAAGGGATAACCGCGATTGGGCACGAACAGGACCAAACGCCCGCCGGGCCGTAGAAGTCGCACGCTCTCCGCGGCCGCCGCCCGGTCGTCGAAGACGTGCTCGAGCACCTCGTGGGATAGGATCACGTCGAAACACGACGACGAATAGGGCAGGCGTTCACCGGCGGCGCAGACGACGGTAGCGCGGGGGGCGCGGGCGGCGGCGGCCCGAGCGCGGTGGAGATCAAACTCCAGCCCGTGGGCGCCTCCCGACGCGTCGGCCAGACGTGCCAGATACTCCCCGACTCCGCACCCGTTATCGAGGACCCGCCCCTCGATGAGCTTCCCGGCGGCTTGCAGGATGAGGCGCAGGCGGCGCTCCTGGCCGGCGCGCCAGACGTACGAAGGTTCGCCACGACGGGCCGCCTTTTCCAGGTCGCTCGGTTTCAATCCAACTCCCATTCGCGCACGAACCCGAAGCCGCGCCGATTGTCGATGAGCCGCACCCAACGCGGCTGAAACACGTAGACGGACATTCGATCCAGCGCCGCCGGTACCTGAGAAAGAAAACCGAACCGGCGGCGATACAGCTCGAGCGCATCTTCAGCAGCGTCCGCGGTGAGCCGCCCGGCCGTTCCCTTCATCTGAAGACCGCGGATTTCCCGCCAGTCCTCGACATCGGGGTAGGCCGCCACCGCGGTGGCCGGCCGGTCGGAGAGATTCCTTGCGTGCGGAGTGGACGGATCCGAGAGGAAAACGAGAGCTACCGCGGGCGTGGCGGCGAAATAGACCGGCGTCGCCCGCGGCGTGCCGTCCGGATCGGTCGTCGCCAGGGTCAGGGTCGAGGTTTCGGCCAGGACGGCCAGCAGGTCGCGCAGCTCATCGCTGGGGATGATCGACGGAAGTGCGTGGGGAATGGACATCCTCGGGCACCCGCGACTCGCTGCCGGGCGCCGGCGGTGGAACGCGAGCCGCCGGAGCGTGGGCGAACGCGCCCGGGTCAGGCCATCCCTTCCCAGCGCGTGTAGCCGGGGTTGTCGATTCCGAGGCGGAGCAAGGCCCGGCCGGCGGTGGCGGTGATGACTTCGTCCAGCGTCTGCGGCCGTCCGTAGAAGGCCGGGACCGGCGGGAAGATCACCGCGCCGGCCCGGGCAGCGAGGTCCATCAGCCGAAGGTGGCCGCGGTGAAGCGGTGTCTCGCGCACGACGAGCACCAGGGGCCGGCCTTCCTTCAGAGTGACATCGGCGGCGCGTACGATCAGATCGTCGGCGTAGCTATGGGCGATCGCCGAGAGAGTCTTGATCGAGCACGGGATGACGATCATGCCCTCGACCGGATACGAGCCGGAGGCGATGGCGGCGCCGATGTCGGCGCGATCGTAATGGACCGATGCCAGGGCCGTGACCTCGCTCACCTTGTGGTCCGTCTCCTGGGCGATGGTGACATGGGCCGCCGGCGATAGAACGAGGTGAGTCTCGACTCCCAGGGTGCGCAGCATTTCCAGGGCCCGAATACCGTAGACCGCCCCGGAGGCGCCGGTCAGGGCGACGATGATGCGGCGGGGACGGGAAGGGGTGGGGATCATCCAGTGGCCTCAATCGCTAATCGCCAATCGCCAGTCGCCGGCCGGGTGGCAGTGGCGAGATTGGCGATTAGCGATGGTCTCTTTCCACCGGCCGTTCCCCCCAGTGAATGGCGATCGTCCCGAACATCCGGCGGACGAACCTGACGCCCCGAAAGCCGGCCGCCGTGAGTCGGCCCTCCAATTCCTCTGCCGAAAGAAAGTGGATGGTCGACGCGGGCAGATAATTGTACGCCTCGGCATCGCCTGCGATGAGCCGACCCAGCATCGGGATCACCCGCCGCAGGTAGAAGTGGAGCAGCGGCCGGAGCGGTCCCGGCTGCGGCGGGGTCGTATCGAGGCAAGCCAGGCGGCCGCCGCGTCGCAATACTCGATACTGCTCGGCCAGGGCGCGGTCGCGGTCCGTCACGTTGCGCAGCAGGAAGCCCGACACAACCGAGTCGAAGGTCTCGCCGGCGAAAGGCAGGTTCAGGGCGTCGCTGATCAACCATCCGACGGCGCCGGCGCCCCGCCTTTTTCGTGCCAGGCGAATCATTTCGGGGGCGAAATCCGCGGCCGCAATACGGGCGGCCGGGGCACGGCGGCGGGCCTCGAGAGCCAGGTCGCCCGTACCCGCGCCGAGGTCGAGCAACCGAACGTCGCCGTCGAGTCGAAGTTGGCGGGTCGTCTCGCGCCGCCAGGCGCGGTCGCGGCCGAGGGTCATCAGGCTGTTGAGCAGATCGTAGCGCGGGGCGATCCGGTCGAACATGCGCCGCACGTCGTCGGCGCGGGCGGGGCCTTCGAGCGCGGTCATCCCCACTCTCGAGGACGCAAGGGGCGCGTCTTGAAGCCTGAGATCGACGGGATGAGATCGCCGATTTTCTGATGGGAAGGGGGTGTTGCCCTCACCCCCCATCCCTCTGAATTCACCACCCCTCCCCCGGCTGAACCGTGGTGGCCGTGAAAGCGCCCGCTACGCTGGGGGAGCCCCTCGCGGAGCCTGCCCTGAGCAAAGCCGAAGGGCTCGGGGTGCGCGCGAGGGCAGGGGTGGGGGCTGAATGGGCGTCGAAGAGGCATCGGATTGTCTCTAGGGAGGGCTCACACCGCAAATTGCCAGGCGCACAGGCGGCGATGCATCCCGTCGGCGCCGAAGTAGAGCAGGACGCCGAGCAGGCTCATCGCCAGCACGCCGGCGTACATCTTGGGGTAGTTGAAAAACGTGCTCCCATTCACGTAGATGTAGTAGCCCAGGCCGCGCTGGGTGGCGAACAACTCGGCGACGTAGAGCACCGCCACGGCCGTACCGATCGACTGCCGCAGCGCGGTCAGCACCGCCGGCAAGGTCGCCGGGAAATAGACGAAGCGGAAGAGGGCGCGCCGGCCGGCGCCGAGGCTGCGGACCGAATCGACGAGCTCCGGACGGATCGCCGTCGCCTGGTCCCGGACCAGCACCAACACCTGGAAGAACAGGATCAGAAAGATGATGAAGATCTTGGGAAAGTCGCCGATCCCGAAGAACAGAAGAATGATCGGAACGAAGACCACTTTCGGGATCGGGTGCAGCAAGTAGATCACAGGGGAGACCACTCGATTGACCCGCTCTGACTGGCCCATGACCAGGCCCAGGGGCACGGCCAGCAGCAGGGCCAGCGCGATGGAGGCCAGAACGCGCCACAGGCTTACGGCAAGATGCGCCCCGAGCTCCCCCGGCAGTTCCACGACGAAGGTCTGGAATACGACGAAAGGACCGGGTAGAAGCGGGCGGTGGACGCCCCAGGCCAACAACTGCCAGGCCAGGAGAAGTCCAAGCGCCGCCAACGCCAGGGCCCCGCGCCTCATGCATTCTCCAGGGCCAGGCGAAGTTCCTGACAACGGTCGTGGTAAACGGCGGTCGTGCGGAAGTCGATGCGGACGGAGTCGGCGTTCTCGATGACGGGAGCGCTTCGCGTTGGCGGCCGGCCGAGGACGAGGATCCGCTGGCCGAGGATCGCCGCCTCTTCGATGGCATGGGTGACCAGAACCGTCGTCAATCGGCGCTCGGAGCGCAATTGCAGGGTGAGATTCTGCAGCGACTCGCGCGTCGGCGCGTCGAGCGAGGCGAAGGGCTCATCCATCAGGAGCAGGTCGGGATCGAGCGCCAGGGTTCGGGCGATGGCGGCGCGCTGCCGCTGCCCCCCGGAGACCTGCGCGGGATAATGGTCGGCTGCCTCGCTCAGGCCCATTCGAGCGATCCACGGTTCCAGGCGGTCTTCCAGCAGGCCGGACCGCTCGTTGCTCGGGGCATGGCGGCCGTCGGGTCCATAGAAACTGCGAATCCGCAGGCCCAGCGCGATGTTCTCTCGAACGGTCGCCCACGGCAACAGCCCGTAGTCCTGAAGAATCAGACCGGTCCGAGGGCGCGGTCGTTCGAGCACCTCTCCGGCGATGCGGACCGCGCCTCGCGTGGGACGGCGCAGCCCGGCCAGCAGATACAACAATGTTGTCTTGCCGCAGCCGGAGGGACCCAGGACGGCCCATGCCTCGCCCTCGTCGACCCGCCAATCGAAATCCTCGAAGACGGGTGCGCCGCCGGGATAGGCAAAGGTCAGCGAGTCAACTTCGATCACTGCAAACGCCAGTCTTCGGTCGCACTTCTCCCCCGTCAGGTTGAGACGATGGAGGCGTCTGAGGGATTCCTCGCTCGCCCACTGGGCTCGCTCGGAATGACAGTGGAAGAAGTGTCTGCCTCAAGTCGTCTTACCCCGTGCAGCGGGGCGACACTGCATATTCGTGGCAGCGCATACCTGCTTTGGCGGGCGGTGAGAGGGGTTGCCAAATGCAGGCCTTTCGCCCGGCCCGGCTGCGCCACAGGTCGCCGGCCCAAACGGGTGGGAATCGAACGCGACTGCAGCACCAAAGACCTGCGCCCCGCTGTGTTTTCCCTGGGGGAACCTCCGCACGCTCGGCGATTCCTAGGGCAGGTATGAGGCATCCACCGAATCGGCGTAGTCGACGTCGGCGGTGATCAGGCCCTTGGCCTTCGCCCAGGCGACGACGTCGGCAAACTGCGCTTCGCTCGGCACCGACGCTTCGGGGAAATCCGGCAGGACGTATCCCTCGATCACGGGGGCCGGGACCAGCTGCTTCTCGGCAATGAGGTCCGCCCAGCCCGCCTTGTCGGCACGGATCCGGCGGGTCGCTTCTTCGATCGCCGCCAGGAAGCCGCGCACGGCGCGCGGGTTGTCGTCGACGAAACTCTTGCGGAACGAGATCAGGCTGTTGCCGTACTCCGGGTGGCGCGTGTCGTCCACGATGACCGAAGCTCCCCCGGCGAGGGCCAACGAGGCCAGCGGGTCCGGCAAAGTGGCAGCCTTGAGCTCACCCGACTCGAGCAGCGCCAGACGGTCGGGAATACGAGGCACGGCCAGGTACGAGATCTGGTCGGCCGTCAACCCTTCGGCCTCGAGCAATCGATCCGTCACATATTCGATGACGGTGCCTTCGGAGATTCCGATCGGAACACCGGCCAGGTCGGCCACCGAGGAGATGCCGCTATCCTTGCCGGCCAAGACCCGATACTGGGGGTATTCGCTGGTGGCGGTGCGCGCCAGACGAACGACGGTGATCTGCGGCTCGGCCTGGTTGTAGAAGACGGTCGAGACCAGGTCGTTGATCATCCCGTCGATCTGCCCCGCCTGCATCAATTGATCGCGCTCGGCGGCGGAGGCGACGGGGATGAACTCGACCTGCAGGCCCTGTTCGGCAAACAAGCCTTCGGCCTGAGCGACGTGCATCGGCAGGGTTTCCAGGATCGGGAGAAGCCCCAGCCGAATGGTCACCGGGTCGGCCGGTTGTGCGGCGCACGCGGAAGCGGCGAGCACCGACGCGATCAGAATCAGGTGACGACGACGGACCATGATCAATGCCTCCTTAGCCAACGGCGAGGTCCACGGCTGTGGCCGCCAGCAGGGTGAGACTTATCACGCCATTGATGCTGAAGAAGGCGGTATCGAGGCGTGACAGGTCGGACGGAGAGACGATAGCATGCTCGTACGCCAACAGCGACCCGGCGACAAGAGCGCCGGCGAAGTAGATCCAACCGAGTCCCGAGACCGGGGCCAGCATCAGGAGAAGCAGGGTGGTCCAGGCATGACAGACCGCCGACAAGCGCAGGGCCGTGGGCGCTCCGTAGCGTGCGGGAATCGAGTGCAGGTGTTCACGCCGGTCGAAGTCGATGTCCTGGCAAGCATAGATCAGATCGAAGCCGGCGATCCAGAACGTCACGGTGAAAAACAGGATCCACGCCGGCAGATCGCCGGGACCGAACAGCGAGCCTCGCACCGCGGCCCAAGCGCCGAGAGGCGCTAGGGCATCGGTGGCGCCCAGCAGGAAGTGGGAGAGGATCGTCACCCGCTTGGTAAACGGATAGGCGATCAGGACCAGAAGGGCGCCCGGATAGAGCCTCCACGTGAGCGGGCCGAGTGCGTAAGCTGCCAGGCCGAGGATCGCCGCGGCGAATCCGCAGCCGATCCACACCGTTCGGGGGGAGATGGCTCCGGTGGCGAGGGGACGGTTCGCCGTGCGCGGGTTGCGCGCATCGAGCTGTTGGTCGATCAGGCGATTGGCCCCCATCCCCAGCGTGCGGGCAGCGGCCATCGCCACCGTGATCCAAACGAATTGCCACGCCGTCGGCAGGCCCCGGGCGGCGATCAGCATGCCCAGGTAGGCGAACGGCAGGGCGAAGATCGTGTGCTCGAACTTGATGAGCTCGAGGAACGAGGCAGCGCGGCGAACGACGACCATCGCGAAGGACAGGCACCCCGGGGAATTCATTCTATCATCGAAGCTCGCCGTTATCTTTCGGCTCGCCGGGAGCTGGTCTGGCGTAGAATCACCGCTCTCCAGCGGAGCGGGCCATGAGTATCGTCTTCCAGGGTGCGTTCGGCCGGCGGGCTCAGCGAAGGTTGAAAAGCGACCTAGTCGTGTGGCTGACGACCGTCGATGCCGCAGGCCGGCCCCAGCCGCGTCCGGTCTGGTTTCATTGGGACGGCAAGGATCTGCTGATCTTCTCGCGCCCGAAGGCAGGAAAGATCCGTCAGATTGCGGCCCAGCCTCATGTTGCCGTGCATTTCAATTCCGATGAGGACGGCAATGAGGTGGTCGTCCTGCTGGGGGAGGCGCGATTGGTGAAGAGCCCGGTGCCGCCCGGGCGGATCAAGGCTTACTTGCGGAAATACCGAGAGGGCATCCAGGATCTGGAAATGACGCGAGACACCTTCCTGGGGGATTACCGGATTCCGATCTTGGTGCGCCCGACCCAACTGCGCGGTTTCTGAGTCCTCCTATGGCGACCGCGATCGAAGCTTCTCAGCTGAAGTTGCCCGAATGGGAGTCGTCGGCGTTCGCGCGCCCGGCCCGCAACATTCGCTGGGTCTTGTTCACGGCGATGAGCCTTTCCAGCGCGGCGGTGATCGGGATGGCGACGGTGAATGCCATCCTCGGAGCCCAGCTGGGCGGCAGCGCGGCCTGGGCCGGCGTTCCTTCGGCGACGATCCTCGTCGGGTCGGCACTGGCGTCGCCGGCCTGGGGCTACTTCTCGGAGCACTGGGGCCGCCGCGCCGGACTGGCGGCAGGGCTGGTGTTCGGTATTGGGGGCGCCGCCCTGGCCGGGTCGGCGTTCATGCTGCGGTCGCTGACCGGCTTCCTGGGCGGTTTACTGTTGATCGGGGTGAGTGGGGCTGCGGTGAACTTGAGCCGGTTCGCCGCAGGAGATGTCCACCCGCCGGCATTGCGTGCCCGCGCCATTTCGACGGTGGTCCTGGGCGGCGCGGCCGGGTCGATCCTCGGGGTCGTCCTGGTGGCGCCGAGCGGGGTGGCGGCGGTCGGAGTCGGGATCGACGAGTTGGTTGGGCCGTACGGCTCATCGATCTTGCTTTTCGGCATGGCGACGATCGTCACGATCCTGCTATTGCGGCCCGAACCGCGTGACCTCGGCCGGCAGGTGGCGGCCGCGTTCCAGACGGAGACGGCGCACTTCGGACCGCCGCGCCCGATTGGATTGATCCTGCGTGGACGGGCCGCCCTGCTGGCGGTGGCAGCGATGGTGTTCGGACAGGTGGTGATGGTCATGGTGATGGTTATGACCAGCCTGCACATGCGCGATCATCAACATGCCCTGGCGAGCATCTCCCTGGTCATCGGTTCTCACACCTTCGGCATGTATGCTTTTTCGGTGTTCTCGGGACGGCTGGCCGACCGCTGGGGTCGCACACCCGTCATCGCCGTCGGTGCCGGAACGTTGACCCTGGCCTGTCTGGCGGCGCCTCTCTCGCCTGATGTTGTCCCGTTGGCCGTCGCCCTGTTCCTGCTGGGATTCGGTTGGAACTTCTGTTACGTGGGAGGATCGGCTCTATTGGCGGACCAGCTTCGTCCTGGCGAGCGGGCCCGCACCCAGGGCGTTAATGACCTGCTGGTGGGTGGGTCATCGGCGATCGCCAGCCTGACCAGCGGCCTCGTCTTCGCCGCGGCCGGATACTCGGCGATGGCGTACTTGGGCGCGATGGTGGCTCTGATCCCCCTGTCGATGGCGGTGGCCTGGCGCCGAATGGCGCCGGCACCGGCCTAGGGGCGAGGCGCATGCGCCGTCCGATCCAGGACTCCAAAATGACCAGGGCCAGCGCGGATTCACATGCGGACAAAACGCAGTCGAAGTACTCATGTTCTGGGCGGAGGTCGACATGGACAACGATGATCTGACGGTAGGTAGCGTTCTGACGCGTCGCGAAGTCCTGGCCTTGTTCGGGACAGTCGGGGCAGGGGTGTTAGCGGGATGCCTTCCCGGGGTCCCTACCTCGTCGCTAGGAGAAGGCACGACCGCCACCGGCCCGCCGGGAGGCCCCACGTCCACAGCGGCTGAGGCGGATGGGACCGCCGCTGCAGCTCAGGCGGTTCCGGTCCCGGCTTGTGTCGTCCGGCCCGAGATGACCGAGGGGCCGTATTTCGTGGATGAGATGCTCAATCGGTCCGACATCCGCATCGATCCTTCGGATGGCACCCAGGTCGAAGGTCTGCCGCTCGATTTGAAGTTTGTCGTCTCCCGCGTCGCCGGGAGCGGCTGCACCGCCCTGGCCGGCGCTATGGTGGACGTGTGGCACTGCGACGGGCTGGGGGTGTACTCCGACGTGGAAGATCCAGGCTTCAACACGGTGGGAAAGAAGTTCCTGCGCGGCTACCAGGTGTCCGACTCCAACGGGGTTGCTCGCTTTCTGACCATCTATCCGGGCTGGTACCAGGGTCGCACCGTCCACATCCATTTCAAGATCCGCGGTCACGACGAGGCGGGCTCGGGTTATGAGTTCACCTCCCAATTGTTCTTCGACGATGCCCTGACCGACCGGGTCTATGCCGACCCGCCCTATGCCAGCAAGGGACAGCGGACGCCGCGCAACGAGGGGGATCGCATCTATCTGGACGGTGGGAGCCAGATGACGCTCGCACCGACGGAGGCGGCCGATGGGTACGCGGCCGTCTTCGACATCGGGCTGCAGCTGGAGTAAGCGATCAAGAATCTGGATTCCCGAAGCAACCCGGTTCTTATCCCACTTGGATCCGCTGACGAATTCCCGGGCCAGGTTGCGGCGTTTCGTGTTGGGGCGACAAGGCCTCTGGTCGGGCCGACGGGCCATGGCGACCAATGTCCAGCTTGGGATGGCCGATGCCTCCGAACGCGGCTTGAGAGATAGCGAAGCTCGTCTTGCTTTGCGCCACGATCTAGCAGGCGCGGGCGAGCCTGTCGCCGGCCCGTGAGGTTGCCGACGCTCAATGCCGGACATAGACCACCCTTCCGCCAACAATTGTCAGCTCCACGGGGATGTCCTTCAGTTCGGCCCTATCAGCGACGAGGGGGTCGTCACCGAGGACGACGAGGTCGGCGAGCTTGCCCGGCGTCAGTGTCCCCTTCGTTTTTTCCTCGAAGCCCAGGTAGGCCGCGCCGTAGGTGAATAGGCCCAGAGCCGACAAGGGCTCGATCCGTTCGGCGAGGTTGGAGTGGTTGACGGCGCTGTGGACCCCGAGCAAGGGCGGCAAGGGCGTGACGGGTGAGTCTGAACCTCCAGCTATCGGGATGCCGGCCTCGATGAGGCTGCGCACAAGATCCACCCGTGCGGCACGTTCCGCACCCAGCAAGGGGGGTAGAAGTCGTCGTGCCGCCAGAAATGATTGAACGCGGGCTGTATAGAAATGGCGATTCCCAGACGGCGGGCCCGACTCATCTGATCGGCCGAAATCAACTCGGCATGCTCGATTCGATGGCGGTGGTCTGGTCGGGGGTGCTCTCGCAGGACAGCCTCGTGGGCCTTCAGGGCCTGTTCGACGGCGCCGTCCCCTACCGCGTCGACCGCAATCTGCAAACCTTGCCCGTGGCTGCGGCGGAAGAAGTCCAAGAGTGCCCCGTCGCTGAAGTACAGCGTCCCATGGGTTTCGGGCCGGTCATGGTAGGGTTCCAGCAGGCAAGCGGTATGCGGGGTGAACGCGCCATCGAGGCCGCAGGCAACGCACCCACCGATTCGTGGCAAGTTGAGGCGAAGAACGCCCTCCACATCTCGGGTCTGGTAGTACACAACGAGGTGTGGAGCCCCACTCATCCCGCGGTGCAGCAGGACACTCAGGCCGGGGTCGTCTACCGGCAGAGTCCCGTCGAGCGCGTGCACAGTGGTGAGGCCGGCAGCCAGGGCCTCCTCGCAAGCCGTGGCGACGTTGCGCGCGAAGCCGATTTGGTGAGCGAGGAGCAGGTCGGTCTTCGAGGCGACAAGCGAGTTCGCCTCACCCGGGAGGGGGTCCCAGCGGTTCGCCGTCGAGACTGCGATCGGTTCCTTCCGAGGTGGGAGGCAACTCGATTCTCTGGACGCCGAGGCTGTTGACCGAGCAGGCGTGACCGGTGCGTTCGCCGACGAGAACGGGGTTTTCGGGCGCGCAGGCGTCGAGCTCCGATCGGCTAGGCAATCGCCGCACCCCTGCCAGCAGGCCCGCCGCGAAACCGTAGGCCACGATCCACTGTCCTGACTCCCTTCCTTCGGCGGCCCGCCGAAGGCGTGCCAAACCATCTTCGAGAGTACGGGCCTGGGTCAAATCGAGCTGGAAGTGGGCCAGGCCGGTGGGGATGAGGTGCACGTGGGCGTCGATGAAACCGGGCAGGCACGGCCTCCGGCCAGGTCGATGACCTCCTTCGCCGCTCGGATCTCCGCCGAACCTGGGCCTCCCACCCAACCTTGCCAATCCGGTCCCCCCACACAAGCAGGGTGTCGCCGGCCGGAAATGCCGGATCCATCGTGATGATGGATCCGCCGGTTAGAGCGAGAGTGGGAGGCCCGCTACGGAAGACATCCACGAGCGATGACCGGCTTACCTAGGATCAAGGGTGCGGCTCGAGTCCCAGTTTTTCCCAGATTTCGTCGATCCTGGCTTTCACTTCCGAGCTCATTACGATCCGGTCGGGCCAGCCACGGCCATAGCCCTCCTCGGGCAACTTGGCGGTGGCGTCGATGCCGATCTTGCCGCCGAACGAGTGCTGGTACGAGGCGTGGTCGAGATGATCGACCGGGCCCTGCGTGATGACCGCGTCTCGCGCCCAATCGACATTGCCGAGCGCCTGCCAGGCGGCTTGCCCGAGGTCCTGCACGTCGACCCAATCATCGACGACGACGATCGCCTTGGCCAGCATCAACAGGCCCAATCCCCACAGTCCATGGATGACCTTGCGCGCGTGGCCCGGGTAGCGCTTGTGGATCGAGACCAGGACCAGGTTGTTAAAGATCCCTTGGGCCGGCATGCAGACATCGACGATCTCCGGCAAGAAGAGGCGCATCAACGGCAGGAAGAGCCGCTCGGTTGCCTTCCCCATCCACACATCTTCCATCGGGGGCACACCTACGATCGTCGTCGGATAGATCGGTTCCTTGCGCCGGGTGAGCGCGGTCAAATGGAAGACGGGGAACGGCTCGATCGGAGTGTAGTAGCCGGTGTGATCGCCGAAGGGGCCTTCCGGCAGGTGCTCGTTCGGATCGATGGTTCCTTCCAGGACGATTTCGGCCTGCGCCGGGACCTCCAGCGGCTGGCTGACGGCGTCGACGAATTCGACCGGTTTGCCTCGGACCCAGCCGGCCAGCAAGTACTCATCGATGTCCGGAGGCAGGGGGGCCGAGGCGCACCACATCGAGGCGGGATCCCCTCCGAGGACGATGGCGGCCGGGATGGACTCCTTGTGGGCCTGCCGCGCCCGGCGTTCGTGTTCGGCGCCGCCCTTGTGACGCTGCCAGTGCACGATCAACTGCCGATCGTCGACGACCTGCAGGCGATACAACCCCACATTGCGGATGCCGCTGACCGGATCCCGCGTGATGACTTGCGGCAGAGTGATGAAACGGCCGCCGTCCATCGGCCAGCAGCGCAAGACCGGAAGGCTGCCCAAGGAGGGCTGGCCGCGCTCGATGACCTCCTGGACCGGGCCGTTGCGGACCTTGGACGGGCCGAGGCCGATCGAACGCAGAGCGCCGAGCAGGTCCTGGCCGCGGCTGATCATCCCTCCCAGCCCCTGCGGGAGACGAAAGTCGAGCAGCGACCCGAGGCGCTCTGCCAACTCGTCGAGCCGCTCGACCCCCAACGCCCAGGCCATCCGATTCTCCGAACCGAAGAGATTGATCGCCACCGGCATCGAGCTGCCCGTGACGTTTTCGAACAGGAGGGCCTGGTTTCGCGCCGCGGGGCCCTTGGAAACGCGGTCGGTGATCTCGGTGATCTCCAGATCGGCGGAAACCTCGGCCCGAACGTGCTTGAGCTGGCCTCGGGAGTCCAGAAGGTCGAGGAATGCTCGAAGGTCTTGAGGCACCATATTCCCTCCGTTGAAGTCCCACCTTATCCGGACGCCAGGGCTCGCGGGCCGCCTACAGCTTTAGATCCAGGGGCGGGTTTCAGGCCCGCCTCAGCTCTTCCGAGTTCCCTCGCGTCGCGCTTCGCTCTCTACGCCCTTCGCCCTCTACACCTCTTCGGGTGTCCCAAGGGACAGGGCGCCTCGCCCTTCGGCGCACACCCAGGGTGCACCCGAAGGGGTGCCCGCCCTTGGCGGTCTGTAGAGACCGAAGGGGCGAGGGGGGCGCAGCCGACCCTTGCAGGGTGCTCCCGGAAACCCACCGGGACAATGTCCGCGAGGTGGGTCAAAGTCCTTCCTCAACCGACAGATGGCTGCGAGACGGCGTGACGTTCCGCACCGCAGCCCATCGCCCAGGAGCGCCCATCGCTGGTGAGAAAGGCCGTCGCCTTCGGCGGGCCCCAGCTGCCCGCGGGATAGAGTTCGAGTTCCGGCGTGCCCGATTCCCAGGCGCGACGGATCGGGTCGACCAGCGCCCATCCGAGTTCGATGCCATCGGCGCGCATGTAGAGCGAGGCGTCGCCGTTCAGGGCGTCGAGCAGCAGCCGTTCGTAGGCCTCGGGGATGGCGGTCGGACCGAAATCCTCGGCGTAGTGGAACTCCATGTCCACGGAGCGGAAACGGCGCAGGCTGTCGGGAACCTTCACTTCAAAGCGCAGGTGGATCCCTTCGTCCGGCTGCAGGCAAAGGAAGAGGGCGTTCGGTCGGATGACTTCGCCCGGCGGCAGGGGGAACATCACGTGCGGAACCGACTTGAAGAGAATCGTCACCTGGGTGGTCTTGGCGGCCAACTGCTTTCCGGAGCGCAAGTAGAACGGGACGCCCTGCCAGCGCCAATTGTCGATATACAGGCGCAGGAGGCCAAAGGTGGCGGTCTGAGAACGGGGGTCGATTCCTTCCTCGAGCTGATAGCCGTCGTACTGGGCGCGCACGGTGTGCCGGGCGGCCTCCAGCACCGGAATCGGCCGCACCGACTGCAGCACCTTCTGCCGCTCGTCGCGCAAGGCCTCGGGGTCGAAGGACGCCGGCGGCTCCATTGCCATCATCGCCAACAGCTGCAACAAGTGGTTCTGGAAGACGTCCCGCAGCACCCCGACCGAATCGTAGAACCGGCCGCGATGCTCCACGCCGACCGATTCGGCCACCGTGATCTGGACGTGGTCGATGTAATTGCGATTCCAGATCGGCTCGAAGATGCTGTTGCCGAAGCGGAAGAAGAGCACGTTCTGCACCGTCTCCTTGCCCAGATAGTGATCGATACGGTAGATCTGGTCTTCGCGCAGATGGCGATGCAGCTCGGCGTTGAGTTGATGAGCTGTCTCCAGATCGCTGCCGAAGGGTTTCTCGATGACCACCCGCCGCCATCCGTCGTGATCGGCCGCCAGTCCGGCTTTTCCCAAGGCCTCGACCAATCCCAGATAAGCCTGGGGCGGCGTGGCCAGGTAGAAAAGCAGATTGCGGGGTGCGCCCCCTCCGCTGCGCTTCGGGGATCCACCGACACCGTCATCATGGGCGAGTTCGCTCAGGCGTTGGTCGAGGGCGGCGACGCCCTGTGGGGTCGTGAAGTCGCCATCGAGGTAGTGCAGCCGCGCGGCGAAGTCGTTCCAGGCGACCGGCTCGAAAGTCTGTGGGGCGAACTCCATCAGGCCGCGCTGCGCCTGCTCGCGAAAGGCATCGTCGTCGCCCGGGCTGCGGGCGGCTCCCAACAGGCGGAACCGCTCGGGCAAGCGCCCTTTGCGATGGAGCTCATACAGGGCGGGAATCAACTTGCGCCGGGTGAGGTCCCCGGAAGCTCCGAAGATCACGAGAGTCGTTGTCGGTTCCATTCGGTCGGGCGTAACCGCGCTATTCTAGCAGGTGCCCGGTGGAAGGCGGCTGGTATAATGCGCCGCCTGTGCAAACTCGAGCCATCTGGTTTCTCGCGGGGGCCGCGCTGGCGGCCCTCATCATCTTCCTGGTCTACCAAGTCCCATTCGTCCACGACCGTATGGAATGGCGGCTCGACGCGGCGTCGGGGATCGTGCGTGGTTGGCTAAGGCCGGGCGACACGCTGCCGACGGCCCGCGCGCCGGCCGCTGTGACGACGCCAGCCGCGCGCCTGCCGACGGCGATCGCGCTGCATCCTGGAACCGGAGCGGAGGGGAGCCCCGCGGTTAGCGCTACCCCGGCAGCGACGGCGACCCCGCTGCCGGCCAGCATCTCCCTGCCGGCGCCGGCCTGGGAGAAACAGGATTGGAACAACTGCGGTCCGGCGACTCTGTCACTCGCGCTGCGTACCTTCGGGTGGGAAGGCGATCAGTTCGACATCTCGAATCTGCTCAAACCCGATCGGGGCGACAAGAACGTCAACGTCGAGGAACTGGTCTACTATGTCCGTACGCAGGCCGGCTGGCTGAACGCCGATTTCCGCGTCGGAGGCAGCCTGGAACGCCTCAAGTCCTTCCTGGCGGCGGGCTACCCGGTCATCATCGAGAAGGGGTTCATCCTCGACGAGAACGACGGGGGCGGCGGCTGGGCGGGCCATTACCTTCTGCTGACCGGGTACGACGACGGTCAGGGCGTGTTCATCACCCAGGACTCGAACAAGGGCCCGGATCGTAACGTGCCGTACGCCGAGTTGGACGAAGGCTGGGAGGCGTTCAATCGGGTCTATCTCTACCTGTATCCGCCGGAGGCGCAGGGTGAGATCGAGGCGCTGTTGGGTGCCGATGCCGACCCGGACCGCAACCGGGCGCAGGCGCTCGAGGCAGCGCGCAAGTCGATCGACCTGAACTCGGAGAATCCCTACGCCTGGTTCAACCTGGGTAGCAACCTGGTGTATTTCGAGCGCTACGGCGAGGCGGCGGACGCCTTCGACAGCGCCCTCAGCCTCGGGCTGCCCTGGCGGTTCACCCGCTACCAGTTCGGTCCGTACATCGCCTATTTCAACCAAGCACGGTTTCAGGATTTGGTTGAGCTGGCCGACTACACCCTGTTCCGCACGCAGAAGGCGGAGGAGTCCCATTTGTGGCGCGGCTGGGCCCGCTATCGGCTCGGCGACCTGAACGCCGCCATCGAGGATTTTCGCGCGGCGCTGGCCGTCAACCCGAACTACCAGGATGGCCTCTACGCGCTGGATTTCGTCGGGTCGACACCGTGACGAAGAAGCTTCCCGGGAGCTTCAATCTGCCGGGAAGCTGCCTGGTGTAAGATAGGGCGTGGGGAGGGGGAATCTTCCACGCAGGAGTCAAGATCCCATGATGATCAGTGACAAACTGGCGCAGGCGATGAGCACACAGGTCGGGCGGGAGCTGGCCGCTTCCCTCCAATACCTGGCCATCGCCACTCACTTCGAGCGCGAGATGCTTGGCAAGTTGGCGGGGTTCTTCTACCGACAGGCGGCCGAGGAACACACGCACGCCATGAAGTTCGTTCATTACGTGACCGGTGCAGGGGGCAAGGTCATCCTTCCCGCCGTCGAAGCTCCGCGCAACGACATCGACACGGCCGAGTCGGCGGCCAAACTTTCGGTCGACTGGGAGAACGAGGTCACCCGGCAGATCCGGACGCTGATGGACCAGGCGGTGAAGGAAAACGACTACCTGGCGCAGGATTTCCTGCGCTGGTTCATCAACGAGCAGCTGGAAGAGGTGACGACGATGGAGGCCCTGCTCAAGGTGATCCAGCGCGCCGGCCCGAATGGACTATTGTTCGTCGAATCCTATGTCGCCGGGCTCGGTGATCCGCACAGCTAGCCGGACCGGGCCGCCTTGCCGAGCATGCCTGTGCCCCGCCACTCAAGGGGCGGATACACCTTTTGTGGCGTCCTTGCCGGTAAGAAATGGGGCTTGAATTCGACCGGCTTCGTTGTGTGATGTTGTCGGATCCCAACCCCGGGCCATCCGGGTAGTAGGATCCATCCGGGGCGGAAACGCCCTTTTTTTCTTTCCCCGCTTGGCTTGCCTCGCCTACAGCCGGACGACCCCGTGGGGGTCGGACGTTGATGCAACCTCACAGAGGATCGGCCCAAGTCTAAGGAAGTAGCCGCGCCCCCCTTTCACGCGCATGGATCCGCTTGGAGAGGTGAACTGATAGAGAAGAAAGGCGGCAAGGTCATATCGAGTCGTAGATCCTCGAAGGCCAGGATCGCCGCTTCCGTCCACGTAGATGAGATCTATCGAGGACCCCCTTGCGCCGGACCATCCAGCGTCGCGATCGCTTAGCGCCTTGCCTCACGTGATCCGACAGACGACAATCGTCGCATCGTCGGAAAACTCTTTCTTCCCGGCGAAGGCTTCGAGCGCACGTGTGATCGCCCGGACCACATCCCCGGGCGATCCGCCGCGTAAGGGTGCGACCGCATCCACCAGCCGCTCGGGCCCGAACATGCCGCGGCCGTCGCTGGTCGCTTCGACGACCCCGTCCGTATACATCACGAGCAAATCGCCCGGAGCGAGGCGGATCACGCTCTGATCGAAAGCCGGCTCCTCGATCAGCCCGATCGCGGCGCCAGTCGGATTCAGCCAGCGGACTGGGGAAGCCCCACGGCCATCGGCTTTGAGCAGCATGGGAGGATTGTGCCCGGCGTTGCAGTAGGTGAGGGACCGGTTCGCCGCGTTGTACGAGGCCAGGAACAGGCTGACGAACGTGGTGAAGCGGGAATTGTGGACGAACAATCGATGGATCTGGTCGACCGCCTCTGCCGGAGAGGCGTGCGTCGGTATGATGGCCCGACATAGCGCCTGGACGCTCGCCATCTGCATGCCGGCGGAGACTCCGTGGCCGGCCACGTCCCCCACGGCCAATGCGAGATCCCCCGTTTGGAAGGCGAGGAAATCGAAGTAGTCGCCGCCGACGAATTCCGCCGGCCGCGTGAAGGCGGCGATCTCCACGCCGGGGAGGCTGGGGATCTCACCGGGGAGCAGGGCCTGCTGAACGAGCTGGGCCAGCTCGATTTCGCGCTCCAGACGGGAGGCCTCGGCGGCCGAGAGGTGACTTAGACACACCATCGCCGTGTAGTCGACGACCAGGCGTCCCGTGTCGACCGTGTCGTGACACACGACGCAGCGGCCCAGATCCCCGACCTCGGCCAGGGCGATCGAGTCCTCCAGGCGGACGAGATGAGCGGCAACCGCCTCCTCCTTGGCGGGCCCCAGCCTTCTGGCTTTCGCTTCCGACGGGCTGCGGCTCAGCCATTGGCGGAGGCCATCGCGTTTCTCCGTGAGCGATGTGCGCACTTGTTCGAGAATGGGGGTTTGCATGGGAATCCTTCCTTCGTGAATCCGGGCTAGGCGGAGAGACGGGAACCTTGAGTGAGCGGGGCCTCGGCAAACAGCGACGTTTGAATCGGCGGGCGGTGCCCACGCAGCAGAATGTAGGGCGCCGCTCGTTCGGCGACGATCCCGAGCGCCCGAAGCTGCCCCAGCTCATGAAGACGGCGGAGGCGACGGGCAGAGACGATCCTGGCCGCGCCGCGTGGTCCGATCCCCGGGACGCGGCGCATTTCCTCGGGGGAAGCCCGGTCCAGATCCACGGGCGCCTCGGCCAGCGCCAGGTCGGCGTAGGCTCGTTTCGGATCGCGATCAAGGGGAAGTCTGCCCTGGGAATCGAAGGGAAACTCCTCCAGGTTGAAGCCGTAGTCGCGCAGCAGATATGATGCCTGGTAGAGACGGAGCTCGCGAACCGGCGTCTCCGCCGGAAGGCTTTCCAGGGGAGTACCGGGCAGCGGCTCGAACGCGGAGAAGTAAACGCGCTGCAACTTGGCATGGCGGTACAAGCGCTCGGTCGTCGAGAGCAGCTCGAGGTCGCTCTCGCCGGCCGCCCCGACGACGAACTGCGTCGCGCTGGAAGCGCGTCGGACTCGTTCGCTGGAAGCGCCCATGCGGATCGACTGCATCCACTGCAGGGGAGCGAGCAGCTCGCCTTCGAAGTCCTTGTGGGGTGCCAGCCGTTCCAGCCGGGCGGCGTCCGGTGCCTCGAGGTTGATCGAGACTCGATTCGCCAGCTGCATGGCTCGTTCGACCTGGCCGCGCTCTGCGCCGGGCATGATCTTCAGATGGATGTAGCCGCGGAAGTCGTAACGTCGGCGCAGGATCTCGGCCGTGTCCAGGAGCTTGTTCTGGGTGTTGGCCCCGCCGGCGAAGATCCCGCTGGACAAGAACAATCCCTGGACGGCGCCGGCGCGATGAAGTTGGTCGAAGGCCCGCGCCATTTCCTCGGGTTTGAAAGTCGCTCGACGCATATCCCGGCCGGCACGAAAAGGGCAGTAAAGGCAGTCGCGCTCGCAAGCTGTGGTGAGCATCGACTTGAGCAGCGGGAAGAGGCGGCTTCCAGGCCCGGCAGCCTGGTAGATCGGCAGTTCGCGGCCCTTGCTGTCGATGCCCGACGCCTGGCGAGCATTGCGCGCAGGCAGCGGACCCGACCCGCAGGGCAGGCGAGAGGCGCCGGACGAAGGCGCGTCGTCGGCCTCCCAACGCATAGCGTCACCTGCCGACAGCAATTCCTCTCGAAGGTCCATGCCTACACATCATAGCACAAATGTTCTATCAAGGCAAGCCCCATCACGGACGGCTCGAACTCGCTCTGGGGGCTCGGAGGTAGATTCCTCATCCCCCCGTTCCCTCGCGGCCGATCAATGGGAAGCGGACATCGGTCCGGCGATGGATTCTCGACCAGCAGGTTATCCGAGCGGCCCAGGAGCTTTCGACGCAACCTCGGTGCTGATTCCTCAGCCTGGCCTGCGCGTCGGTTCGTCATTGCCTGATCCCGACCGTCTATTCTCTCCGGCTAGGCTTCTTCGGGGGTCCGCTGAGTCCGAATCTACCAGGGAATTCTTGCCCGTTGGCGTTCGAGCAAATCTCCGAGAGCGGCAAGGGAGGCCCCCTGGAGTCGAGCCCTGCCTCCATAGAGTGCTCCCGGAAACCCACCGGGACGATGTCCGCGAAGCGAGGACTGAGGAGCTAGTCAGCCCCTCGGGGGTACTCCCAGACCCATCGGGACGATGTGCGCGAAGCCGGGGCAGGAGTCGGCCAGGTAGACGGCCGAAGGTAGGCTGTTTCGCCCTATGAGGCTTGAGCCTACATTGGAGTCTAGGGCAAATCCCAGTAGGCGATCTCGCTGGATTCGATCGCGAAGTTCTCCGTCGTGCGCGCCCCGATGAAGTAGCCGAACCCTCCCTTATCCTTGAAGGTGTCGTCGGAAAACTTCACCAGGAGGGTTCCGTTGGCATAGAGCGAAAGCTCGTCGCCGTTGGTCCACACGCCGATGCGGTTCGTCTTGTCGCTGCCGGACTGGATGGCGGAGGAAGCCGTCGAAGGGATCAGCGTGTTCATGTTTTCGCCGTCCCACGTGCGTAAGAAGTAGCGGCCGTCACAGGTGAAGCCGAACAGGTAACCCTTGTCGGCCGTGTGAATGTCGGGCACCCGGAATATCAACCCGTACTCATCCGACCCCTGGCAGGTCTGGGTTTTCGTTGTGGCCTCCAGGTAGATATCATCGACCTCGGGTGAGGTCAGGCGCCAACCATCGGCGGTGGAGAGCCCCGTGAGGATCAATTTGCCGTCCTCGATCTCCAGCTTCGCGAACGAGTCCTCGCCCAAGTTCCAGCCGCTGGGGCTGTCGAAGGTGTCGCGCCAGGTCGGCTGCCCGAGGGCCGTGGCGGGGTCTCCGGCAACGGCCGTGCCCGTGGTCGTCGGCGAAGCCGTGGCGCTGGGGCTGGGCGTGTCAGTCGGCGGCGCCAGCGTGGGCACCTCCGTCGCCGTCGGCGGCGGGGTATCGGTCACCGGCGCAGGCGCCGTCGGCAGCGGCGCTTCCGCGGTGAGAGTCCCGCCGACGCTGGTCGCCACCTGGTCATCCAGATTGACGGGAGTCGTCGGCTCGGGCAGACATCCGGTGAGCGCCATGGCCAGGCCAAGCAGGATGAAGATCGTCGGTTTCATTTCGGGAACCTTTCGCCCGGATCATCGTGAGGACTTTCCTCCAGGCGGCCTGATTCTCCCAACTCTTGCGGCGGAAGGCAAGCCGCCTAGCGGATATAGACCTCGAAGATCCTTCGGTCGAGCAGGGTCACCGTGGGCACCAGGATCGAGACGACGAGGGTCCGCAAGATGGCCGGATTGTATGGCCAGGTGCTCGCATCCTGCAGTTCCTTTTCGTAGGTCACCAAGGCACGGGAAGAACGGCGCAACTGCTGCTCCACCCCAGCCAAGGCGCGATCTCGCGCCACCGCCAGGACACGGTGCGTCGGCCTCATGTTCAGGTAAAAGCCCAGGACGGGGAGGAGCGACAGGGGAAGAAAGAGCAGTCAGAAGCGGGGGTTCAACAGCGCCGCCGAGCCATAGCTTCCCAGGATGAGGCCGATGGTGATTCCGCCGACGAAGGCCAATGCCGTGGCCAGGATTTGGCGGCCGATGGCTTGGAACGGCTTGCGGTCGAGCGGATCGACCTGCATCGGCAGGCACAACAGGGAGGTGACCACCCTGGTTGAGGCGATCGACAAGAAACCGGCCCACCCCAGCAGGCCGAGCGTGGGGTACCCCGTCGCCGTGACGACGATGATCGGCCAAGTCGCCCCTGGGTCTGGAGACCCGCCGATCATCAGGACGCCAAAGAAGAGTCCGCCGGCGATCGCCGCCATCTCGTGCCAGGAGAAATGGCAGCGGCGAGCTGCACGACGCGCTCCAGCTCCTCGTCCTCCACTAGAAGAACGGGCCGCAAGGAGCGGACGACAGCCGATTCCACGGGTCCGAGGATCGGCCCCAACATCAGGACGTAGGCGATCACCGTCGGCGCGGCAAGGAGGGACCGGCTGAGCGGATCGTCGTCGAGGTCGGTCAACCCGAGGGCGTAGTCGGCCGCCAGCGTGGGAAGGTATACAAGCAGGACCAGGAGCAGCGTCGCCTAGAGCGGGCGCGGGCGGGCAACGGTGCGATCGAAGAGCGAATGGAACCGCGCCGGCTCCACCTCAATCTCCGTACAGGTCGCGGGCGGCCTGTTGGCCGCGGCGTCGGGCCTCCTCCGGACCGGCGGCCCCGAGCGCGGCGTAGAAGGTGGCGTCGTAGTCGCGGGCGCGGATGACGACGGGCATCGGCACGGCGTGCCCCAGAATCAAGGCCTGCTGGCGCGTGTCGAGCCGGGCCAGCACCTCGCGCAGCGTCGAGGCGCCGCTGACGCCGGAGAAGACGGCGCGGATGTCGGCCTCGTTGTCGAGCAGGCAGCAAATGCGCGTCCCGAGCTGGCTCATGATCTCTTCGTCGATCCCGCTCGGGCGCTGATCGACCACCAGCAGGGTCACGTTGTACTTGCGAAGCTCGCGGGCGATCGTGCCGAAGATCGTGTGGGCGGCGATCGCCGGGTCGAGGAACTTATGCGCTTCCTCGATGACGATCACCAGCGGATGGGGCTCGTCGGCCTTCTTGCCCGCCGCCATGTCCTTCTGCCGGACGTAGCGTTCATGGATGCGGCGGGTGAGGTAGTTGGCGACGAGGACATAGGCCTCGAGCAGGTTGCCGTAGCGGCCGAACTCGAGTACGACGCTGGTCCGCCGGTTCAGACGCAGGAAGATATCTTCGACCGCGTCCTCCGGCTCTCCCGGCACGAGAAACCCGAGACGCCGGAACAGCTCGAACTTGCGTTGGATGGCGTGCAGGGTGCCTTTGACGATCGACTCGTCCTCGAGGAGCTTGTCGAGCTCGGGATCCCTCTCCTCTGAGAGGAGTTTGGCGATCCACGATTTGCCCAGCCGCCGGCGCAGCCAGTACAGGGCGCCGACCTGGACGTCGCTCAAGTCGAGCAGGCCCGAGAGCATCTCGACGTCTTCCGGCTCGATCTGGTCGTAGCCGATCTGAAGCACCCGGTCGACCTTGCTGCCGCGCGTCCTCGAGGTCTCGGGGTCGAGCGTGACCACGCTCACCCGGCCGTCGCTGAAGAGCTGGCGCAAACCCTTGAACTCGCGACCAGCCTCATCGCGCACGGCATAACCGTAGTCATTGTGCATGTCGAAGATCAAGACCGACGCCAGGCCCGCCTGCACCACGCCCGCCAACAAGGTGCGAGTGATGAAGGACTTGCCGGTGCCGCTCTTGCCGAAGACGCCGGATGAGCGTTCGACCAATCGTTCCAGGTCGAGGTGGACGCGCACCTGATCCATGTCGAGCGGAGTCCCGACGAAGAAGTGTTTGTCGTCCTCCGCCCCAAAGACCAATTCGACATCGCGCGCCGTGGCTTCGTGGACGGCGGTGAAGTGCGCCGGGATCGTCTTGACGGGGCGCGGCTCGGCCGCTCCCTCGTCGAGCACGAGCATCGGGCTGACCTTCAATGCGCCAAAGGCGAGACCGCCGCTGTAGACCTCGGCGGCAAATGCATCGCCGTGCGCCGGGGGTTGTCGCACCAGATCGGGGTTGATGGCCTCGAGCGAGATGTCGGTGATCAGGCCGAAGAAGCGGCTGCCGCTGGCGCCCTGGATGACGACGTAGCGCCCGACCGCCAGGTGCTCGATCGAGAGCTGCGGGTTGAGGTTGACCACGAGGCCCGCCGACAGCGATCCACCGACGACCATCCCCAGGGGGACTTCGCTGGCGCGAGGACCGAGATACGAATCGAGGGAGGGCGATTCACTCATGCTCGATCCCGGAACTGCATGAAGAAGAAACCGATCGGCGGCGCGCAGGCTCCCGACGGCCTGTGGCTCTGCGAGCGTGCAGGCGTGACGCGGGGGCAGAAGATCTGTAGGGGCACGGCACACCTGCCCTGGCGGGCGGTGCCAGGATGCCGTGCCCCTACGCAGGCGGCAGACCTGAGTGCGAGAGCGGGCAGGGCAACGGCCGCGATCATTTCACGTCTGGAGGCTGCGCACGAGGTTATTCAGCCTCGCCAGGTCGCGGGCGAGCAGACGGGCGCACTCCCGCCCGGCGCTGACGAGAAACGCGCGCCGCTCGGATTCCGGACGGGCCAGGGCTGCCTGGCGAAAGGACGCCGCCAGTAGGCTGTCGGTCGGGAGCTGCTGGGCGGTCAGCACCAACGGGAGGAAATCGAATGATTCGGTGAACCGGCGGACTTCGGGGGAAGTCAGGCTGTGAATGTCCGCCAGGGTCGTCGGGGGCTGCGGCGGCAAATCATAGATGTAGCTCTCTCCGTCGTGGTACCCCACACTCAGGGCGCGGATTTCGATCGGGATCGGGCGGACGAACTGCTGATCGAGACGGACTTCGTCCTGGGGAACGTCGGAGGCGGCTAGTTGTCGCGCCAGGTCGTCGTCTTCGATGCTGATGTCGTAGATCAGTCCGATCACTTGGCTGCGGCCGCTTTGGGCGGGGGCCCGGCACAATCCGCCGAAGGTCGGCAAGTCCGGCTCGGTCAGGCGAATCCCGCCGGCGAAACCCTGGATGTTGCAGCGCGTGACGCGGCCGATCAAGCGCCCTTCGTCGGAGCCTGCCCCGAGCGCTTGCGAGGGGGCCGGTGCGGAACTCCGGCCTCCCCCCTCGCTTCCCTCGGGGCGACGGCTCAGGCCAGGCTCTTTCGCTGAGCTCGAGTCTCGAGTCATATCCGGTGTCGACGCCGTCGGCCGGTCCAACGTTTGGTCTGTGCTTTCTGCGAAAGCAGGCCGGGGATCCCGTGCCGTATGAGCGCCGCCTGCACCAGGGTTTCCAACGCGCGGCGGTCGTCCTGACCGACCAGGGCGAGTTCGTGGGCGCGCACCAGCGGGTACGGGATCCCGGTGAGCCGGCACTGCTCGACGAGGCCGGCATGGACGGCGGCCATCCGGTCCGGATCCTCGGCCACCCACGCCGGGACCTCGACGCGGGCGATCCCGTCTTGTGCGCCGGTATGCAGATAGAAGAAGTGAACTTCATGGCCGCGTTCTGCGAAGACCTCGTTGATCTTCGCCGGGTGGCGAAAGCGGGCGCTGCGATGCAGGGGAGAAAGCCGGCGACCGAAGAGCAAGCGGTCGGTCAGCCCGTGCAGGACACCGGGATAGGCGCCGGCGGCGTCGGCCAGGGCGACGACGTGCGCGCTGCGCGGGCGGCTGATGTATCCGGCCAGCGCCGCGCCGGCCGCCTGCAGTTGGTCTAGCGCGTGCAGATACGCTTGGAGCACGCGCTGCACGTCCGGCCGGGCGGCTTTCTGCTCTTGCGACGCCGCCCACAGAAGCAGGCCGTTGTCGAGCAGAGCCAGCGTCGGCCCATCGGCCCGCTCACTGGCTAACCGAGCCAGTTCTTCCAGCTCGGCTGCGTCGCGTCGGGCGTTGATCAGATGTGAATCCACCGGGTGCCCGCGCGTGTCCTCCAAGTCGTCGTCGGTGAAATGCAGGCGGGAGCGGGTGTGGACCTGCGGCGCCAGCCCGCTGCCGTGGGCCAGGGCGATACTCCCAACGTTGACGACGTAGAAGAAGGCGGCGCCGTGCCGGTCGGGATAAACCTGTGATCCGTCTGCCGCCAGCACTCGCAGCCGGGGCGGATGCGCCGGAAGAGGAAAGATCTCGTCGATCGGCTCGTCCGTCGGCCTGGCGGGCTGCGTCGTGGGCGGCGCGTGTTCGATACGGCGTCGTAACTCTTCCGGATCGAGCTGCGCCGCTTCGGAGAGCATCTGGATCGCCTGCGGCAAGCGCGCGGCCGTTTCGGCGCTGCGCCGCGCCGCTTCCTGACCAAGCTGTTCCACTTGCGGAAGGACCTGACGGAGATCGAGGCTCATGCTATCCGGGGAACGTGTCACGAGGATTATAGCCGAGCGAAGGCCCGCTGCAATCACGCACCGGGGGGAGTCCCAGTGGTCAGTGGTCGGTGGTCAGTGATCGGACATGGGGGACTGGAGATTGGCGACTGGCGATAGGTGATTAGGGATTGGAGATTGGAGACTAGAGACTGGCGATTGGAGATTGATGATTTGGCGATTGAATAATGGGGACTCGAGATTGGCGACTGGAGATTGGCGGATGAGATATGGTGTGAAGGATCCGCATTCTGGTTTCAGAACTCAGACTGCGTGACAGTTTCTCGCTAACCACCGACCACCGACCACTGACCACTGTGTCTGTGCTATACTGCGCGCGATGCGACCTCCGTCGACGGACCTCGACGCGTGGATCCGTTTCGCGCGACAGCGCCGGCTCAATTCGTGGTTGGCGTTCGTCCTTGAGGCACTCGACCCGTTGGCGCCGCTGGCCGCGCAGGCGCTGTATCTGATCGAGCCGGTGTCAGGACTGCGGTCGGAAACTCGTTCGCTGGCGCGCGCGCTCGAAGACGACGAGGCACGCCTGGACCTGAGGCGGCGACTGATGGCCGACCGATATACGTGAACCCTTCGACGCCGCTCAGGGCCGGCCGCGCCGGCGGAGGCGGGACGCGCGCAGGGAGAGCCGCGTGGGGCTGAGCGACCTGTTGGCGATCGGATTGCTGATAGCGTTCGCGGTGCTCTTGATCGTGCGCACCGGGACCGAGCGCCGCTGGCCGACGAACTTGCGCTCCCTGCCCGCCTTCGATGAGCTGCGGCGAGCGATCGAGCGGGCCGTCGAGTCCGGCCAACGCGTTCATCTTTCGCTCGGCACCGGCACCCTCATCGGAGGCGACAGCGGCCCGGCGCTGGCCGGTCTGAACGCGCTCACACAGACCGCTGAAATCACCCTCGAGAGTGATCGGCCGGTCGTGGTTAGCAGCGGTGACGGCGCCGTCGCCGCCGCGTCGCAGGACGCGCTGCGCGGAACTCTCGGTCGACTCGATTCGAGCGACCGCTATCAGTGGACGAACGCGCGCATGCTCGCCCCGACCCCGTTCTCCTACGTTGCCGCCCTGCCCGGACTGCTGGAATCCGAACGGGTCTCGGTCCACGTCCTCTTGGGGCACTTCGGAAACGAGGGAGCCCTGGCGGCGGACATGGGAGTGCGCAAACGCGCCTTCGTGCTGGCCGGCAGTGACGCTGTCCCGACTCAGGCCCTGTTCTTCGCCACCGCCGATCAGCCGCTGATCGGGGAGGAGACCTTCGCCGCCGGTGCCTACCTGGGAGCCGGTGGGATGCAGCGCGCCAGCTTGCGCGTGCAGGATCTGCTGCGGCTCGCCCTTATTGTGGCCATCGTCGTTGGAACCGTCCTTCGCACGCTGGGGGTCGGCCTGTGAGAGCCGGCGTCCAGCTGGTGTGGGCGGGCATCGCCATCGCCTTCGGCCTGATCGTCCTTCAAGGTTACTTCTTCGACCTGACTTTGCTGCAGGGATTGCGGACCATGATCCTGCAGTGGGCCGTCGTCCTGGCGGCGGCGGCCCTCCTGCTGGGAGTCGTGAACCTGCTCGCCGTCCATCTGTCGAAGGTCGCGGCGCAGGAGAAGGGCTGGGCCTACAGCGCACTGCTGATCGGTGCTTTGCTTATCACCCTTGTCGTCGGTTTGTTTTTCGGCGAAGAGAGTCCTCTTTTCTTGTCGGTGTTTCAATACATCCAGCAACCGGTCGAATCCTCGCTGGCCGGCCTGCTGGCGATCAGCCTGACTCTGGGTGCGGTGAGGCTGCTATCCCGCCAGAGAAATCTGCGGACCTATGTCTTCCTGGTTACCACGTTCATCGTGCTGCTCGGCACCGGGCCCTGGCTGATTGGCAGCGACGGTGAACTTCACCAGTTGATGGGTGAGGCGCGGGCCTGGCTCAGTCAGGTGTGGGCGGCAGGTGCGGCGCGCGGCCTGCTGCTGGGGGTCGCACTGGGAGCGACGGCCACCGGGTTGAGAGTTCTCTTGGGGGCCGACCGCCCCTACGGGGATTAGCGCGTGGCCACCGTTCGCTGCACTATGTGTCAGACGGAGAATCCTGTCGGGGAGGAATTCTGCCGGCTGTGCCACGCCCGCCTTCCCGCCGGACCGCCTTCCGACATTCCATCCGACGAGGTCAGCGAAGAAGTAGAAGCGGGCTTGATGCCCGACTGGCTCTCGCGTCTCCGGCAGGAAGTCAGTGGTGAGCCTTCCTCCAGTCCCCCGCCGAGCAGGCCGAAGAGCGGGGATGAGCTCGAGTGGCTGGGGGAGATGCCGCAGGTCGTTGGCGAGGATAAGGGCCCTCCGACGGGAGAAGTGCCTGAGTGGGTCGGCGAGGCACCATCCGGGTCTGGCTCGGAAGAGCCCAAGGTGCCCGAGTGGCTGGCTCGCATCCGCGCCAAGGCACACGACTCAGGACAAGAGTCCGGCATCTTCGAACGACCGGTGATTCCGGGTGAGGAACCGGAGAGTGATCGGCAGGGCATCCGTGCGGCACCTTCGGCGCCCGCCTTTCAAGCCGCGCGGCCAGGTGAGCAGCCTGAGCCCTCCGAGTCGCTCGGCCTGCCGGATTGGCTGCTGACGGCGCGACCCGACGAGGCGCCACCGAGTTCCTCGACCACCGCTGAGCAGGAGCGGCCGGCGTGGCTGGAGGGCGTCTCCGACATCACCGACAAGGACTTACCGCACGTACCGGCCCTGGTCTTCGACATGGACGCACCTCCGGAGGAACCTCAACCCGATATCGACTTGGCGCTGATCTCATCTCAGGTGCCGGACTGGATCGGCGACGCGCGACCTGCCGAACCTCCCGACCGCCCTCAGCTGGCCCCGGCGACGTTGCCGTCCTGGCTTGAAGCGATGCGGCCGGTCGATACCTTCCGTTCGGTCATCGAGTTCGAGGCGACGGAGGACCAGGCGGTCGAATCGGCCGGGCCTCTGGCCGGCCTGCGGGGCGTGCTGTTGGCCGAACCGGTGGTCGCCATGCCGCGCGCACCCAGCGGCGCGAGCACCAGGCTGGACGTCAACGAGCGACAGTACGCGCAGGCGGAACTGCTGCATCGGCTCATCGAGGAAGAGCAACGCGAAGTTCGCCCGCGAGCCGCGGCGCGAGCGCGCCCCGGCCTTCTGCGTTGGATCGTCGGCGGCGCCTTGCTGTTGGCGGCTGGGATGCCCGCCCTGCTGGGGGTGCCCTCGTTCGCCCTGCCGGCCTTTGCCCCCAGGGACCTGGCCAGCCTGGTCGCCCTGGTCGACGCGCTTCCGACGGATACTCCGGCTTTGGTCGTCTTCGATTACGAGGCAGGCGGCACCGGAGAGATGGAAGCCGTTGCCGGACCGCTGCTCTCCCATTTGATGGAACGCGGCGCGATGATCGCCACGCTCTCGACTCGACCGGGAGGTTCGGTGTTGGCGGAGCGGTTGATGGCGACCGTGGGTGCCGCCCACAACTACGTTCGCGGCGAAGACTTCGTGCACCTGGGTTACCTGCCCGGCGGACCGGCGGCGGTCCAGCTTTTCGCGCAATCGCCGAGCTCGGCCGTGCCGGTCGGTTTCCTGGAGGACGAATCGCTCGGTTCCGTCTGGGAATCGCCCGTCCTGCAGGGCGTTCAGCGCCTGTCGGACTTCTCGCTGCTGGCGGTCATCACCTCCGGTTCGGACGATGCCCGGGTTTGGATCGAGCAGGCCGAACCGCAATTGGATGGCAAACCGCTGGTGGCCGTCGTCAGCGCCGGGTCCGAGCCGTTGGTTCGGCCGTATTACGAGTCGGCCGAACCCAAGATCGAGGGGGTCTTGAGTGGATTGACATCGGCCACCGCCTACGAACAAAGGCTCGGACGGCACGGGCTGGCGCACTCACGATGGAGCTCGTATGGGCTCGGGTTGCTGGTGGTGGAGGTGCTGATCGCGCTCGGCGCCATGGGCGGGGTCACGGCCCTGGCGTTGCGCCCGCGGCGGAGCTGAGCATGCCGGTGGATATCGATCCCGTCCTGCTGGAGACGATCGGCACGCTCTTGGCCGCCGCGCTGACCGTCATGGTGCTCAGCTACATCATCGGGGACAATGCCTTCTTCCGCGTCGCGGCCTACCTGTTCGTCGGCGTGGCCGGCGGCTTCGCGGCCACGGTGGCGTGGCACGAAGTGTTGCAGCCTCGGCTGATCGCTCCTTTGTTGGATCTCGATGCCGCGCAGCTTGGCGGCGGCAATCTCTTGACCGGCGTGCTGATCCCACTTGGATTGATCGTCCTGCTCGGCCTGCGGCTGCTCCCAGGCGCCCGCCGTCTCGGCGGACTGCCGGTGGCGATCCTGGTGGGAGTCGGCGCGGCGGCGGTCGTGGGCGGGGCGATCACGGGGACGATCGTTCCGCAAACCCTGGCGGCGATGGAGAGCCCGCTCGCCGCAGCCCCGCTGACCGGCGAGACCGGCTTTGAGCGGCTGGTCAACGTCATGATCGTCCTGGTGGGAACGGTTGGGACGCTGGCCTATTTTGGCTTCGGCGTGCGCCGCGGCGAGGAAGACAAGCCGCGCGTCGGTTGGCGGCCGTTCCGAACCCCGCTCGGTATCGTGTCGCTCCCCTGGCCGCTTTTCCCCTTCCTCGGTGAAATCTTCATCTCCGTCGCCTTCGGCGTCATGTTCGCCGGGGCATTGAGCGCCTCGCTGCTTTACCTGACGGAGCGGCTGCAGTTCCTGGCCGCCGCGATCCAGACACTGCTGGGCGGCCTGATCCCGTTGGCATGAGCGCCTTTATCGAAGCCGAGACGCTGCTGGCGATCGACGTCGGAAGCGTCAACACCCGCGCCAGCCTGTTTGACGTTGTCGACGGACGATATCGTCTCGTAGCAACGGGCCGCGCCGGATCGACCGCCGGCGGTCCGCTGTTCGACGTCAGTGAAGGGGTCCGCCAGGCACTGGGACAGGTCCAGTCGGTCACGGGGCGCAGGCTGGTCGACGAGTCGGAATCGCTGATCATGCCGGCCAGCGGAGCCGGAGCCGGGGTCGACGTCTTTGTCGCCACGGCTTCGGCCGGACCTCGGGCGCGGACTTTGCTCGTTGGCCTGATGCCGGGAGTCTCGCTGGAGAGCGCACGCCGAATGGCCTCCTCCTGTTACCTGGAGGTTGCCGGAGAACTCGGCTTGCTCGATCGCCGAGGCGACGATGAGCGGCTCGACCTCATCGTTCGAACCCGGCCGGACCTCGTCCTGCTTGTCGGTGGCACGGATGGCGGGGCCACCGAGGCGGTCGAACGGATGGCCTCCATCGTCGGCCTCGGCCTTTCGTTGGTGGCGGGGACGGAGCGGCCGCGCGTCGTGTACGCCGGTAATCAACGTCTGGCACCGGTCATCGCTGAGCGACTGGGGAGCGCGGCCGAGGTGACCATGGCTCCCAACGTGCGCCCCAGTCTGGAGGCCGAGGAAATCGGTTCGGTCCGCCAGAGCTTGTCGGAAGCAGTCCAATTGGTCCGCAACAGCCGCATCTCCGGGCTGGAGGAACTGCGCCAATGGTCCGGCGGTCATTTGATGAATACCGCCGACGGGTTTGGACGCGTGATCCGATACTTGAGTCATGTCTATGACTCGGGCAAGGGTGTGCTTGGGATCGACCTGGGGGCAAGCCAGACGACGATCGCCGCCGGTTTCGCAGGCGACCTGCGGCTGCACGTCCGCACCGATCTGGGTCTCGGGGCGGCCGTGACCGGGGTGTTGCGGCAGGGCAGCGCCGCCGAAATCGCCCGCTGGCTCCCGATCCCTGTGCCGGAGCCGCGTATTCGCGACTATGTCTTCAACAAGGCCCTCCACCCGGGAACGATTCCGGTTCAGATGGAGGAACTGCATATGGAGTTCGCGCTGGCGCGCGAAGTGCTGCGGTTAGCCTTGGCCTCGGCACGCGTCGATTGGCCGCCCGGACGCGACCTGCGCAGCGGCGCGCGGCTTCCTCCGATGGAGCCGATCGTGGCCAGCGGCGGGGTCCTGTCGCGGGCGCCTCGGCCCGGTTACGCCGCACTGGCTATCCTGGACGCGCTCCAGCCCGTCGGTGTCGTGAGTCTGATCCTCGATCCACACAGCCTGACCCCGGTTCTCGGTGTCGCAGGCGAACTCGTGCCTATGGCCACAGTCCAGGCGCTCGATTCCGGCAGCTTTGTAAGCCTGGGGACGGTCGTGTCCCCCGTGGGATTCGGGCGTCCGGGGCGGCCGGTCCTCCGTCTGAGGCTCGACCGGGAGCGCGGAGAGGCCACCGAAGGCGTCGTCCGATATGGTCAACTCGCTGTCCTACCGCTTCGGCAAGGTGAGTTCG
>Ga0184639_10000076_pt1 | contig 32959 bp, 26 predicted proteins | sample PLM31_170_b2_FD_133155 | JGI IMG/M metagenome (GOLD analysis project Ga0184639, IMG submission 133155) | Groundwater sediment microbial communities from an aquifer in East River, Colorado, USA - PLM3-1_170_b2 | ecosystem: Environmental > Terrestrial > Soil > Riparian zone | place: USA: East...
GGAAGCGTCGAGCGAGTGACCCTGAAGTACAACTTGAGGAGCGCGGAGGGGGGCCGCGGCGACGGGCGGTGAAGGAGTGCGGTGGGGTGTCTAGAGGCCGCGGGCTGTCCGAGCGCATATAAAAGACGACGCCTGAGTTGCTGCGGGGCGCGCTGGAGCTCGTGCGGGGCTGTGAGTGCCTCGACGGGTGCCCGGCGTGCGTCGGACCGGTCGGCCCCGGCGGGGGCGAAGTCAAGGAGCTGACGGCGCGGTTGATCGAAGCGTTAATCTCCCTGCCCCCTGAGACCCCCGAATCCCCCACCCACGCGAGCGGCGGTTGATGTACCCGTACCTTGTCAGTTGCGATCCGCCGCGAGCACCATGCCATCTCACTCCGCCGGAGTGGCGGCGCCTCGCAGGCTCCAAGGTCGCAAAAAGCCCCGACCAGTCATGGTCTTAAGCGGCGGTTCGTAACTGCGAGCGCAAGTTGATACCCTCCGCCGCTTTCAGGGGCGGGGGGTTCAGGGGTTCTAGGGGACAAGGGGGGAGGGGGCTGTAAGCCCACTCCCCCTTGTCCCCTGGGAAATGGGTGATGTTAGAGTGGGATAATCGGCTGGGCAAGTCGGGCGCGCTGAGGCACGCCCTTTGCGGAGCGCAAGGGCAACGGTGCGCTCGCCGGGGGTGAGGTTTCTCACGTGGACCTGCTAGGGAAACGATATCGGGTGGAGGGCGAAATCGGCCGCGGTGGCTTGGGCGTCGTCTACCGAGCGCATGACACGCGTCTCGACCGCGCCGTGGCCATCAAGACCCTTGCGGCGGGCACGCTCGGCGACGAGGCGCGCAAACAACTGCTGAACGAGGCCCGGGCGGCGGCGCGCCTCAACCATCCGAACATCATCTCCCTCTTCGATGCGAGCGAGTCGAACGGCGACGCCTACATCGTTATGGAGTTGGTCGAAGGGCGATCGCTCCATGAACAACGCCCCGACTCGCTGGCGGGGGTGATCGACGTCGCCCGTCAGATCTGTCAGGCGCTGGCCCACGCCCACGCGCACGGGATCGTTCACCGCGACCTGAAGCCCGAGAATGTCATCGTCATGGCCGACGGCCGAGTCAAACTGCTCGATTTCGGACTCGCCCGGCCGATCGCCTCCCGCCTGACGACCGAAGGCGGGATCAGCGGGACGGTCTACTACCTGGCCCCGGAGCAGGCGATGGGGAGGAAGGTCGACGTGCGCGCCGATCTGTACTCCCTGGGGGTGATCCTCTACGAGCTGACGACCCACCAACTTCCGTTCACGGGCGACGATCCGCTGACTGTGGTCACCCAACACCTGCACGCTCCTGTGGTCCCGCCGCGCACGATCCTGCCCGACCTGCCGCCTGCGCTGGAATACCTGATCCTCGCCCTTCTCGCCAAGCAGCCGGAAGACCGGCCGGCGGACGCGATGGCAGTCGACAAGGCGCTGGCCGACATTCGGCTGGGATCGGCCGCGGGCGAGGTCGCCGCCGCCGACGAAGTCCGCATCGGTCTGCTGGCTCGCGGCCGACTGATCGGGCGCCGCAACGAGCTAGACCGCCTCCGTCGGCTGTGGTCGGAGGCGCTCGCTGGCGAGTGCGTGCTGGCGCTGATCTCCGGCGAACCGGGCGTGGGGAAGACGCGGCTGGCGCGTGAACTGATCGCCACGGCCCGCCTGGGCGGGGCGACCGTGTTGAGTGGCGGCTGCTACGAGTACGAGGCCACCACGCCTTACCTGCCCCTCGTCGAGGCGTTACGCGACTGGGTGCGAGAAGAGTCGCCGGAACGTCTGCGGGCCGTCGTCGACACCAGCGCCCCGGAGATCGTGCGCATGGCACCGGAGGCCGAAGCGATCCTCGGCCCGCCGCCTCCCCGACCGCCGCTGACGCCCGGCGAGGAACGCCTGCGTTTGTTCGACAGCCTGGCCCGGGTGTTCCAACGGATGGCGGCGCCGAACGGCCTGCTGATCTTCCTGGATGACCTGCATTGGGCCGATAGCGGCACCCTGCAGTTGCTGCACTACTTGCTCCGCCACCTGCGCCACGATCGAGTCTTGATCCTGGTCGCCTATCGAGAGATCGAACTCGACCGGTCCCACCCGCTGGCGGAGGCGATTGTCGAGTGGAATCGTGAGCGGCGGCCCGTTCGCCTTTCCCTGGGGAGACTGTCCCAGGCCGAAACCGCGGCGATGCTCGCCTCTCTCTTCCAGGCCGCGACGGTCTCGCCGGAGTTCGTCGAGGCCATCCAGCGCGAGACCGAGGGCAACCCGTTCTTCATCGAGGAGGTCGTCAAGGCCCTGATCGAGAGCGGCGTGGTCTATCGCGAGGATGGGCGGTGGGAGCGCAAAGCGATCGAAGAGCTGGCCATCCCTCAGAGCGTCAAGGAAGCCATCGGCCGGCGCCTCAATCGCCTTGAAACGACGACGTCGGACATGCTGCATTCGGCGGCCGTGATCGGCAAGACGTTTTCCTTCGACCTGCTTGCCGACAGCCTCGGCGTGGACGAAGGCGATTTGCTCCCGGCGCTCGACGAGGCGACAGCCGCTCAGCTGGTGACCCCGGTGGAAGGCGAGGCGTTCGTCTTCACCCACGACAAGATTCGGGAGACCCTGTACGACGAGCTCAATCCGATTCGACGACGACGCCTCCACCAACATGTCGGGGAGGCGCTGGAACGACGCCGCAGCGGCGACCCCCGGGCTCGCGCCCAGGATCTGGCGTACCACTTCACAGCCGCCGGCGATTCCCGGCGAGGGCTGGAGTATTCCCTCCAGGCGGCCGAACAAGCGCGCAAACTCTACGCCTGGGACGAGGCGATCCAATTCCTGACGACGGCCCGCGAGTGCGCCCTGGGGCTCGAACAGTCCGACGAAGTAGTGCGCCTCGACGCTCTCATGGGCGCCACCTACGGGGATAAGGGGCAATTCCTGGAGGCGATCGCCGCCTACCAGCGCGCCCTCGACGCGACGGTGGAACCTCGGGAACGCGTCAGCCTCAATATCCACCTGGCGGAAATGTACACGTGGGTCGGCGACAATCGGGCGCTCGCAATCCTGAACCAGACAATCGAGGAGCTCGATCCGGCGACGCAGCCGCTGGAGCTTGCCTCCGCCCGAGCGCTGCTCGCCCGCCACTACCACTACGCCTCGCAGTTCAGCCGAGCCATCGAACTGCTCAACCAGGTGCTGCCCGTCTTGGAAGAGATGGGCGACACCTTCACGCTGACCCGGACGCTTGCCTATTATGCCGGGGCCTATCAGCATCTCGCCCGCTCCGAGGAAAGCGACCGCTGGGCGGAACGCCTCATCAGCCTAGGCGAGACCAGCGGCCACACCTTTGCGACCGCGGTCGGTCATGAGTACCTGGCCGAGAACGCCGGCGTCTGCGGGCGCTTCGAGCGCGCCGCGGAACACGCGCGGCTCGATCGTCAGCTCGGCGAGCGCATCGGTTCGCTCGACCGGATGGGATGGAGCGACTTTGCGCTGGCCTTCGCCCAGGCGGGGCTGGGGGAATTGGAAGGGGCAGAAGAGACGATCCGGGACGGTCTGGAGCTCGCCGAGCGCATTGGAGACCGGCGCCTGGCCGCCCTCGCACAGGCCACGCTGGCGTCCATCCTGGCTGATCGCGGCGGCTATGACGAGGCCCACGAACTCGTCGAGGTTGCGATCGGCAGTGCCGACAGTCTGAATCAAGTGTTCATTCAATCCTTTGCGCGCTTCGCCGGCGCCTACCTCGCCCTGCGCCGCCAGGACCCCGGCACGGCCTACAGCTATCTCGCGGATGCCCGGCGCCTCTACCAGCCGACCGAGAGCAACAACTCGCGCCTGGTGATCGGCGGACTGATGGGCGAGGCCTGCCTCGGTTTGGGGAGGTTGGAAGAGGCGGCGCAGGTCGGCGGGGAGCATCTAGACCTGGCCCGGGGAGCCGGCGCCTTCCGGGAGCAGGTTCGGGGCCTGCGTGTTCTGGGAGCCGTGGCGGCTGCCGGCGGTGATCCAGCGAGAGGCCTCGAGCTGACCGAACAGGCGATCGCCCTGCACCAGGACCGCTCGGACCCGATAGAGCTGGGCAGAACGCTCGTCTTCCGTTCTTCGGTTCTTCTCCAGCAGGGAGAGTCGGAGGCCGCCCGGAGCGACTTGAGCGAAGCACTGACGATCTTCGAACGCGTCGGCGCCATCCCCGACGCTGAACAAACGCGCCGGCGGTTGGAGCTCATCTGAGCTTCCCGCGCGTAGGGGCGAAGCACCCCTCGCTACGCTCGGGACAAGTGTGCTTCGCCCCTACAGCTCGCCGGAAACTTTCGCCATGACTCGCCGCACCGTCTTCCTCCCCTATCGGCCCAAGACCATCCTCAACAAGCACAAACGCGTCGATCACTGGTTCTGGACGCGCTACAGCGCCTACCCTTACATTGGCTGCCAGCACGGCTGCGACTTCTGCTACTGCCGCGAGCGAAAGTACGCCCCCTACGACGACCCGGACGACTTCGCCTACGTCATCAAGGTCAAGGAGAACGCGCCCGAGTTGTTGCGGCGGGCGTTGACTCGCGCGCCGGTCGACCCGGTCTTCACCGGCGACTACCAGCCGGCCGAGCGCAAGTTCGGGCTGTCGCGCAAGTTGTTGGAGGTGTGCCTGGAGGCCGCCTTCCCCGTCTTCGTCCTGGAGCGCTCACCGCTCGTCCTGCGCGACCTCGATCTGCTGCGGGCCATTCACGCGCGGGCGCGCGTCACCGTTGCGTTCAGCATCATCAGCACGCCCGAATCGCCCAACCACACTCGAGTGCTAGACATTGAGCGCCTGTCCCCTCCGGTCGAGAAGCGCCTGGCGGCGATGGAACAACTGGCGGCGGCCGGGATTCCGACCGGGACGTGTTTCATGCCGATCCTGCCCGGGCTGTGCGACGACGACGCCAATGTGGATTCGGTCGTGCGCTGGACGGCGGATCACGGCGGGCAGTTTGTGCTGGCCGGCGGGTTGACCCTCGCCGATCAACAACGGGACTACTTCTTCGGCGTGCTCAGTGAGCGCTTCCCCGACTTGACGGAAAGCTATGCGCGCATGTACCCGCCGGGGAGCTACAGCCCTGCCGGGTATGACCACCGGCGCATCGGCCGGCGCGTGCGGGAGTCCTGCGAGCGCCACGGGGTGCGCGACCGCATTCCCCGGCCGATCATTCTTGGCGACAAGCGCGCCATCAACAAGCGCGTCGTCGAACGCCTGGCCAACAAGTGTTACGCGTTGGACCTCGAAGGCGCCCTGGCGAGCAAGGTATGGGCCTATCGCAAGGCGGCCTGGGCGATCGAAGACCTCGAGCAGGACGTCGGCTTGTTGTATCAAACGATGGGGCGCAAGGGGCTCGCGTCGCTGGAGTCCGTGGGGCCGGGGATCGCCGCGGAGATCGAGACGATGTTGAAGGCCGAGGGCACCCTCACCCCTCAACCGTAGCCGCAGCCTCGCGTAGCGCCCCGCCCTTGGCGGTCTGTAGAGACCGAGCGTAGCGAGGGGTAAGGCTGCGTCCGCGCGCTGGCTGACCGCGAAGCGTCCCGCCCTCACCCCTTTGGGTGCACTCTGGGTGTGCGCCGCCCTCACCCCTTCGGGTGCGCCGAAGGGCGTGGCGCCCTGCACCCTGCGGCGCGCCGAAGGGCGTAGAGGGCGAAGGGGCGTAGAGACCGTAGGGAAAGCCTGTCGGCTATGTTGGTCGCGCGGGTTGCCTCGGGTTTGGTGGCCACGGCCTATTAGCCCGCATGAAAACGCAGGCTAAAGCCTGCGGCTACGCGCCGGGAGAGCCTGCGGCTACGTTGGTCGCGCGGGTAGCCTCGGGTTTGGTGGCCACAGGACCGAAGTGGGGTTCGACTGCTCTATCGGACGATGGGAGTGCGCGGCCTGGAGTCGATAGGAGACACCGGGTCGTCGATGGCGAAGGAAATCGAGATGTTGTTGAGAGAGGAAGATGCCTCCGTCCACCAACCGTAGCCGCAGCCTTTAGGCTGCGTCTGGGACGCAGGCTAAAGCCTGCGGCTACGTGTCTAGAGGCGGCGGCTTCCACTGACCACCGACCACTGACCACTGACCACTGTGATGAAGGCGCGCATTCGCTCCACCTTCCTGAGGGATCAGCCCTCGTTGCGTCGCAGAAAGACGAACCAGTAGGTCGCCGCCACCAACAGCGTGCCGCCGATGATGTTGCCCAGGGTCACCGGAAACAGGTTGGCGGCGAGGAACGACTCCCAGGTCAACTGCGATACGTCGATCCCGCTGGCGACGGTGAAGGCGGGATCGAGAGCCTTGATCAAAAGGGCGATCGGCACGAAGTACATGTTGGCGATGCTGTGCTCGAAGCCGGCGGCGACAAAGGCGGCTATCGGCAGCAGGATGGCGGCGATCTTGTCGACCGTGGTGCGGGCGCTGTAGGTCAGCCAGACGGCCATGCACACCAGGGCGTTGCACAGGATCCCCAGCGCCACCGCCTGGACGAACCCGTAGCCGACCTTGGCGTTGGCCGTCGCCAGGGCCGTCGCGCCGACCGACCCGCCGCCGAAGGTGTACTGCCGCGTCAGGAACATCAGGACCGCCGTGCCGAGGGCGCCGACGAAGTTGCCGGCGTAGACGATCCCCCAGTTCCGCAGCAACCCTCCGGTCGAAACCTTGCGGCCGGCCCACGCCATGACGATCAGGTTGTTGCCGGTGAACAGCTCGGCCCCGCCGACGATCACTAGAACCAGACCGAGGGTGAAGACCAGGCCGGCGAACAGTCGGACGAAGCCGTACGGGACGATGCCCGTGGCGCCGGCGGCAACGGTAGTGGCGAAGACGGCGCCGAGCGCAATGAAGGCCCCGGCCAGCACGGCCAGCGTGAAGGTCGCCAGGAGAGGCGCCTCCGCCTTGCGGACCCCGAGGTACTCCGCCCGCCGGGCCATCTCGGGCGGAAGCAGGGCGTCGATGCGGACTTCCCCAGTCGTCATGCCAACCTCCTCAGCTCGAATATCCGGCCACTCGATGATCGCGCCAGCCTGGCCGCGTGAAAAGCGCGCGTGGCGTCGCCTAAAGCGGTAACCATCGAGGCTCCGCACGAGGTCTGTGGGGAGTGACGCCCTCGATCCGGATCACGCGTGGCAACTCAGGCTAGGCCGTGAATTCACGGCGTGGCCAGGGCCTCCGGTCTCCGGGCAGGGCGGGTCGCGACCAGGACGGCCGCCCCCAGGACGAACGCGCCGCCCACCACCTGGACGGCAGAGAGAGTCTCTTGGAGGACGATCACGCCGAGCGCCACGGTAAACACCGGTTCGAGGGTGCTGAGCAGCGAGGCCGCCGTCGGGCCGACCCGGCCGACGCCCGCCAGGAATAACGTCACTGGGAAAACCGTCCCGAAGACGATCAAGGCCAGGATGAGTGCCGGCTCGCCGAAGGCGACCTCCCAGGCCAGGCTGCCTGATGCTGCACCCACCAGGGTGAAGCTCAGCCCGGCGCCGGCGACGATCCACATCGCGCTCACTCGCGAGCCGGCAGCGCGCGTGGCGCGCTCGCTGAGCACGATGTACAGCGACAGACCGGTGGCCGACGCCAGGACCAGCAACACCGCCACCGGGTCGATGTGCGTTGTCGGCTGAGGGTAGAGCGTCAATACGACTCCGACCAGCGCCAGTCCCATGGCCACCGAGGTGCGACGCCCGGGCAGGCGCCCGTTGATCCGCCAGTCGAATAGGGCCACGATCACCGGGTAGACATAGAGCAAGACGACGGCGATCGAAGCCGGAAGTCGCCGCAGCCCGGTGAAGAAGAGCGCCGCTTGTGGGGCGTACAGGAGCGCGCCTAACAGCAGCAGTCTTCCGGTGGGACGGGACCCCGGGAACATCGGACGGCGAAGCAGCGCCAGGACGATCGCCAGGACGAGCGCCGCCCCGGCAAATCGCAAGCTGAGCATCCCGGTCAGGCTGAGCCCGGCAGAGAATGCCAGCTTGCCGAGGATCGACAGGCTGGCGTAGCACGCGGCGGAGGTCGTGCACATGAGGGCGCCTAGGCGGAAGGCGCGGCCATCGGCCGTCGTCATGTTCAGGTCTCCGATGATCCGGGGGAGTGAACAGGTGTCAAGTTTACCTCTCGTCGTCCGTGCGAAGGGGCGCACCATGGGCACGGAGTGGAGCGAAGCGATTCCGTCTTCCATCGCTCCCAAGGTGCCGGCCGTCGACCGGAATGTATAATCGTCGAGGGTGAAGCACGCGCTCCGCCTGATGGCCCTCGGATTCTCCGAACGATGCCCGTCGAACGGATGTTGCTGGAGTCGCATCGGCAAGCCGGAGCTGTCCCGCTGACGCCCGGCCGCTCATGACCGCGAGTCTCCTCGCCGATCGTTACCGCCTCGAGGCCGATATCGGTCGCGGCGCCATGGGCGTCGTCTACCGCGCCCAGGACGAGCTGCTCGATCGGCACGTGGCGGTCAAGATCCTCGAAGACGCTACGCTGGAGAGCGAGGGCCGCCGGCGCCTCCTGCGCGAGGCCCAGGCCGCCGCCCGCCTCAACCACCCCAACATCGTACAGATACACGACGCCGGCGAGTCCGATGGGGTCGACTTCATCGTGATGGAACTCGTTGACGGCGTCAGCCTGCGCGAGGCCGGCCGTCTTCCCGCATCCCAGGTGACGGAGATCGGTCGACAGCTGTGCGCCGCGCTGGAACACGCGCATGCCGAGGGCATCGTTCACCGCGACATCAAACCCGAAAACATCTTGCTCATCGGACGGGACCCGCGCAAGGAGCTCCGTGTCAAGTTGACCGACTTCGGACTGGCCCGCAGCGGCCCGGCCTCGCGCCTGTCGCAGGAGGGCTCCCTGGTGGGGACCGTCTTCTATATGTCGCCGGAACAAGCGCTGGGGCAAGCCCTAGACGGTCGCGCCGACCTGTACTCCTTGGGTGTCGTCCTCTACGAACAGGTCGCCGGTCGCCTGCCTTTTGATGGGGACGACGCATTGGCCGTCGTCGCCCAGCACGTGCACCAGCCGCCGGAGCCACCGTCGAGGTTCACCCCCGATGTCCCGGCAGCCCTGGAGGCCGTCATCCTGCGGCTCCTGGCGAAGGAACCCGAGGACCGTTTCGCTTCAGCGAGTCAGGTAGCGCAGGCCTTGGATGCGGCCGCGGCGCCGGCGATGTCCAATCTCCCCAGCCCCCTGACTACGTTCGTCGGGCACCGGCGGGAGCTGGTCGACCTCGACCAAGCGCTGGCTTCGTCGCGTCTCATCAGCCTCACCGGTTCGGGCGGCTGTGGCAAGTCACGGTTGGCGCTGGAGCTTGCCTTCCGAGTCCGGCCGCGATTTCCGCAGGGAGTCTGGCTGGTCGAGCTTGCCCAGCTGGCGGATCCCAGCCTGGTACCGGCGGCCGTCGCCACCGCGCTGGAGCTTCGGGAGACGCCCGGAGAGGCGATCCTCACGACCGTGTTGCGCCAACTTCATCAGCGGCACCTCTTGCTGATTCTGGACAACTGCGAGCACCTGATCGAGGCCTGTGCGGAGCTGGCCGAAGCGATTCTGCGGGGCTGCCCCGAGGTCCGCCTGCTGGCGACCAGCCGGGAGGCGCTGGCTATCGGCGGGGAGGTCTCGTTCCGGGTTCCATCCTTGTCCCTCCCCGGTGGCGGCCGGCTCCGCCCCCAGGAATTGGCGCAATCGGAAGCCGCCCGTCTTTTTGCCTATCGCGCCGCGGCCGCTGCCCCCGGCTTCGAAGTGAGCGACGAGAACGCTGCGGCGATCGGGCAGATTGTCCAGAGACTGGACGGGATTCCTTTGGCGATCGAGTTGGCGGCGGCCCGGCTGAAGGTGCTCTCGGTCGAACAGATCGCCGACCGTCTGGATGACCGCTTCCGCCTGTTGACGGGAGGCAGTCGGACAGCGCTGCCTCGGCAGCAGACCCTGCAGGCGACGATCGACTGGAGCTACAACCTGTTGTCGGAATCGGAACGCACGCTCTTCCGGCGATTGTCGGTCTTTGTCGGGGGGTGGACACTCGAGGCCGCAGAGGCCGTCTGCTCCGACGAGACGGTCCACTCGGTGGATGTGCTTGACCTCCTGACGCGGCTGGTAGATAAATCACTCGTTGTCAAGAGTGAACGAGGACAACAAGCGCGGTACCGTCGGCTGGAGACGATCCGCCAGTACGCCCGTCAGAAACTGGTCGACTCGGGCGAGGCCGAAGGGATCCGCAGGCGCCATGCCGAATGGTCCGTGCGGCTGGCGGAGGAGGCCGAGCCGAACCTCTTGGGAGCCGGCGCCGCTTCCTGGCTGGAGACGATCGACATCGAAATCGACAATCTGCGCGCCGGTCTGGAGTGGTTGCTGGAGGCGGATCCGCCGGCGGCCCTGCGGCTGGCCGGGGCGTTGGGGAACTATTGGCAAACACGTGCCCAACTGGGAGAGGGACGAGAAGCCCTCACACGCGCCCTGTCCGCCGCTGAAAACGCGCCGCCTGCATCCAGGGCCAAAGGATTGAAATGGCTGGGCTTGCTTGCCTCACGCCAGGCAGACTATGCCTGGGCCAAAGGCCCGCTGCACGAGGCTCTGGCTATTGCAGAAGCGGCGGAGGACCGGGTCGAAGTTGCCTCGGTGCATAACGCTCTAGGGCTCCTGGCCTGGTCGCAGGGCGACTACCTTGTCGCCCGCCGTCATCTCGACCGGGCGGCGTCGCTTCGCCGCGACGTGGGCGACAAACGAGGGTTGGCCGGCGTGTTGACCAACCTGGCCAATCTGTCGTCCGCCGAGGGAGATCTCGAGACGGCGCGGCGGTTGCATCACGAGAGTCTGGGAATCTTTCGCGAGCTGCACGACGTCGCCGGCATCGCGACGACGTCCAACAACCTCGGGATCACGCTCGAGCTCGAGGGCCGTCTCGAGGAAGCCCGACAACTCTTCGAAGACGCCGTCGACACCAGCAAAGAGATCGGAGATCTAACCACGCTGGCCTACTCCCTCAGCAGCCTCGGACACGTGCTGCTCGCCCTAGGGTTCCTGGCCGATGCCGGCCAACGCCAGCTGGAGAGCCTGCTGCTCTTCCGCGAGCAAGGCGAGCGCCGAGGAACGGCCTATGTCTTTGAGGGTCTGGCTCAAGTGATCCTTGCCGAGGGCCACCCAGACAGGGCGGCGCGCCTTTTGGCCGCGGCGCAGGTGCTGCGGACCGCGATCGGCGCTCCGCTCTCCGAAGCTGAGCGGGCGGAGGTCGATAGGACAGAACGAGCGACGCGCCAGGGGCTGAGCGAGGGATCCTTCGCCGAAGCCTGGGACGAGGGGACGGCCATGACGCTCGAGCAAGCGATGACTTACGCCGCGTGCGTGGAGACGGTGTAGGCAGGAGGCGATCGTGCCGAAGCAGACCTTCCGCGCCGTCCTGCAACGGCCACCCGGGGTGGGTACGTGGACCATTCTGCGCCTTCCGTTCGACGCCAGCAAAACCTATGGCTCGCGCGCGGTCAGATCCGGGTGAAGGGAAAGATCAACGATGTCTCCTTGCGCACGACGCTGCGGCCGCGGGGCGACGGTACCCATTATCTAGTCGTCAACCGCGGCTTGCGCGGCCGGATAGGGGCAGCGGCCGGCGATCGGGTGCAAGTGACGATCGACATCGACAAGACTCCGCGACGGGTGTCGCTGCCGCGCGACTTCGCCGCCGCCCTCACCAGATCACCGGCGGCGAAGACACACTTTCGCGCTCTGAGCCCGAGCCACCAAGAAGCTTACGTCGAGTACATCCGAGAAGCCAAGCGCCCCGAGACGCGCCGCAGGCGTGTCGAGGCGAGACTGGACCGGCTGGAAGAAGAGGCCGGCCGCAGCCGGAAGCCAGGCTGAGGGACGATTCCTCCGTGCTAAGCGGAGGGCCGCGCCCTTGCCGCCTGGTTTCGAAGCGCCCTCTGCCGAAGCGTCCCTGGACGAGTGGGGAATGGATACGGCGCCAAACTGTGCCATTGGCAAGGTCCAGTGCCGTCGTCCGTCCCGCCGCGGCCGGAGAAAAGGAACGCTCGATTGAGCTTCCGCATAGCCTCGCTTGTGGACGCTCCGCCGGTCTCTACGTATACTGCGCGAGATGACGCGGTCCCCTTCCGCTTCCCCTCCGCCTTGCTCCGGGGTGCTTCGCGACGCTTGTGGACGCTCCGCCGGACCTCCACGTATGCTGCACGACTGGACGCGGTAGAATGCTTCCCTGACCATGGTTGAACGATTCCGTATCCCACTGGAGGGCGCCGATCAGGCGGCCGCGCCGGCTCCCGCCCGACGCCCGGAGTGGATCCGGGTGCGGGCCCCGTCCGGCGAGACGTACGAGTGGCTGCGAGGACTGATGCGCAGCAAGTCACTGCACACGGTCTGTGAAGAGGCGCGCTGCCCTAACGTCGGCGAGTGCTGGGGCGCCGGGACGGCGACCTTCCTGATGATGGGCGACGTCTGCACGCGCTCGTGCGGCTTTTGCGATATCGCCACCGGCCGACCCTCCCCACTCGACTGGGCCGAGCCCGAGCGCGTGGCGCAGGCCGTCCAAGCCATGAACCTGCGCCATGCGGTCATCACCAGTGTCAATCGCGACGAGCGCAAGGACGGCGGCGCGCCGATCTTCGCCATGGTCATCCGCCGCATCCGGGAACTGCAGCCCGGCTGTTCGATCGAAGTGTTGATCCCCGACTTCAAAGGCTCGCCGGACGCCCTGCTAATCGTCGTCGCCGCCCGCCCCGAGATTCTCAACCACAACGTTGAGACGGTGCCGCGGCTCTTTCGGAGAGTCCAACCGCAGGACCGCTATGAGTGGGCGCAGGCGACGCTGTCGAACGCCAAGCGGCTCGATCGGGAAATCCTGACCAAGTCCGGGATCATGCTCGGCCTGGGGGAAACTCTCGGCGAAGTTCAGGCGACGATGCGCGACCTGCGGTCGTGGGGCGTCGACATCCTGACCATCGGACAGTACCTGCAGCCGTCCAAGAACCACCTTCCGATCGAGCGGTACTACACACCTGATGAGTTCGCCGAGCTCAAGGTCTATGGCCTCGGCATCGGATTTCGCTGGGTCGAGAGCGGGCCCCTGGTGCGTTCGTCATACCACGCCGAGCAGCAGGTGCAGGCGCTCAGCACACTGCATCGCACGTCCCCGGCTCTCGTCCCTGGCGCGTGATCGTCGCCGGCCGTCTCCTCCGGCAGCGAATCCTCTAGCTTTGGCCCCGCTCCGTCGGGCCCCTCGCTCGCCGCTCGGGGCCCTCCTGCACGGGGGACCAGCGTCCGCCGCACCTCTCGTCTTCATGGCTGGCGATTCGGGTAGCGACGAACGGTCAGGTGGAAAGAAAGACTGGCTCGTCCGCTAGAATGCCGATCCATCCAAGGAGGATCTGGCATGGTGCCGGCAGAGTCTCACAAGAACCGTCTCGTGTCCTGGTCGATGATCGCTATCGTTGTCGGCATCGTGCTCGGGGCTTGCTCAGCGGCGTCCGTACCTGAGGCCGTCGACCTCCAGACCACGGTCGACCTCCTGCTGACGGCCAGCGCCCCCGACGCGACTCGTGTCGTGACGATTCCACTAGCGGCGACGACGGCACCGGCGGCCACGGCGCAGCCCACTGCCTCCTTCGAGGCGGCCACCTATCGCGATGCGTCTGCCGGCTACCAGTTCGAGTACCCGGCGAGCTGGACAGTGGGGCCTGTTGAGCAACAGTCGCGCGGCGGGACAACCACCTTCACATCCTGGTCCCGCCCGACCGACGCGCTGCCCGGTGAGACGCCGGCTGGTGGGACTCGCATGGACGCCACCGTGCAACTTTGGGATCCAGCTGGCGAGCTGAACGCCTTCGTGCAGCGGTTCTTGGACAGCCTGGCGAGCGAAGCCAGCCGCCCCGCCTACGATTCTATTGGACTCGACGTCATATCGGATGAGAGCCTGACCCTCTCCGACGGCCGTCCGGCGGCATTCGTCGTGCAGGGCGCCGACGGCATCCAGGATTCCTTCTTCTTCACGACCGTCGGAGACAGGTACCTCGTCCTTAGTGGCGAGGGCGACCTGGCCTTGCTGGCGGAGGTCGCCCGCACAGTTCGGCCGATCGAGATCACGTACTAATCCCGGGCGCGCCAGACCTCCGTCTGTGGGTTGAGCTCGACTGACCACTAACCACTGACCACTGAAACAGTGAACCCCGTCACGCGCCACCTGCTCGAGAACATCGACGATCCCGATCTGGCGGAATTCGCCGTCGCCTGGGATGCGCTTGAAGAGCAGGTCGTCCGCATCTACCGCGCGGCGGCTTGTCCGCCGGCCGAGGCGGCGGCTTTCGAGCGTGGCCTTCAGTCGACGGCCGTGTCGTACCTCCGATGGGCGGAGGCGCTGGCGCCGCATTGGCGGGCTGCCTCCGTCGAAGGCGCGCCGGTGGAGGAAGACCCCTTCGATCGCATCTTGCGTACCGGTGGGGCGAAGGATGTCATTGGGAACTGGTCTCTGATGCGCGCGCTCCCAGCGGCGCGGGAGGCACTGAATCACCTGCTCTTGGAACGGGCCGTAGCGTGAAGCGGGTTCGGCGCCCCTGAATTTCGATGTCCACCTTTCGCTTTGCCCACCCGATCGAAGTCCGTTACGCCGATCTCGACCCCCAGCGTCATGTCAACAACGCCACGCTGTTTTCCTACCTCGAGCAGACACGTGCCAGGTACCTGCAACATCTCGGGTTGTGGGACGGAACCAATTTCGAGGACATCGGGATCATCGTCGCCGAGGCGAGCGCCTCCTTCAAGGCGCCGATCGAGTACACCGACGAAGTGGTCGTCGAAGCGGGAGTGACCCGCCTCGGCACCAAGAGCTTCGAGTTCAACTATCTCGTGCGATCCGGCGACGGTCGGCCTCTGGCGACCGGCCGCACCGTGCTCGTCGCCTACGACTACCGGCACGGACGATCGATTCCTATCCCCGACGACTGGCGGCGGAAGATCAGCGCATTCGAAGGGCAGCTTCCCGGAAGCTTGGAGCTTCCGGGAAGCTCGGGTCCCTCGTGAAACTCGACGCGGCCCTGGCGCCGGAGTCCATCAGGGACGTCCCGCCTCTGGCGTCGGCGGCCGAGAGACTAGGGTTCGACGCGGTCTGGACCAGCGAAACTCAACACGATCCGTTCTTACCCCTTGCCCTCGTCGCCGAGCACACGACACACTTGCACTTCGGTACGGCCGTCGCCATCGGCTTCGCCCGCAGCCCGACCGTCCTGGCCCACACCGCCTGGGATCTGGCCGCCGTTTCCGGCGGCCGCTTTGTGCTCGGCCTCGGCACTCAGGTGCGGGCTCACATCGAGAGGCGCTTCGGGATGACTTGGCCCGAATCGCCATCGGGCGGGATGCGCGAGTTGATCCTGTCTCTGCGGGCGGTCTGGAAGACCTGGCAGACCGGCGAGCCGTTGAGGTTCCGCGGCGACGTCTACCGTCTCACGCTGATGACTCCCTTCTTCAGCCCGCCGCCGATCGAGAATCCGGCCATCCCGATCTACCTCGCCGGCGTCAACCGCGCCTTGTGCCGGCTGGCAGGCGAAGTGGCCGACGGGCTGCACGTGCATCCCCTCCACTCCGCCGAATACCTTCGTCAGGTGGTGGTGCCTGCGCTGCGGGAAGGGGCGGCGAGCGCCAGGCGCGACCCGGCGGGCGCCATCGTTTCGGCCTCAGTCTTCACCGCATCCGATCCCGGTCAGGAGGACTTCGCCCGTTCGCAGATCGCCTTCTACGCCTCCACGCCGTCTTATCGACCGGTGATGGAGCTGCATGGCTGGGGCGCCGCCGCCGACCGTTTGAGCGTGCTGGCGCGACGCGGCGCGTGGGCTGAAATGCCGGCCGTCATCGATGAGGACATGTTGACCACGTTCGCCGTCGTCGCTGGCGAGGGCGATCTAGCGCAGGCGCTCCGCACGCGATACGCCGGTCTGGTCGACCGCATAACGCTCTACCTTCCCTTCCGTCCCGGCGAGCGCGATGGCTTTTGGCGCTCCCTGGCGAGCGACCTGGCCGCCGATTGAGATGTCATTCCCGCGTAAGCGGGAATCCAGACTGGGCCACCTCAGTGGGCAGGCCTAGCGAGCAGCGCCGCCTACAACGTCGTTTCCTGGGGTTGGGAATCCACATGGGGTTGCCTCTCTGGGCCCCCGCGTCCGCGGGGGCGACGAACGAGTGAGGGGTCATTCCCGCAAACGCAGGAATCCAGACTTTGCAGACTCTCTGGGCCCCCGCGTCCGCGGGGGCGACGAACGAGTGAGGGGGTCATTCCCGAGAAGGCGGGAATTCACGCTGGGCCACGTCTCAGGGACCCTGCCTTCCCGGCGGCGACGCCGATCACGATTGACCTCTTCCATGACCTTGACAGGTTCGTCGTCATGCGGTTAATAGGCGATGGTCCGCGGGCTCGGCGCGGTTCCGCAGAGGAAACGCAGGCGGTTCGTCGGGGGACGGCTCGCCTTTCCGCGGTACAAGTTTCCAGGATCGATGCCTAATCCCTCTCTGACGCCAAAACAGGTCCGATGGGTCCGACGCTGGATGACCTTATCTCTAGTCGGGCTGCTGATCTTCTTCATCGGGATCAACCCCGGCCTGATCGGGATGAATCGAAGCCCGGCCGTCGGGTTTGTTCAGGTGGGCGTTTGGTTGACCGGCCTGGGGATCCTGCTGATCGGGGCCTACGCCGCCTTACGCGTCGTCCGCAACGGCCGCCAGACGACGCTGCTCAATGACGTCGGCCTGCGCCTGGCCGCCACGGGCTACGTGGTGGCGGCGGCGGCGTCGCTGGCGGATTTCATCGGCATCGGATCGCACACCATCCGGGCATTGACCTTCGGCAAGATTCAGGTGGCCGGATTGACGATCGGGGTGCTCTTCATGGTCATTGGCATGGTGCTGTATTGGCCCTGGCCGCGCCGCGTCTCACCGGATCCGGAGCCGAGCTCGCTGTCGCCGGGGCCCAGTCCGGCGGGCCAAACGCGTTAGCGCCAGCTTCGCCTTCGGAGGATCACGCGATGAAACGTCCGATCCCGGCCCTGCTGACCCTGATGGCACTTGCGGCACTGGCCTGTTCGTTCACCGGAGACGGCGCGCCGACACCTGCCCCGTTGACGACCTCCGCCTCCGGGACGCCGGAAACCCTGACACCTGCGCCGCCGATACCAACGCCGCTGCCCGGCGGGAGCGGCCCTTGCGAAGCGAACGTGACGACGGACGTCCCCGTGTACAACCGCCCGTCGTTGACAGCGGACGAGTTTGGCGTCCTCTCACCGGGGATCCCGGTCACCCTGAGCGGCCGCACGGCTGACGGATGGCTCGGCTTCGACCCCGCCGTGGCCCAAGCCGCTAACATCGGCGTCTTTCGCCTCCGCTGGATTCCTCCCGAGACCGAGTTGACCCTGAGCGGGGATTGCGCCTCGGTGCCCGTCGAACCATGGGTGCCGGAGCCCGGCGTGTGCTATCAGATGTCGATGGCGCCGGTGGATGTCTTCCTTGCACCGGATCCAGGCGCGGCGGCGGCCGCCGTGCTGAACGTCGGGGACTTCGCCGCCGTCGATGGGCGGGTCGCTACCGGATGGCTCTTGGTCAACGGTCTTCGAGCCAACACGCCCGACGTGTTTGGGTTCATCAAGGACACGGAGGCGAATTTCAATGGTCCGTGCGACTCGGTCCCGGAGATCACGCCGTAGAGCCAACTGCGTAGAGATCCGCGGGGGCGACAGGAAGGGGGGCCCGGTGGTCGATCCCTCCCAGTAATCCCCGCCGATCTACTCAGACCCGACTTCGAAGGAGACGTAGAGAATCGTCTCTCCGTCGGGTGACCACGACGGGAGGGTGTCGCGCTCGGGGCCCGTGGTCAGTTGTTGAACATTCGAGCCGTCCGCATCCATGACGAACAAATCGAGATTGCCGGACCGGTCGGACACGAAAACAAGCCTGGCGTCATCTGGAGACCAGCGGGGTAAGGATCCCGGGCCCAGGTCGGTGACCATGCCGTTTTCGAGATCAAGCACTTTGATCCTCGACATGCCTTCGTCGCGAGATTCGAATGGAATCGACCTACCGCTCGGCGACCAGGACGGGGCGCCTACTGGCTGATCGAGAAGGAGGCGCGGATCGGAACCGTCGGCTCCGATCACCCATAGCGCTCCACTCGCTCCGAAAACGCTGGTCTCACTGCCTCCCCATACGAACGCAATCGACTTCCCTTCGGGCGACCAGGTGGGGCTGTGCTCGTAACCCTCGAGGTCGGTGAGTCGGACGGTATCTGACCCGTCGGCGTCCATTCGATACAGGTCACTACGGGCCGGATCGCCACGAGCGAAGGCGATGGTCGTACCGTCGGGTGACCAGGCCGGCATCGTGTCCGGGGCAAATTCGCGGGTCAGACGTCGAAAATCGGAACCGTCGGCCGCCATCGTGTAAATCTCGTCGTTGAGGTCCCGATTCGAATGCAGGGCAATGCGGGTGCCGTCCGGCGACCACGACCAGGGTGCCATACCTGAGGTCGCATCGAGGATCACGCTTCGTCCGGAGCCGTCGGGGCTGACTTCGACGATGTGGGCCCGCCGCGAGCATTCTGACGTTTCGTTCTGATGCGGCGCGTCGGTGACGGCGGGGATGACGTACCTCTGAAGTAGATCCAGGGACGGCACGACCTCGAGATCCGCTTCGTCTCGCTGCGTGGAATGGGTCAGGACCAACACGAGGTCGAGGTCGGGAACGATGTGAAGTTCCTGGCCGCCATATCCACCCGCCGTCCACACCTGGTAGCCGTCTAGCTCATAGAGCCACCACAAGTATCCGTACCTGACACGCTCGGGTCGACAGCCCAGGTCCCAGACCACATCCAGCGACTCTGCGAGCCATTCCGCCGGTACCAGGAGCCTACCTTCCCACACTCCCCGTCGCAGGACAAGCTGTCCAAAACGGGCCACTTCGCGCGCCGTCAGGAACATCGAGTGGCCGCCGGCGTAGTAACCGTTCGGATCGACCAGCCAATGGTCGACGTCGATGCCCATGGGTGCGAACAAGCGCTTCGAGGCATAGTCACACAGCGATTCTTCGGCCGACTCTGCGATCACGGCTGCCAGAACCTGCGTGAGGCCCGTGCTGTAGGCGAACTCCTCGCCCGGATAAGTGATTCGGGGCCTTTCCAGCACCGCCCGTATGAACGAAGGCTCGCCCTCACCCTCGCTGTACTCCCATTCATAGTCGAACTCGTGTTCTCTCAACTCAAGGCCGGCGGACATCGTCAGCAGATTGCGAACCGTGAGCTCGCCATTCGTACCGATCAGATCAGCCGGAAGGACTGCGGCAATCGGCATGTCAAGTTCAATGAGACCCTCCGAGATGGCGATGCCTGTCACAGCCGAGAGGATCGACTTGGAAAGGGAGTGCACGTTGTTGGCATGCGAGACGTCGCTGCCATTGAAGTAGCGCTCGAAAACCAGCTTGCCGTGGCGAATCACAAGCAGGCTGGCAATAGTCCCAGACAAACTGGCTTCGGCGGCGGCCCCCTCCAATCGAGCCGCATCGAGGCCCACCTCGCCCGGTGCCGCCGTCTCCCAGGCGATCGGAGAGGGATCGACATACGTGACACTTTCGGCGTAGAAGGGATGCTCGGGGTCAGCCACCCGCGGCTCGCACCACTCGGGGGGCGGCGCTTGCGGCGGCAGGCCTGGCGCACATGCAGAGACTGACAGGGCGATCACCGTCCACACGGCTGCCAGTCGGAATCGGCCAGCGCGCGCAAGGCCATCCACTGGCCATGACCCAGGGGTCATGTCGACGCCGCCCTTTCGGTTCTCACCGGAGCTTCCATGTCGCCCTGACGGATCCCGCTCGCATCTCATTGCCGGCCTTTGGCTCCGCCTAACGCTTGAGCTCAACGGCGCGGCGTTGATAGACCCGAACGGCGGCTACTCCAAACGCCTGCCACCGAGACCGGCCAGTTGCCGCGCGGCGCAAGCCGCGTCCGCTGGAGCGAAGGGTTGGGCGGAGCGTGATTTGCGCTATACCTCCCAACCGCTCATGCCGCCCCAAAATGGGTCTGGATTTTCGTCTCACTCTTGAGAGCTACTTCTCAATTGGGTTGCCTCAGGCGACGCGGCGGACGCCTTTGGTTCAAGACCAACGCGCAGCGCAAAAAACAACGGGTAAAGCAGGCAGAAGTACAAGATGACAAATACCGGACCCAGCCACCCGGGTTTGTTCGTCACAACCTGCCACGCAACGAATACAAAGCCGACAGCAGCCAGGAGCAGCATGATCGTTCGCCCCGTCCGTTGAAACCATGTGTCCACCACGAGCAACCTGGGCTCACCGTGCCAGCGCGGCGCGATCCATTTCCACGCTGTCAGGGCAACGGCCCCCGCCGACGCGATGACCGCAATCATCGGCGGGACGCCAATATCCGTTCCCGCGACCAAGAGAATCGCCAGCGCTGCCGCAACCCAAAGGCCAACCATCGCCGTCTGGGTCACAGCGAGTGTCGCTAAAAGCACGGCAAACATTAGGGGCGCCCCTCCAAACCCGCCAAAAGGGACGAAGAAAGCTACCACCAAGCCTCGCGGCAAGTAGTAGCCCCAACCCCGCCAGCCTCTGCGCCGGGCGGCGTAAGCAAGTCCAACAAACGCTCCGAAGGTCATCGCGACCAAGAGGATGGCCGCGGTGCCGGTGATGGTGAACTCCGGCCTCGTGGAGATCAGTCGCATCCAGATCCGCGCGGCGATGCCCCACGCGAGGCCGAGGCCGGCTCCGCCCAGGATTGCGGCCCACACAGCCGGATAGGGCTCTGTGGCATCGAGGTGCATGGAAGGCAATCGGAACACTCGCCGAAGGACTGCTTGGAATGAGTTGTTGGTATCCAATTCTAGATTCTCCTGCTGCAAAGAGCCGCCCAACGATTGGCGTCAGGGGTTGGCGCGCACTCCGCTAAGGCGACTTGGTTGAATTACCAGAAACTACGCGATCAAGGCACGTTGGCGGGCGCGGAGCGCCAATCCAGTGCACGCCTGTGTTGGGCGACTACAGGCTTACGCCCGTGCTATTCGCAAGTACAGAGAAACTGAAGGATTACAAGGGTGTTTATGGACACGGGGTTACCTGCCCCTGCGCGCAATATTCGACCGTTCCGCCGATCATCGTCATCCATACTTGAATGTCAGGGACAATCTCAATTGGGGCCGTTAGCGGGTTTGCAGAAAGGATGACCAAGTCAGCCAGCTTGCCCGCAGTCAGGCTTCCTTTTTTGTCCTCTTGAAATGTGGCATAAGCGCCATGGATGGTCAATGAGCGCAGGGCCTCCTCGATGGTGATGGTCTGACCCATCATCCACTGCTCCGGTGGACGGCGATTGTTTCCAGTGCGTGTGACCGCTTGGTAGAGCAATAGCATGGGCGCGCCGAAGCCTTCTTCAGTACTGCTGCCCGGCCAGTCACTGCTTCCGGCGATCATCACCCCGGCCGCAAACAAGTCGCGCCAGCGGGCGAAATGCGGATACAAATCGGGCGTCATGAGCGGTTCGTGATAGTCGTCATAGTCCACCCAGGTGGCGGGCCCGTTCAGTTGGATGGAGGCAATGATGCCGAGGCGCTTCATGCGTTGAATTTCATCATCCGAGATGACGATGACGTGTTCGATGCGGTGGCGGTAGCGGGAATCTGCCTGGCCTCCTAAAGCCTTCTCCAGGGCATCCAGAATCGATGTGTGGGCTGGTTCGCCAACAGTGTGAGCGGCGATCTGCCAATTAAGGTCGTGCGCCTCCTGCACCATCTGATCGAGTTGCTCCTGAGTCCACAGAAGGTCCCCATGCCCCCAGCCATGATCCATGTAGAGTTTTACGCCAGCGAGACGTAGGTAGGGGCTATATTCACGTCCAGCCTCGTAAGCTTGATGCCAATTGGCGTAAGAATCGCCTTGCGGACTGTGGAGGGCTAAATAGGCATTGACCCGCAGGCGTAGTTCGCCGTTCTGATTCAGCGTACAAAGTTCTCTAAGCCGTTCATCGTCAACAAAAAGCTCATCAATACTCGTCCAGCCCCGTTCGATGGCATCTTGAATCACGCCCCGCGGCTGTCCAGACTGGCCTTGTTGATCGCCGATGCGGTGCTCGTGAGAATCGATGAAGCCGGGCACGACGGTTTTCCCCTCAAGGTCAACGACTTGCGTCGCAGAATCTGCCAGCACGAGAACATCCTGGTTGCTGCCAACGGCCACAATGCGATCGCCCTGAATGGCAATCGCCTGCGCCTGAGGCTGGGCGTCATCCATGGTGAGGATGATGCCGTTGTAAAGAATCATCCTTGACGATGAAGGAGATGTCTGTTGAGAAGGGGCCTCACATACCTCCCGGGTAGACTGGCCATATCCCGGGATTCCCATTCGCATGACAGCAACAACTAGGACAATTATGATGAATGGACCTGCGATGATCCACCTGTATGTGCGAAGCATCTTCATAGCGGTTTGCTTCTTGTGGAGTGAGGTGTTATGAGCGAAGGAAATGCCTTGTCTCGTAAACATATTCTCTTCGACGCTTTCGGCACCTTTTCCCCATTTCACCTCATGACAAGCCGCCCAACCGTGGATTGGCCTGCTTCATGACAACCGATTTCGTTATCAAAGGAGGGAGCCAAGGGGCTCCCTCCTTTGATATCTACCTGAAGACGACTCAGGCTGGGACTTCGCCGCTTCTCCCCGCTTCTGCCTGCATGCGGACGCCAACCAGGATCAGTCCGATGGAAAACGCCCCCACGGTGAAGGGGTAGACCCACCCCCCCGTCAAGCCGCTCAGCGGCAAGAGCAGGGTGACGCCGGCTAGCAGGGGCGCGAAGTTCCAGCGGGAGAAGACCTTCCGCCGCAGCGCGACCACCCCGAAGATCACCAGCCCGAGCGTCATCGCTACCAGCCCGATCACCCACGCTTGCCAGGCTAGCGCGGACTCTGTGACACCCATCATAAGGATCCCTGCGAGCGACAGACCCGCGCCAATGACAGATACGATTAGCGCCATCCCTCCCAGGCTTCCGCTGCGCTCCGCGTAGCCGGCACGCAACCCCAAGAGACCGATCACGAACAGGACCTGACCCAGAGCGAGGCCGACGATCGCGCCGATCTCGTAGGAGGCACCGACGCCGCCGATTGGGTCGTTCCTGTTTGGGTCGAAGCTGCCGATGACTTGGCCGGCGGCGAACAGGATCGCCCCACCCATCAGGGCCCAGCCGCTCCAGCGCACAAACTTCTCATGGTTCATGTGTAGACCTCTCTCGATGTGCTCCTCGACCGTCGTCCGGATGAGATCGAGCGAAGTGCGCGCCCACAGCGAGGTCATCCCCGGCAGCCCGCGGCGGCCGTAGTCGCGCCGGCAGGTGTCGCGGAAGACCTGCGCCATGTGGTGACCATACTCCGCTCGGAACCGCCCCGGATAGGCGGCAAGGAGCCGGTTGTAGATTCGGACGGAGAGGTCGACCGGAGCGGGCGCCCCGTTGCTCTCTCGCATCGGTCTCTCCGTCATCCTTCCGCTCGCTCCGCTCACGTCAGGATGCTGCGCGATCCTTCCGCTCGCTTCGCTCACGTCAGGATGCTCCGCGACCCGATCCCGGCCAAAACGTGTTTGTGACGCGCCAACGCCATCAGCTCCGCCATCCGCTCTGTCTCCTCGCGCAGCACCTTGTGGCCGAGGCCGGTCTGGCGATAGTAGCGCCGGCGCTCGTCGTCGAGCGTCGGGTCGGGTCGGTCGTCGCTCTCCTCGATCAGGCCGGCCGCCAGCATGCGCTTGATCGAGCCGTAGAGCGTGCCGGGGCCCATCTGCACCTTACCCTCGGTCATCCCTTCGACTTCCTGCATGATGGCGTAGCCATGCTTTTCGCCGTCGGCCAGCGCCAGCAGGATATGGAAGACCGCCGGGGTCAGGGGGAGGAAGCTGTCGGGAACTCGTGCCACTTCCGCCATGGGCCGCACTCCTTTACGGATGGGGACATACATCTGCGCAGGATGTATCCGCTGCAGATATAATAGATGGGAAACTGGAGTTGTCAAGCCCGAATTCCTGTAGGGGAGAAGCACACTTGTCCCGCCCTTGGCGGTCTGTAGGGACCGGGCGAAGCGAGGGATGCTTCGCCCCTACGCCTCGCGGGTGCTGAACCGGCCTCCGTTGCAGGGCGCGCGTGGTCGAAGCGCGCCTGCGCATCCCTGTCGCCAACCGTGGTTGCGGAGGGGACTACTTCGAGCGTTCGCTCGAGTGGCCGGGGAAGACCTTGCCGCCGGGCTTGACGACGGTGTAGGCGTAGTTGACCGCCACCGTCACCTGGCCGTATCCGACGACGATCAGGTTGAGCGGATCCTCGTCTTCCCCCAGCGCCACGTCTCCGGCGGCGAAGACGCCGGGCAGGTTGGTCTCCATATGCTTGTTGACCTTGATGTATCGTCGCCCGATCGTCTCCAGACCCCACTCGCGGATCGGGCCGAGGTCGGCTTTGAATCCCAGGGCCAGGATGACTTCGTCGAGGTCGAGGATCGTTTCCGCCTGGGTGCGGTTGTCGAAGATCACCGCTTGTTCGACATGGTCGTTGCCGCGCAGCTCGCGCAGCTCGAAAAAGACTTTCACGTCGACCTTCGACGCCATCAAGGCGTTGACCGACGAATCGTGTGCGCGGAAACTCTCCCGCCGGTGGATCATCGTCACCCGCTGGGCGATCGGCTCGAGCGCCAGCGCCCAATCGACCGCCGAATCGCCGCCGCCGATGATCAGCACCCGCTTCCCGGCGTAGGCTTGCAGGTCCTGCACCAAGTAGGCGACGCCCTTCTCTTCGAATCGGATCACGCTCTCGTCCTTCAGTTTGGCCGGCTCGAAGGCGCCGATACCGGCGGCGATGAGCACCGTCCGGCTGTAGTGCTCGGCCCGGTCGGTGCCGAGGCGCCAGCACATCTCTCCCTCGGCCCCTCCAGGCAGCGCCACGCGCTCGAGACGTTGAGCGATCTCGCCCAGGCCCAGGGACGGCTTCCACTGCGTCGCTTGCTCCACCAGGTTGGCGACCAACTCCTTGGAGCGGATGGCGAAGAATCCCGGTGTGTCGAAGATCTGTTTCTCGGGGTAGAGGGCGATCAACTGGCCGCCCATCTGCGGCAGCGCGTCGATGATCAGCACCCGCATTTCGCGCAAGCCGGCGTAAAAGGCACCGAACAGGCCGGTCGGCCCGGCCCCGATGATGGTTAGGTCGAAGACGTCTTCTGGCGTGGGGGAACTCATGGTGGAGAGGCAGTCGGGGAAGGGTCGGGCGGCGATTATACGGGTCGGCCGCGGGCGTGTCAATTGGCGTGGAGCTTCCCGCGAGGTTCAAGCTCGCGGGAAGCTAGGGAGGGCTTCGCCCCTACCACCTCGGATGGGATCGTGCCGCCGCCCCGATGGTACGCTGACGGCGGTCACCTCCGACCGCGCTCTCCCATCGAGCCGACATGGCCGAAGATCTGCGACTCCACGATGCCGAGGCACGCCCTGGGTCCCCCTCCCCTAACCCTCGCGATGACCGGATTTGAGGCCTTCCCTTTTCACCCCCTTGTGGTCCTCCTCGCGTAGCACCCCGGAGCGAAGCGGAGGGGCTAAAGGGGGGACTCCGGGGGGCTATCCCTCCGCTTCGCTCCGGGACGCTTCGCGGAGCCGCCCCCTCGCGAAGCACCCCGAGCGCAGCGAGGGGCGTACCCCTGCAATGGCTTGAGCTCGACGGAGAGGAGGGCGCGGGCATTGCGGCGAGAAGTTGTCTGTAATTCGCTATCTGTGTGGGGCCAAGCCCTCCGGTTGAAACGCGTCCTTCGCCGATGAGGAATGTAAGACTCCCACTAGCGCGAAGTACGCGCCATCCTCGGCCGCGGAACCCGGCCATTGCGAGGGGGGTTAGGGGGGACGACTTTCGTCCCCCCTGAGTCCCCCCTTGAGGGGGGACCATAGGGGGGTGAAAACAATAGCTAGATCTCGGAAGAGAGGAGGGCGCGTGGGATTGCCCCTGATTCGATATCGGTGGAGCGGGAAAGCCTCCACATGGAATCGAGTCATTCACCAATGACGAACGCAAGACTCGCCGCTTAGCGCAGGACGCGCGCCTCCTTCGGCCGCGGAACCTAGCCATAGCGAGGGGGATTAGGGGGGACGACTTTTGTCCCCCCCGAGTCCCCCCTTGAGGGGGGACCATAGAGGGGTGATAGCCGGCTATGCGCCCGCCGCCACCATCATCGCCGCGATCGCCGCCCCGCCGACGGCCAGCGCTGCCACCGCCACCCGCGGCGCGACCTCCGGCCACGGCCGCTCATCGGTCAGGCCGGAGGGGACCCCGAGGATCACTTCTGGAGTGAGCCGGGGCCCGAAATAGGCGGCGCAGGCCGCGCCGGCAAGGAGGCCGCCGATGTGTCCCCAGAGATCGATCCCAGGGTTCGCGGCGCTGTAGACCAGATTGAGCGCGCCCACGATGATCAACTGTTGCAGCTGCATCCCGCCGGCCGGCCCGAAGAGGCCGCGGTGCAGATAGAGGAACATGGCCAGGGCGCCGAGCAGCCCGAAGATCGCTCCCGAGGCGCCCACCGACGGGTACGGATTGAAGGCCAGGCTGAAGACCACGCCGCTGATGCCGGAGAGGAGATAGAGCGCCAGCATGCGCGGCGCGCCGAAGAAGCGCTCGACCGGCGGGCCGAGGGCGAAGAGCGAGTACATGTTGACGCCCAGGTGTGCCAGCCCGGCGTGGAGGAAGACCGGGGTCACCAGCCGCCACACCTGGCCGGCCAGGATCGAGACGTTGTCTTTCGCCCCGAACTCGAGCACCTGGTCGAAGCCGATGAGGGTGCCTCCAAGGTAGACCGCAACCGTGGCGATGATCACGCCAAAGGTGACGGGGGCGCGGCGCAGCCGCAGAGCCCATGGCGTCGGCTTCGGCGGAGCGTTGGGAGGAGGGACGACCGTCACAGGCGCACCCGCCGCGGCCGACTGCGGTGGTGCTCGGCGTGGATGATGGCCAGGATCGTGTCGACCGTACCGTCCAGCGCCAAGTCGCGGTTGACGACGGCATAATCGAAGAGCTCGATCCGCTCCCCTTCCTGGCGCGCCGTCTGTAGCCGCAGCGCCAGGTCCTCAGCTGACTCAGTCCGCCGCGCCCGCAACCGCCTCTCCAGCTCCTCCTCCGAAGCGGCCAGCAAATAGATCAGCAGCGCCTCCGGGGCCAGGCCGCGGATCGTGGCCGCGCCCTGCACGTCGACGCGCAGCACGGCGTCCCGACCGCTGGCCAAGGCCCGCACCACTTGCTGGCGCGGGATCCCCTTTTGGTCGTTGTAGACCAGTGCGTGCTCGAGCATCTCACCGCGTTCGACCATCCGGTCGAAATCCGGGCGGGAGACGAAGACGTAATCTTTGCCTTCGATTTCATTCGGGCGGCGGTCGCGGGTCGTGGCTGTGACCACGAAATGAAACGGCAATCCTCGCTCTTTCATCCGTCGCAGCACAGCGTCCTTGCCCACACCCGAGGGTCCGGAGATGACGATCAGCAAGGGGGCGGCCTGGCGTCGGAGAAGGTCTTCGTGCATGCGTTGAGGCCTCCTGCCCCCCGGGGGCGCCCGCCCTCACCCCTTCGGGTGCGCCGAAGGGCGTGGCGCCCTGCACCGCTTCCGGTGCGCCGCCCTTGGCGCCCTGTAGAGGGCGAAGGGCGTAGAGGGCGAAGGGGCGAGCGGATCAGTATAATCCAGGCGGTTCTCGTACCATGCCGATCTACGACTATCGCTGCCTCGACTGCCGCAAACGGGCAAGCCTGTACCTCTCGTACAACGAGTACGGCACGTCGGCGGTCGTCTGCCCGCACTGCGGCAGCGCCAATCTCAAGCGTCTGATCAACCGGGTGCGGGTGATGCGCTCGGAGGACTCGCGCCTCGATTCGATGGCCGACCCCGACGAGTGGGGCGACATCGACGAGAACGACCCGCGCTCGGTCGCCCGTGCCATGCGCCGCATGGGCGACGAAATGGGGGAGGATCTGCCGGAAGAGTTCGACGAGGTCGTCGACCGAATGGAGGCCGGCGAGGACCCCGAGTCGATCGAGAAGGACCTGCCGGATCTGGGCGGCGACTCGGGTGACGACGGCGGGGACGACGACTTCGACTTCTGAGTGGTCGGTGGCCCGTGGTCCGTGGCCAGTGGCTACCGACAAGATCGACATCCAGAAGAGCGCCGGCCTGACCTCCCTTCCCAAGATAGGCGGGGTCTGTTATGATGGGATGAAATCGCACGGACCTCGGCGAGGGCGGCCGGGGTCTTTTGTTCCGGTGGGAGAGGTTTCGGTGCTGATCGAGCGGTCCGAACTGCGCAACATTGCCATCATCGCTCACGTCGACCACGGCAAGACGACGCTGGTCGACGGGATGCTCCACCAGGCGCGCGTCTTTCGCGACAACCAGGCCGTAGCGGAGCGGGTGATGGATTCCAACGAGCTCGAACGCGAGCGCGGCATCACCATCCTGGCCAAGAACACCGCCATCTCAATCTTCGACCTGCAGACGGCCCAGCCCGTGAAGATCAACATCGTCGACACCCCCGGCCACGCCGATTTCGGCGGCGAGGTCGAGCGGGTGATGAACATGGTCGACGGTGTGCTGCTGCTGGTCGATGCCGCCGAAGGACCGATGCCCCAGACGCGCTTCGTCCTGAAGAAGGCGCTCGAAATGGACCACCGCGCCGTCGTCGTCATCAACAAGGTCGATCGCAAGGGCGCCGATCCGGCGCAGGCCCTCAACCAGACGTTCGACCTCTTCATCCAGCTCGGTGCCACCGATGCCCAGGCCGACTTCCCCGTGATCTACGCCAACGCCGTGACCGGCCAGGCGAGCCGCACGCCGGAGCTCGGGCCCAACCTGGAGCCGCTGTTCGACGCCATCCTGCGTCACATCCCCGCCCCGCGAGTGGATCCCGAGGCGCCGTTCCAGATGTTGGTCACCACGCTGGGCTACGACGACTACCGCGGCGCGACCGCTTCCGGGCGAATCAGCGCCGGAACGTTGCACGCCGGGATGCCGCTGGCGCGCATCACCCACGCTGGCCAGGTGCTGCCGGCGGAGGCGCGCTACGTGTACCAGCACCAGGGATTGGAGCGCATCGAGGTCGAGGAAGCGAGCGCCGGCGACATCGTCGTGATCGCCGGCCTGGAAGATGTGGCCATCGGCGAGACGTTGGCCGATCCGGAGAACCCGGTTGCCCTGCCGGCGATTCATATCGAGGAGCCGACGCTGCGCATGACCTTTTCCGTCAACGCCTCGCCCTTCACCGGGCGCGAGGGACGGTGGAGCACCTCGCGCAAGCTGCGCGAGCGACTGTTCAACGAGCTGCGCACGAACGTCTCGCTGCGGGTGGAGGAGACGGACTCGGCCGACCGCTTCAACGTCTCCGGCCGCGGCGAGCTCCACCTGGCGATCCTGATCGAGACGATGCGCCGCGAGGGTTACGAGTTTCAGGTGTCACGGCCCGAGGTTATCTTGCGCTACGAAGAGGGGAAAACGCTCGAGCCGTTCGAGGAGGTGTATATCGAGACCGCGCCCGAAGTGTTGGGGGCGGTGGTGGAGATGCTCGGCAGCCGGCGCGGCCAAATGATCGATATGCAGGACGCGGGCGACGCGGTCCGCCTGAGGTATTTGGTGCCAACGCGCGGGCTGTTGGGTTTTCGTTATCACTTCATGACCGCCACCCGCGGCGCCGGATTCTTGCACAGCATCTTTCACGGCTACCTGCCGCTGAGCGGGGGCCCGCTGGGGCGAGGGGGCGGATCTCTCGTAGCCTGGGAGCCGGGGATCACGACCAGTTACGGTTTGAAGAACGCCGAGGAACGTGGGATGCTCTTCATTGGCCCGGGCGTCGAGGTTTATGCCGGGATGGTTGTGGGGGAGCAGACTCGGCCGGGGGACATCGTCGTCAACGTGTGCAAGAAACGACACGTCACGAATGTGCGCTCCTCCAACAAGGAGATCGACGAACGACTGACTCCGCCTCGCGAGATGAGCCTCGACCAGTGCATCGAATACCTACGCGACGACGAGCTGCTCGAGGTGACGCCGAAGAGCCTGCGCATTCGCAAGCGTATCCTCGACGCCCGCATCCGCGGGCGGGAGGAGAAGCGCGCCAAGGAAGCCCTCGGCGCCTAATCCTCCTTTCATTGATTTGGCCCCGCTCCGGCGCCCTTGGCGGCCTGTCCCCTGGGGGCGCCCGCCCTTGGCGCCCTGTAGAGGGCGAAGGGGCGGCGAGGCCGAGGCCTCGGCTGGCGCCTTCGCGCAGCACCCTGGAAGGGCGGCCTCGCCTCCCCTTCGGGATCCCCTGCGGGATGCGAAGCGCGATGCGAAGCGCGATCCACGGGGGACCAGCGTCAGCCGCGCCCTAATCTCTTGATGGCACCCGGCGACTGTCCCCGCCTCTGACATTGGTTGGTTGATCAACCCCGAGAACAGAATCCAGATTGTGACCAAGCCTGGACCCCCGCTTCCCCTACGGGATCCCCTGCGGGATGCGACGCGCGATTCGCGGGGGTGACAACAATGGGAAGGTCATTCCGCGAATATCGAAGACACCCGCCCTCACCCCTTCGGGCACCCCTTCGGGTGCACCCTGGGTGTGCGCCGCCCTTGGCGCCCTGCACCGCTTCGGTGCGCCGAAGGGCGTAGAGGGCGAAGCGCGATTCGCGGGGATTCGCGCCTCAGGGCGAGTTTGGCGCGGCTTTGCTTGGCTTGGGTGACCGAGAAGGACCTTGAAAAGCCGCGCCGAGTGCAGTACTGTAGTCCTACCAGACCAGCTTGTACCCAGAGGCCCAAGCATGCGCTTCGCAGCCCAAAGCCTCCTCGCTGAACCTGTCGTCGGCCTCCTGGCCTCTTCACCATGACCCTAGCCCTAGACACCTCTCAACTGCCACAGGACCAGCAAGAGGACACTCGAGTCGAGCTGGAGCTCGCGATGGTGGAGGCGCAGCCGGCGGAGCAGGTGGATCTCGGCGCCCTGGCGGCTGCCCAGGCGCAGGCCGAGTTCGAACTCACGATGGGGCAGATCCTGAACATGGCGACGGGCGGCCAGGGTCCGTCGGACGAGTGGCTGCTGGCGCGCAAACGGGCGATGCTGGAGCCAAGGGCCTAGCTCAGCAACTCATAGGATCCGGCAAAAAGAACTCGCAGCGGACCCACCGGACGCGGCGGCCTAGCGAGCCGAGACGCTCAGCCGCGCAGGTTGGTCGTTGCCAGCAGGCACCAGGATCAGATCGTGATAGTTCCCTGGCGGGCTGCGCCACACCAGGCTGAAGCCCCAGCCGTGCCAGCGCCAGACGGTGATATAGCGCGTAGAATCGTCGATCGGCGCCTCGATCGTTGCCAGTTCCTCTAAGCCGTCACCGTCCAGGTCGCCCAACTCGACTTCAAGGATAGGGGCATGGACGGGGGATCCGCCCCAGAGATCGCGGTAGGTCCCGCCGCGGTAGCCGACGACGAAGGGTTGGCTGGTCCTAGTCCCCGAGGGCGCGGTCTTGTCAACGGCCAGCAAGGCCTCATACCGCCCGTCATGGTTGGGGTCTCCCAGGGCCAGATCGCGGACCTGCCATTCCGACGGGCTCCTCCAGGCGGAGTGCCCCTCCTGCAGGATCTCCACAGCCTCTCCATGACGCCGGATGATCTCAGGGACTCCGTCGCCGGTGAGGTCTATCGCCCCGGATCCGAAGGTGCCGCTCCTGGAGTCGTCCGGGACGAGGACGGCCTCGCACGCTTCCTCAACGCAATCAAAGCCGAGGCGCTGCGCGGGGAGGATCCGAGCAAGCAGCGCCGCGGCGGAGTCGGGACTCATCCAGCGCGGCCGGGGCGCCGTCCAAAGCGGCAGCGCCTGCGCCGCGCGCAGACCACCCGCATCGAACAGCAGCCGAAGGCCGAGGCCCTGCCCTGTGTCGTCCCACCCCTGGTCGAAGGCGAAGTTGCCAAGGCTGAAGGCGATGAGCTGCGTGCGGTCGCTCGCCGCCACTGGCTGGACGACCCGCAGATCCTGAACGACATGCGGGTGCGAACCCACCACGACGTCGACGCCGGCAGCGAGCAACTCGCTCGCCAGGTCCCGCTGGAGCAGGGCCGGATGACGCTGGTACTCTCGCCCCCAGTGCACCATGACGACGACGATGTCCGCGGTGGCCCGGGCCGCGCGCACGGCCGTCAGCAGCGCGTCGTGGTCCGGCGCGCCGAGGTCGTTCCAGGCCAGAAACGCGAAACTCAGGCCGTCGATGTCCCGCACGACGGCGGGCTCGGTTTCCACCGGCTCGAGTCCCGCCGCGCGCAAGAGACGCCGCGTCTCGGCCAGACCCGCCCGACCGGCGTCGAGCGCGTGGTTATTCGCCAGGCCGAGCAGGTCGAAGCCGGCTTCGGAAAGCGTCGCTGGGGTGCTGAGCGGAAGCAGGAGCCAAAGCGAGTCGTCTGCCGCCGGCGTGGAGGAGAGGGCGCCCTCCAGGTTGCCGATCGTCAGGTCGGCGCTTCGCAGCGCCTCAGATACGCGCCCGAAGAGGTCTGGCGTCCCGGCAAGCCCGCGGCCGGTCATGACGTCGCCGACGGCGAGGATTTCCACCAGTTGCTCGTCCGCGGCGGGTACTTCGCCGCCGCGCAGGTAGATCCAGCCGACCGACGAGGAACTCGAAGCGCCGGTCGGCAGGGTCAGACCCAACATTAGGACGGAGACGGCGAGGCCGAGACCACGCCACTTGATCGCTCCGTTCCCCGACAGGGGCTGGGATCCCGAATAGGGCGTCATTTCGACTCTGGATGCCGTGAATTCACGGCACAAGTGCAACACCATGATAGCGTGGTGTTGCCATGGCCAAGACATATAAGCAGTTCTCGTTAGCCGAGAGAATCGAGCTATATCGCATGCACAGGGAAGGCCGTTCGATGCGTGCGATCGCCATCGCCCTGGGACGATCGCCCAGCACCATCAGTCGGGAGCTGGAGCGCAACAGCCGGAAGACCA
>Ga0184639_10000077_pt1 | contig 32954 bp, 28 predicted proteins | sample PLM31_170_b2_FD_133155 | JGI IMG/M metagenome (GOLD analysis project Ga0184639, IMG submission 133155) | Groundwater sediment microbial communities from an aquifer in East River, Colorado, USA - PLM3-1_170_b2 | ecosystem: Environmental > Terrestrial > Soil > Riparian zone | place: USA: East...
ACCGATCGGGAGAACCTGGCCTCGCAAGGTGATTTCGCCCGTCATCCCGACCTCGCGGCGGACCGCCGCGCCGGTGGCCAAAGACGCCAGCGCTGTGGCGATCGTCACGCCGGCCGAGGGTCCATCCTTGGGTTGCGCCCCGGCCGGGATGTGCAAGTGGATGTCGTTTCGGCGCCAATACGCCTGCGGCACTCCCAGCTCGCCGCTGGCCGATCGCACATAGGACAGGGCCGCCCTTGCCGACTCCTGCATGACCTGCCCCAGCGACCCGGTCAGGAGGAAATCCTTGCCGCCCGGCATGGCGGTCGCTTCGATGAAGAGCACTTCGCCGCCGACCGGGGTGAAGGCTAGCCCCGTCGCCACACCGGGGACCGAGGTCCGTTCGGCGATCTCGACCTCGCCCAGGTAGCGCGGACGCCCAAGCCACTCGGCGACGTTGTCCGCCTGAACTTCGGCGAGCGCCGCTTGTCCCTCGGCCAGCCGTGTCGCCAATTTGCGCAAGAGGCGGCCGATTTCCCTCTCCAGATTGCGGACACCGGCTTCGCGCGTGTAATCTCGAATGATCTGACGCAGCGCGTCCTTGGTGAGAACAACGGAGTCAGCCGCCAGGCCGTTCTCGCGCAACTGTCGCGGAACCAGGTAGTCGTGGGCGATGGCGACCTTCTCTTCGTCGGTGTAGCCGGAGAGTTGGATGACTTCCATACGGTCGAGCAGCGGCCCGGGGACGGTATCGAGCCAGTTGGCGGTGGTGATGAACATCACCTGCGACAAGTCGAAGGCGACTTCCAGATAGTGATCGCGAAACTCGCGGTTCTGCTCCGGGTCGAGCACCTCGAGCAGCGCTGACGCCGGATCTCCGCGGAAGTCGCGACCGAGCTTGTCGATCTCGTCCAGCATGTAGATCGGGTTGCGCGACTCCACCCGGCGCAGACCCTGGAGGATCCGGCCGGGCATGGCGCCAACATAGGTCCGTCGGTGGCCGCGGATCTCGGCTTCGTCGGAGACGCCGCCGAGGGACGAGCGGATGAACTGGCGGCCCATGGCCCGGGCGATCGACTGGCCCAGCGAGGTCTTGCCCACGCCGGGCGGTCCGACGAAGCAAAGGATGACCCCTTCCCGCTCGCGGCGGATGACATCCGCCGACTCGTCCGGTCGGGCGCCACGTTCATGCTTCAGCTTGCGAACGGCCAGATACTCGAGAATCCGTTCCTTGACGTCCTTCAGACCGTAGTGGTCCTGGTCGAGCACCTGGCGGGCGTGGGCCAGCTCGAGGTTGTCGGGCGTGGTGCGAGACCAAGGGAGCGAGACGAGCCAGTCGAGGTAGCCACGGATCACTCCGAACTCGGCGGCGGCGCTGGGCAATCTCGACATTCGATCCAGCTCGCGCCGGGCCTGCTTGGCGGCCTCCTCGGGCATTCCGGCGGCGTCGATTCGCCTTCGGAGTTCCTCGACCTCGGCGGTCTGTTCGTCCGCTTCGCCCAGCTCACGCTGAATCGCCTTGAGCTGCTCGCGCAAGAAGTATTCCCGCTGGACCTTGTCGATCTCGGTCCGCGCTTCCTGCTGGATCTGCCGGCCGAGGGAAAGGACTTCCACCTCGCGGGTTAGGACGACCATCAGCCGCTTGAGCTTCTCGGAAGCGCTGTTCTCCTCCAGGATGGCTTGCGCGGTTTCCAGGTCCATCCGCTGGTAGTTGGTGACGGTGTACACCACGTACAGCGGATCATCCAGCATCAGCACGCCGGCCAGCAGCTCCCGCGGCAGGGACGGGACCAGCTCGGCGATTTGCTGGAACTGATCTTTGACGGCGCGCACCTGAGCTTCGATCTCGACCCCCTGCTCGACGGTCTCCGGGCGGAGCTCGATCTCGGCCTTCAAGTACGGCTCTTCGGAGACGAACGAGGCCAGCTCGAAGCGAGCCAGGCCCTGGACGATCAGCCGGATCGTCCCATCCGCCGCGCGCAGCAGGCGTTCGATCGAGGCGATCGTGCCGAAGCGATACAGGTCCTGCGGACCGGGTTCCTCGAGCTCCGGCTGACGTGACGACACCAGCCCAACGAGTCGTTGTCCTCCGACCACGTCATCGATGAGTCGGATGGAACGCGCCTGCCCGATCGTCAGAGGGATGGGGGAATGGGGATAGGCGACCAGCCCGCGTAAGGGAAGAATCGGGAGAACGCGCGGGAACTCGGCCGAAACGGATCGGCCGGTGCCCGCCTCGGAGGGCTCGCCGTCGCGTTCCTGTACCGGGATGGCGGGGGCCTGCACCGCATCGGCGGCCAAGCGCGGCGGAGGAGGCTGGTGCCGGGAAAGTAAGGGGCCGGCTCCTGCCCGGAGGTCTTGCCGTTCGTCCATCATGCCTCAGGTCGAGACGGAAATCCGCCGCGGCTGCACCTTGGGCAAGAGCACTTTGAGGAAACCGTCGGTATAGCTGGCGTCGATCCGATCGCGATCGACCGGCACGGGCAGGCGGACTTCGAGGGCGAAGTCGCCATAGTTGATCTCCATCTGGTGGTAGGCGCGCGCCCCGGTTGATTCGGGACGCGTTCCGCGGATCCTCAGAAGTTGTTCGTCGAGCGTGACCGATATCTCCACCCCGCGCATGCCGGACAGCTCAACCACGACCGTGAACTCGAGGTCGGTTTCAAAGACGTCGGTCGGCGGGCGCCAGGCGCGGCCTTGCTGGCGGAGCCGAAATGCGTAGTAGTGGATGGCCTGCGGCCAGCCGGGTTCGTCGTCGGAGGCCAGATGGGCCGGGTTGGGAGTGCTCCGGGGGGATTCGTCGTTCATCGTCTCAGGGGTCGATGTTTGCTCATTCTACCACAGCCAGTCCCGAGGTTTCCCAAAGACTCGGAACCCCCGAGCAGGCGGTGCGATTTGAATTCTCGGCAGGATGCTGTAAAATCTGCTGCGAGCGACGAGACGACGCGAGATCTCCGGGTGAACCCATGAGCGATCTGGAATTCGAGCTGCGCCAGGCCGAGTTGTTCGAAGGGCTGTCGTCGCAGGAGTTGCAGTCGATCGCCGCCTTGTGCCGGGCCCGCACCTTCGGCGCCGGCGAGATCATCACGACTCAGGGCGAGCGGGGCGATGAGCTCTTCTTGGTCTCCCAGGGGTTCGTCGAAGTCACGGCCAGCCAACCCGACTCGAGCGAGGCGCCGCGCACCGTCGTCAATCTCGGCCCAGGGCAGATCGTCGGCGAAATGTCGCTCATCGACCGCGGACCGCGATCGGCCACGGTTCGGGCGCTGACGGATGGCACCCTGCTCCAAGAGCTCAAGAGCGAGGCGTTCCTCAGCCTGTGTCAGACCAACACCCACCTGGGATACATCGTGATGCGGAACATGGCCGCCGACTTGTCGTTCAAGCTGCGGCACCGGATGCTCTCGGGCCACTAGGGGGTGAACGTGGCCGCCATCTACAAAGTCAGCTACGTGGTGATCGGGGAAGAGCACCCCGGGGCGATCCTCAACACGGAACGCGAGCCCAAGGTTGGCGACACCATCAAGATCGGCGGGCGTCCCTTCCGCGTGGTCGAGGTCCAGGAACTCATTCCGCCCCACGGGGATTTCCACTTCCTGCACGCCAGCCTGAAAGCGGCGTAGGTCAGTGGTCGGTGGTCGGTGATCAGAAACAAGCCGTCAGCAATCAGCCGTCAGCCTTCGGCCAATCCTTCTCTTAACCATCAATCGCAAATCGCTAATCTCCAATCTCCAGTCTCCAATCCCCAATCCCCAATCTCCAGTCTCCCAATCGCCGAATCGCCAATCGCTAATCTCGCTCAGATCAGGAACTCTTGGAAGTCCTTGGCCAGGCCGATCTCGCCCTGGAAGGTCGTGCGCGCCTGTTCCAGCAACGCGCCCTCGTCTAGACCGTCGGGCGGATAGTGGATCAGCATCAGCTTGGCGACCTCCGCCTCGCGGGCGATGGCGCCGGCCTGGGCCGCCGTCGAGTGACCCGGGCTCCCTCCAGACGACTCGTGAAACAAGACGGCGGCACCGCTCGCCAGCCGCACGACCGAAGGAGTCGGCTCGGTGTCGCACGAGTAGGCGACGACCCCGTCGCCGTCGGTGGCCTCGATCCGCAGCCCAATCGTCGGCACCAGATGCCGCACGGGAGAGGAAAAGACGCGGAAGTCGTTCTTTTCCAGCACCAGCACGCGTTCGCGTTCGGGGAGACGATGGAACGCCACCGGGAAGAACTCCGGCCAGTTCTCCCAGTGATAGAAACCCATCATGTCTTCGACCCTCGCCAAGCAGTGGTGCAGGCCGTAAACCCGCAGCGGCTTCTGGCGGCCCATCAGCCACATGTTCATCAGCAGCAATGGCACTCCGGAGACGTGGTCTGGATGGAAGTGCGTCAGGATCAAGTCGGTAATCGAGTCCAGATGGATGCCGGCGCGGGCCAGGCGTACCTTGGGCGTGCTGACGCAGTCGACCAGCACGACCCCATCCGACCCGATCAGGGCCATGTGAGTGTTCTCGTGCGTCTCGTCGGGGACCGCGTTCGAAGTTCCCAGTAAAATGAGCCGAGCCATCCGCCTATCCCCCGAACAGGACCCGCAACGCGATCTGAGGGGTGAGGAAGACTTCCACTGCAGCTGCCAGGGCCAGCAGCGGAAACACTAGGCCCACCATCAGTCGAGCCCATTCCGCCATCCCGGCCAGCCAATGCTGCCCGAGAGACCGTCCATGCGCCGGGCTGACGATGACCATTCCCCAACGTAGGATGGCGGCGCCTGCGAGGATGGCCGCCGGAATCTCGAACACGGCGTGGGGCAGAACGAGAGCCCCCAGCACAGTCCACGCCGACACCCCGGCCACAGCCAGGTTGCCGGCGAAATAGCCGACCAGAACCACCGGCACCATCAGCAAGACCAGGCCGAGAACCCCGAAGGTGAAGGCGCCCAGCAGGCTGGCCAGGAGCACCGCGCGCACGTTGTTGCCGAAGACCCACAACCACCCTTCCGGTCGCAGAAACCCCATCCCCTCCAGGTTAGCCAGCACCGCATCCGGCGAAGTGTGGAGCTCGAGCAAGACCGCCGGAAGCCGCCATACCTGCGCCAACTGCAATCCGATTCCGTACCCGGCAACCAGGACCATGCATACCGTCAGGATGGCGGGTATCGAACGCGGCAGGCTTCGCCGGAAAAGGCCGGCGTACCATTCTCGAAGATTTCGCGCGCCTCCGGTGAACTCGGCCCGGACGACCCCGCCCATCCAGCGCAAATTGATGATGTCCAAATCACGGCCGAGCAGTTCCTCTCGGTTGAAGAGGTGGACCCCCATCCGCATCAAGAGGACGGCGGTGACGACCAAGCCGATGACGATTAGCCACAGGACGGAGTACTGGCCCCAGAACATGATCAGGCTTTCCAGGATGACCAGTTGCGCCACCGGGATGATGATGAACGACGCCAGCAAATTGGCGGCACGCACGGACGTCGTGAGCGAGGAGATGACGACGGCGCCGGCGACCATCACCAGGGCCTGGGCCGTCGTCAGCACGACGACTTGTGCCAGGAGCTCCGCCGGCGGGCGCCAACCCACCCGGAGGATCAGGCCGATGGAGTAGACGACGATGCCCAGGTAGGCGGCCAGCACCGGCGCTACCAGCGAAGCCAGCATCTTGCCAGCATAAAGCTGGAAGTTGCTCAGCGGAGTGACCAGAAGAGGCTCCAGCGAAAGCCTCTCGCGCTCCCCGGCGAAGGTCTCGAGGGCGATCACCAGGGAGATCGAGATCGGGAAGAACCCGACGACCAATAGCAAGAAGGGGATCAGCCGCTCACCAATCAACGGCGCGTTGTACCGATTGACAAAATCGACCGCCACCCTCGCCGTGAAGTTCATCAGCAAGGGGAAGAAAAGGGTCAACCCGAGGATCGGCGCCAGGATCCGCCAGTCGCGACTCTGGTCGCGGATCTCGCGCCGGGCAACCAGCCAAGCTGACCGCGCCGGGCGCAAGGTGGCGGCCGGACTGCTCATGGTTCGGTCTCCCTCCCCCTGCAGGGGGGAGGGAAGAGGTGGGGGTGAGCCTTCGCCCTAAGGTGCGCGGTCAGCATCCTACCCTGCCTCGCCCTTCGGTTGCCCGACGACTTGCAGGTAGACGTCCTCCAGGCTGCGCTCGACCTCGGCCAGAGTCACCACCTGGAGACCGGCCGCGCCCAGCACTTGAAGCACGTGTGGATTCGTGTCCTGAGGATTGTCCGTACGATAGCGCAGCCAACCCTCCCCGGAATCCACGAGGACGGCCTCGTCCGGCAGAAGGCGGGCGGCGCCGTCGAGCGGTCCCTTGAGGCGCACTTCCATCTGGCGGCTACCCAGAAAGTCGCGCTTCAAGGATTCCACGGTTCCGCTGGCGGCGATCTTGCCTGCCTGGATGATCGCAATTCGGTCGGCCAGGACTTCGGCTTCTTTCAGGTTGTGGGTACAAACAATGATGCCGCGCGAGGCGCGGCGCAGCTCGGCGATGCTCTGGCGGACGAGGAACGCACTGGACGGATCCATCGCCGAGGTGGGCTCATCGAGCAGAAGTACCGGCGGGTCGTGCAGCAAGGCACGGACGAGGGCCAGCTTCTGGCGCATGCCCTTCGAGTACTCGCCCAGTCGTCGATCATGATCCTCCCCGAGTCCGAACTGAGCCAGCAGCCGCCCGGCCCTCTCCCGGATCACATCTCGAGGAATGCCGTATGTCCCTCCAAAGAAATCCAGGTACTCGCCCGCCCGCATTCTGGTGTACAAGCCATGATGTTCGGTCAGCAACCCAACCCGGGCCCGCACCTGCTCCGGTTGGCGGGCGACGTCGAAGCCGACCACTCTTGCCGATCCCTGGGTCGGCGCCAGCAGGGAGGCCAGCATACGGATCGTCGTCGTCTTCCCGGCCCCGTTCGGACCGAGCAGGGCCACGATCTCACCCGCACCGACGCGCAGGCTGACCCGATGGACGGCGCGGAAACCGTCGAAGTCCTTCGTCAGCTCTTCTGCCTCGATGAGGGCGCCGGCCATGGTTGCGGGATTATAGCAGTCTGACCCTTGCCCGCACCATCGACCGAGGTTCCTAGAGGAAGTCAGGCGCCCAGGCACCTGGTCGAGTTAGGGCCTGGCAGGCGAACCAGGAAGACGTGCTTCCCCCGCCGGGTTCCCGCCGCGGAGAACCGCGCCTTCGCAGCGCGGTCCACGAATCAAAAGGGCCAGGTTTGGCCGATCCCGGATCCCCGATTCACCTGGGCAAGTGCCGATGAGGCCGACTGGTTCCGGAGCGGCTGACCGGACTTGGCGCACCTGGTGCCTGGGCGCTAGTGCCTTTGGGCCTTGTGGCCAGGAGACTTCACCCGACGGTGCCGGATGATGAGAGCCGCCGCGCTGGCGAGTGCCGTCAACAACATGAGCGCCTGGTTGAAGTTCAGTCCATAGGAGCGAACGAAATCGAGGCGCAGAAACTCGAGCCAGAAGCGACCGAGCGGGTACCCAATGAGGTAGATCAAGAAAAGGTCGCCAGCCAGGAGGCGTCCGCGGAAACGCCGCCAGACCCACAGCAGGAAAAACGCCAGTCCGAGGTTCCATAGGCTTTCGTAGAGGAAAAGAGGATGGAAGCGCTCGTAGAGTTCGTAGCCCGCCATCCGGTTCTCCGGCCGAATGAAGATGCCCCACGGGAGATCGGTCGGCGGGCCATACAGTTCCTGGTTGACGTAGTTCCCCCACCGGCCGATCGCTTGGGCCAGCGCCAACCCGGGCGCGGCGTAATCGATCATCATGGCGAACGAGATCTTGCGCCGGCGGGTGAAGAGGTAGATGCCCAAGAGCCCGCCGGCGATCGCTCCGGGCATCCCCAGCCCGCCGCGCCAGGTGAACAAAATGTCGAGCGGATGGGTCAGATAGTACGTGGTATCAATGCCCATCGCCCGCAGACTCTCCGACGGGGTGAAGATGTGGTACAGGCGGGCGCCGATGATCCCGAATACCAGGGCCCACATCAAGGCATCCCACACCAAGTCCGGGTCGCGTCCGTCGCGGCGTATCATCCGGCGAGCGACCAGCGCCGCCGCCAGCGCCCCCAGCATCAAGATAATCCCGTAGAAACGAAAATACAGCGGACCGATGTGGATACCGTAGGCATCAATCATAGGGCGACCCTTTTCCTGGGAACGGAGGTTACCAAGCCATCGCCTGCGTCGGGAATGGGTTCGGTCTACCCGCCGGACCGCGACCGGGCCTGGTGGCGGACGGCGCGAATCCGTTGCAGCGCGGTCACGTTCGCAAGGACCGCGATCAGGCCGACGCCGACGAGGACCGCCTGATTCATGCCGAGCCCGGTGAGGACGAGCGCCGGCGCCAAGATCAAGTATCGCTCCAGCCGGGTCAGCATCCCGCCGCGGGCCTCGAAGCCGAGCGATTCGGCCCGGGCCTTGACGTACGAAACCAGTACCGACCCGGCCGCCGCGACGAAGCTCAACACAACCATCGCCGACTGGCCCGAGAACAGGAAGAAGTAGATCAGCCCTGCGTAGATGAGCAGTTCCGAGTAGCGATCGGTGACCGAATCGACGAAGGCGCCGAAGTCGCTCGCCTCCCCCCGCAGGCGCGCCATCGAGCCATCCAGCGCGTCAATCGGGCCCATGACCATCACCAGCAGGCCACCGACGAGAAAGTTGCCGCGCGCCAGGAAGATGATGCTGACGGCGTTGCCGGCCAGCCCAAGCAAGGTAATCGTGTTGGGCATCAGCCCGAGCCGCAGCAGGAAGCCGGCTACCGGGTCGAGAACACCCTTGAAACGCAGACGCATGTAGTCGGAGAAGGTCCGCTGGGCCGGTTGTACGCCTTCATTGACAGTCATGGAGATCTCGTTGGAAGGGAGTTCGTGTCATGCTAACCCGGCCGGCATCAGACGTCAAGCGCCACCAGAGAGTGGTCAGTGGTCAGAGGCCCGTAGATCTGCTTTAATGGTGAGGGTGATTGGAGATTAGCGATTGGCGATTTGCGATTGATGGTTAACAGAAGGATTGGCTGAAGGCTGACGGCTGACAGCTCGATTCTGACCACTGACCACCGACCACTGACCACTATTCAGTGTCGTCTTCGTCGAACTCCTCCTCGTCATCTTCTCGCACCAAGACTTCGCGCGTCTTGCCGCCGCTCTGCGACCGACCAACCACTCCGAGCTCTTCCAGCTCGTCCATCAGGCGTGCGGCGCGCGGGTAACCGATACGCAGGCGGCGCTGCAGCAAGGAGGCGCTGGCGATGCCGCTCTTGCGCACCAGCGCAATCGCCTGCTCGAGCACTTCGTCCTGCTCGTCGTTGGATTCGGCGCGGGCGACCAAGTCCTCCCACGGCGCCTGCGCTGGGGCGACGTTCACCTCTGTCGGCTCGGGCTCGGCTGCCTCCCGCCAATAGTCCACCAACCGCTCGACCTCCGCGTCGCCAACGAACACCCCCTGCAGGCGAACCGGCGCGCTGGCCTCGGGGGACAGGAACAACATATCCCCCTTCCCCAACAACGTTTCGGCGCCCGCCCCATCCAGGATCACGCGCGAATCGACCATCGAGGGGACCGCGAATGAAATGCGGGCCGGGAAGTTGGCTTTGATCAACCCGGTGACGATATCCGTGCTCGGGCGCTGCGTCGCCACGACCAGGTGGATCCCTGTCGCGCGCCCCATTTGTGCCAGCCGCACCAGCGTCCGTTCCGTCTGATCGGGCGCCATCATCATCAGGTCGGCCAGCTCATCGATCAGGACGACCACCCGCGGCAACGGCCGGCCGTCGCGTCGACGGCGCAGCTTGCGGTTGTAGGCCTCCAGATCGCGAGCGCCTTCGCGCTCGAGCTCTCGGTAGCGGTGGTCCATCTCCTGCGTGCACCAGCGCAGGACGACGACGATCCGATTCAGCTCGGTCTCCACTTTACCCATCAAGTGGGGAACGCCGTTGAATCTCACGAGCTCGACCATCTTTGGATCGATCAGCACCATCTGCAGGTCGGCGGGTGTGTTGTTGAAGAGCAGGCAGGCGGCCACGGAAGTCATCAGGACCGACTTGCCCGATCCAGTCGTGCCGGCGATGAGCAAGTGAGGCATCCCTACCAGGTCGGCCGAGACGGCGTCCCCGGCGACGTCCCGCCCCAGCGCGATCGTCAGCGGCGATCCGACCTTCTGAAACGACTCGGACTCCATGACCGCCCGCAGGCTGACCAGGGCCGGCCTGCGATGGGGGACCTCGATGCCGACGTAGGCCTGCCCGGGCACGGGGGCTTCCACCCGGATGGCCGGCGCTGAAAGCGCCAGAGCCAGATCATCCGCCAGGCCCGAGATCTGTGAAACGCGAACTTTCTGCCGACGGACGTGTCCATCGGCGCCGGCCTGCTCGATATAACCGGGCTCGACGGCGAACTGAGTCACGGAAGGTCCGGTCCGATGATCGATCACCCGCGCCGGCAGGCCGAAGTCGGCCAAGGTCCGCTCGATGACGCCGGACATTTGTTGGATCTCTTTGGATGTCGCTCGCCGCGTTTCCACCCGGTCCAGCAGATCGAGGGGCGGCAGGCGTTTGTCGCGGTCCCAACGAGCGCCGGAGGTCCTCGGAGAGGTGGAGGGACGCGTGGCCGGACGAGATCGCGCTTCTTCCGGTTTCCTCGGTCGGACCGTCCCCGGTCGGGCCTCCGTCTTGCCTTCTGCCTCAGCTGCCAGCGCTGCCAGCGGCTCCGGTTCGGGCAACCATTCCGCATCTGCCTCAACCCGCTCGTCACGCCGCGCGGTCGAGGCCCTGCCGGAGACCACACTCGGGGCGCGTGCGGCGACGACGATCGCGGCCGCCACCAGGACGAGGAGGACGGCCAGACCACCCCACCGGCCGAGCACCCCGCCCGCCAGTGCGCCAACTCCCCACCCAATCAGGCCCCCCCCCAGGCCGGACTCACTTTCCGCCAGTGAGTAGTCCGCCGCGAGAGCGAGCCCGCCCATGGCGGCGAAGAGTGCGATTTCAAGAGCGACAATTCGCACCCAGGGGATCTCCCAGGGAATCCCTAGGCGGCGGCGCCCCAGCGCCACGACGCCGATCATCATCGTGATCGGGAGAATCGGGGAGAACCAGCCGAGCCAACGCTGCTGGGTAACAACCCAGGCGTCCACCAGGGCGCCCTGAGTCAATCCGAGCATCCCGAGGATCGTTATGAGGGAGGCCACGCCCAGTGCGATGGCGGCGGCATCATCGCCATGCTCGCGCAGCCACCCGGCGATATCCCACGCCTGGCCGCCCGCCGCGGGGCGGCGCTGAGGGCGGGAGGTCCCCTTGGGTTGATCGGCCCGGCCTTTTGTCACTCGGTGTTCCCCCGCGCCGAGGTCCCGGGCTCCTTGCGGATGGTCATCATGGCGGGTCAGGCCGTCGCGGCCGCAGCCTCACCCGGTTGCTCGGCAACCAGGTCGCGCAGACTGAGGCCCAACTTCCGGTTGGACGGCTCGAGCCGGATGACGCGCACCCGCAGACGGTCCCCCTCACGAAGGACCTCCGACGGGCGGGCCTCTCCTCCCGAGTCGATCTCGGAAACATGCAGCAGTCCCTCGACACCATCTTCGACTTCGACGAAAACGCCGAACCTGACGACGCTCGTCGCGGTTCCTTCCACGACGTCGCCGATCCGTAGCCGGCTGCCCAGCGTTGCCCAAGGATCGGGGCGGAGTGCCTTGAGGCTGAGGGCAATCCGGCCGAGGTCCGGGTCGATGGAAAGGACGGCGGCCTCGATCGACTGCCCAAGACACAGGACATCGGCCGGATGGCGAACGCGGCCCCACGAAATCTCCGAGACATGGATCAGTCCCTCGACACCGCCCAGATCGACGAAGGCACCGAAGGGGGTCAGGTTGGTCACCACTCCAGTCACTCGCTCGCCCGGCTGCAGGCAACGAAGGAGTTCCCAGCGCCGGCCGGGCGCCGCCTGCGCCGCACGCTCAGAAAGCACCAAGCGGCCCCGCGGGGGATCGAACTCGATGACGCGCAGGCGCAGCGTCCTCCCGACGAAACGTTCCAGGTCCGGCAAGTTTGTCGTGATCGTTTCTCGGCACAATTCGAGGACATGCGAAAGGGGCACGAAGCCGCGCATGCCCCGGGCCTGTACGAGCAGACCGCCTCGGTTGTAACCCACGACCGGGAGATCAACGAGGTCGTCGCCTTCGTAGAGCTGCCGAGCCCACTGCCAGTCGGCGGGCGACCCCACCTCGACCTGGGACTTGGGCGGGGGCGGCCAGGCGACATCCTCTGCTGAGCGTCGCACCTCGTCGCGGAAGACCGAATGCCACCAACCCTCGTCCGGAGGCGGCGGCGCGTCACCCGCCTCGTCACGTGTCGCTGGCGTGCTCATCGTTACCTCTCCCTGATCCGAGCACCTCTTGAACCATGGTTAGCATACCCGAATCAAGCCGGTATGCAAGATGATGCGGTCCGCGGGCGCGAGCTCCTTCGCAGTGAACAGTTATCAGTTACCAGTCACCAGTTACCAGTCATCAGTTACCAGTCATCAGTCGTCGGTCATCAGTAGTCAGTAATCATTGATCAGTGATCAGTGATCCACTGGTCACCGGTTACGGGTCACTGGTTCCTGGCGGCGCGCGCGGCGGCTTCCTGCTCCATTTGCGAAATCGCCGCCGCCACCGCCTCGATCGCCACCCGCTGCTTGCGGTACAGGTCGGCTTCCGACATCGCCAGGCGTAACGCGACGTCGCGCACTTTTCGGCCTTCAAGGAACTTCATCTCGAGGATGTTGTACAGCATCCACTCCCCGGTGAAACGGCGGTCGCCGCTCGGGCGGACTCGCTCGACTCCCCGGGAGAGGACCGATCGAAGAGCGTTCACGGCGTTCCCGTTGTTCTGGGTCATCGCCTCCTGCACGATTCGCAGCCGGAGCAGCGGGCTGCGGGTCAGGCGCGGACCGCCCCAGTAGTGGGTCAGGGCGTCACGCACCATGTGCGCGAGACCCGCCTCCGCCTGCAGTTCCGGTTCGCCTTGCAACAGGTCGGAGCCGGCATAGCGGCCCGCAGCTCGCAGCCGCTGGACCTCTTCGGCCTGCGGCACCAGCCGGTCGACGGCGCTGAAGACCTCACGCTGCAGCAGTCGCTCGGCGATGGCGAAAGAGGCGCGCTCCGAAAGCACCTTCAGCGCCGAGGCCGACTCGGGCGGCAAGCCCTCCTCCAGGGCTATCGCTCGAATCCCGAGCAGACCGATGATTTCAGATCCGCCCGGCTGGTGCAAGGGAATCAGCCAGTAGGAGTCCCAGGCGAACACGGGGCCGAGCTCGGGGAGTTCACTCCGCTGCGAGTCGGCCAGCGTCGGAGGAAGCTGCCCGATCTCTTGCAGCGGGTCATCTGGCCCCACGGCCACCTCCAGGTCCACCCGCCCATCCGCCATCAGGGCCAGAAAGGCCGAGGAGGCTCCGGCGACGTCGCTCACGGCGTTCAGAATCGCCTCGAGGAATTGCCGCAAGTCGCCGGAAGTCAGCAGTCTCTCTTCCAAGAGATGCAGGCGGCTGATGTCTTGCCGGTCTTCGCCGTAGAAGAGCCAGCGTTCGATGGACGGCCGAATCAGTGTGATGGCGAATTGGAGCAACAGGAGAGTCGAGACCATCGCGATCGGCACCAGCCGGCTTTGCTCGGTGCCCATCAGGAGCGCGATCCGATTGACCACGACCATCACCGCCAGGACGGTCGACGCCACCACCGGACCTCGCAGGATCCACTGGAACAGCCGGCTCTTGACGACCCGGTCGGGATAGCTGATACCGTAGTACGCCACCGAGTAGGCCATCAGCACAATCTGAACCGCGACCAGAATATTGATCAGAGTTTGAGTCGTCCAGAAGACCAGCGGCCACTGCAGCAGGAATGGGCCTCCGGCTGTTAGGAACGGATAGGCGATCAGGACCGGCCCGGCGGCGCCGAGCATCAGGTAACGCATCCGGCGCCGGCTGGTGCGTGTTCGGCAACGCTGGTAGGCGCGCCACAAGCTGCTGGCGACGATCCCCAATGCGGCGAAGAAGAAGACCAAGAAGGCCGGGAACCACAGACCGGCCGTAAGATGCGGAACGCCTCCGGCTTCGCCGAGGTTGGCCAGAAGCAGCTCGGGTTGCGCCGCCAAGAGGAAGCTCACCAAGCCCAAGGCATAAGCCACCCGAACGGCCCAGAAGCGGCGGCCGCGCGAGGGTCGTCCTGTCGCCTCCAACAGAGCATCGCTGAAGTGCAGGTACGTCGCCGGGAGGAAGGCGATGCCGAGCCATTGCAGCCGGAGCCAGGCCTCGATCTCTTGCGCCCCGACGGCGGTGGCGGCCAACACGTCGGTCAGACCGATGACGGCGACGCAGCCCATGATCAGAGCAAAGGTGCGGGCGACGCGGTCGCGCAGGTTGAAGGTCAGCGCGTACAGCAGCAGGGCCAGCGCGGTGATGGCATTGCCGGCGACCAGGATTTCGTTGACCACACGCAGGATGTTGGTCAGCAGGTCCATGGCGGGGCGCCGCTCTCAACCCGGTGTCCCGTTCCGGAGGCAGGTTGACAAAGGCCTTCCACCTCGGAACGGTTCGAGTCGGGATTGGCGGTCGATACAAAGGTGACCCGGACCAAGGTTGCAGTGTTGCATCAGGTGGTCGATCTTTGCCGACAACGTCTCAGCTATTTACGGAACGGGACACTAAGTCGAAGCTGAAGAACAGGCTGATGTCTTCGTTGGGGTAGAAGAAGTCGCTGTAACCCGAGAAGACGAATCCCATTTTGTGCGCCAGCTGAATCGCCGGAAAGTTCTTGCTCTGCATTTCCAGGAACAATCGGGCCTGGTGGCGGGCCCGCCCCCAGCCGATCGCTTCCCCAAGCAATCGACGCCCCAGCCCTTGTCGACGCAAGGCCGGTTCCACGGCCAAGTCGGTGACCCAAAGCGCATCGGGCGCAGGCGCCGACGCCAGAGCCAAGTAGCCTGCCAGTCGTTCCTCGATCTCGCCGACAAACACGGCTGTCCGATCGGTCCATTCGTCGGCCAGGCGTTCGACCCGCCTTGGGTAGCCGACGCGCATCGGGCGGGGCAAACGAACCTCTCGAAACGCCACCTCCACGCCGGGCGACACGGACTGCAGCGACATCTGCCAGACGTGGTCGGTACTATAGGAGTGATCGAGGTCCATCAATCTCGGAACATCCGTCGAAACAGCGTGGCGGATCAAGAAGGGTTCCGTGGCGGGTGTCGGGTCTGGCCCGCGGTTGGTCTTATCCACCGGGCAAGACCCGAACCCGGCGAACGCAAGGGAGCGGCGCGTTGCCAGCCGTGTCGGTCACCACGAGGCGGAAACCGTAATCGCCGGGGGTCACCAAGGTCGTGTCCCACGACCCGAGGTCGGATTCCAGTCTGGGCTCGGTTCCGGCCGAAATCGCCCGCCAGACGGCACCTGGGGCCGGACTCCCGGCCGCCAACGGGATGTACTCGTATTTGTAAAAGGCGAAGTTGGCGATGGATGCCGACCCGAGGATCGTCACCGTCCCGCCCAGCTCGCTCCCTTCTTCCGGGAAGGTCAGCGTCGCCGCCGGGTTGAGGCAGCCGCTCGAGTCAAGGGCGGCCTCGGGCAAGGCGGTCGCCGCCGGGCCAGTCGATTCTGCGACAGGCGTGGAGGGAGTCGCCAGGAGCGACACCGTGGGAAGCGGCGTCGGGCGGAGCGCGGCCGGTACGGCCGGGCTGAGGAGAGTCGCCACCAGGAACGTCAGCACGCCGACGCCGGTGACGGCGATCGCCATCCCCGCCGAACGGGTCCATCCGCGGTGGGCGCGCTCGCGTTCCAGCCCGAACTCGGCCAGACGCTCGGCGCGCCACCAGCCGGCGGCACTCCGAGCGTAAAGGAGGAAGGCCAGCGCCAGGACCAGGAAGATCCACGTCTGATAGGCCTGGATGAGCAGCAGCGCTTCGTCCATCCCGCGGAAGGGATCACAGCTTGCGGAGTACCCGGCGCAACAGTCCGCTGAGCTTCGGCGCGATCTGCTCGCCGGCCCGCAGCACTTCCTCGTGAGTCGTGACCGTATCGCCGTCGAGGTTGGCCTTGTTGCTGATCCCGGAAACGCCGAGCACGCGAGTTCCGCCGTGACGGGCAACCGTCACTTCGGGCACCGTCGACATCCCAACCGCGTCCACGCCGGACTGCCGCAAGAACCGCAGATCGGCGGGAGTCTCGAACGACGGACCGGCCAAGCAGACGTAAACACCTTCCCGCAGCACAAGTCCGTCAGCCTTCGCCTCCTGGCGGGCCAACGCCTGAAGTTGGCGATCGTAGGCTTGGCTCATGTCCGGAAAGCGCGGGCCGAACTCCTCGAGATTGGGTCCGCGCAGCGGCGACTGTCCGGCCATCCCCAGCAAATTGAGATGATCGATGATGAGCATCAGATCGCCCGGCACGATATCCGGGTTGACGGAGCCGGCGGCGTTGGTCACGATCAGGATTTCGATACCTAACCGCTGCATCACGCGCACGGGGAGGCCGATGCGCGCCATTGAATGACCTTCGTAAAGGTGCGCCCTGCCCTGCATGACGATCACCGGTTGGCCCTCCAGAATCCCCAGATGAATTCGCCCGGCGTGTCCGGCGATGGAGGCTGCCGGCCAACCCGGAATCTCGCGGCCTTCCAGGCGCGTCGCCTCCTGGACGTCGTCCGCCAAAGGGCCGAGCCCGGAGCCGAGAATCATCCCTAGGCGAGGCTGCAGTTTCGTTTTCTCCCGGATGGCAGCCGTCGCCGTCTCGATGTCGTCCAGGGTCAGGAACTCCCGACTCATGGTTTGGCTCGTTCCAGGTCGCTCTGCAAACGATGCACACGCATGGCGTTGGCACTCGTCAGGCCGAGCACCTGCTGAACCTCGCGGCGGCTCCGGCCTTCTTGGAGAAGGTGCTGTGCGAGGGTATGCCGTAACGAGTGGGGCGAGAGGTCCGCGCCGAGTCCGGCGCGCGCCGTCCAGCGCTTGACGACCAGCCACAAGCCCTGGCGGCTCAGCCGGTCGCCGCGCTGATTGAGGAACAAGGATCGCTCGTCGGGCCGCCGAGTCAGGTGGGGGCGGCCGTCGACGACGTAACGCCGCATGGGTTTCAACGCGCGCCCGAGGGGAAGGTGCGGATCCGGATGCTGCGGGCGGCTCACCCACCCCTTCTCCAGGTCGACCTCGTCGACGGTGAGGGCGACCACCTCGGCCGCGCGCAAACCCGTCGCATACAGCAGCGACAGAATGGCGGCGTCCCTTAACGAACGCGGGCTGTCCTGCTTGGCCGGCGCATCGAGCAACGCCTGCAATTCCTCCGGCGTGAGGACACGCGGCCTGGGCCGCGGGGCGCGTGGCGGGCGCAGTTCGGACCGCAAGGATAGGTCGGTCAGCACGTTGACGGTCAGCAGATAATCCAGGAAGGAGCGCACCGCCGCCATCTTGCGCGAAATGGTCGCCGGCCGATAACCCTGCTGCCCCAACCAGGCAACATAATCTGCCAAGGCCTGCTGGCTCAGCCCCTCCGGGCTGTCTGCTTTCCCGCGCAGCGCCGCAACAAACTGACGCAGGTCGGCTCGATAGGCCAGGAGCGTATTTGCCGAGCTTCCTCGGACATCTCGCAGGTACACCAGGAAACGATGAAGGGCGGCATCCATTCGGTCGGAGGTCAGGGCGGGCCGACATTATAGCATCGCCCGGCCCGACTTACCATAACTGCAGAGTACTATCCCGATTCTCCCCCTGGACCACCATTTCCACTTGGCCCTTCTGGATTTGGCCCCGTTCCGGCTACGCCTGCGCGGGGAGCGTTTCGGGAGGGGCGTCTTACAAGCTCCCGGACCGGGCACCAGCATGTGGCATCGATTAGACGTAGGGGGCGATTCTCCGCCCGGCGTTCCTCATAATGAGTCGATGCCGGCTGAGGCCGCCGCGGGGCGTGGTGGGGCGCTCCACCCTCCTGTCACCCTGAGCGGCCCGCAGGGCCGCGAAGGGCCTGCTGTTCCTACTCCCCGCCCCATTCTGCGGCCAGGTCTTCCCAAGTCGGATTCGTTGCCTCCACGAGGGCGACCTTTTTGGCACGCGTCCAGCCTTTGATCTCCTTCTCCCGCGCGATGGCCGACATGACGTCTTCCGTTTCTTCGAAGTGCACAACCCGGGTGATCTTGTACTTGGCCGTGAATCCTGGGACCAGCTTGTGCTTGTGCTCGTAAACGCGGCGCTCCAGATCGTTCGTTACCCCAACGTAGAGGGTTCGGGACCTGCTCGCAATAATGTAGACGTAGTACTTCTTCACCTGACTCCTATTTCAGAAAGCAGATCCTTCGCTCGCGGGGTCTGCGGCCAGGCATCGCTTCGGACCGCTCAGGATGACATTAACACACAGAGCTTGAAGGACTGCCAGGAGTGGGCCGACTGCCAAGCGACCTGGATGTCAACCGGTAGCATTTCTCCGCCATGCCGGCCCAGTTGACATCATGGGGCGACGAGCACAGAATAGCATGGCAAGGGTGGCCGAAAAAACTGTGAAGTCCTCCAAGGGCGAGGTCTATGCGGGGACCAGCGACGCCGCCGCCGAGCGCGCCACCGGCCGAACGTGGAAGACGTGGTTCTCGCTGCTCGATCGAGCTGGCGCCAAGAGGATGACCCATCCTCAAATCGTTTCGATCGTCTCGGAGAAGTACCGCGTCGGGCCTTGGTGGCAGCAAATGATCGTCGTCGGGTATGAGCAGGCGCGCGGCATGCGGAAAGTGCACGAGCGGCCAGGCGGTTTTCAGATCGGCGCCACCCGGACGATGGCGGTCGCGGCCGCACGGGTCTACACCGCATGGACCGATTCCCGTCAGCGGTCCCGTTGGCTTCCCCGAGCGAAGATGGTGATCACCAAGGCCACGCCGCGGCGGACACTGCGCGTCCAATGGGCCGGAGGCCCGAGCCGGATCGACGTGACCTTCACCAGCAAGGGGAGGTCGAAGTCCACTGTGGTGGTCACGCACGCCAATTTGTCGACGGCGGTCCAAGCCGAGCGCATGAAGAAGTACTGGGGCGAGGCGTTGCGGCGCCTAGAAGGCTACCTCGAATAGGAACCACCCGCTGAGGCGCACCCCGTGCTCGGGTTGACACCATTCTTTCCGGCGGACTCTCCCCGGGAAGCCGTCTGCCCCACGAAGCTTCGCCGATCATTCCCTCCAGCCGCTGACGCGCTCGAGCGCCTGGATCTCTTCTGGGCTGAGCTCGAGGCCGGCCGCGCCCAGGTTGTCGTCCAACTGTTCCAGACTCCGCGGGCCGATGATGGGGCTTGTCATATCCGGTTTGGCGAGCAGCCAGGCCAACGCGACCTGAGAAGGCGATTTCCCTCTCGACTTCCCCAGATTGCTCGCGACCTCGAGAACGTCCCAGGCTTGTGGTCTTTCCAGGTACGCGCGGATTCGGCCGCTGGTGGCACCACGCGTCCCCAGCATTGGGGCGACCCCGCGCGCATATTTCCCGCTCAAGAATCCGCTGGCGAGAGGGCTGTAGGGGAGCACACCTAACCCGAAGGCGCGGCAGGTGCCCTCCAATTCTTGCTCGAATTCCCGACGATGGAGCAGGTTGTAATGCGGCTGGACGCAGGCGAAGGCCGCGAGGTGTTCACGATCGGAGGTCCACAAGGCTTCGACAGTGCGCCACGCTTCGAAGTTGGAGCAGCCGATGTACCGGACGTAGCCTTGCCGGACCAGGTCATTGAGCGCCTCGAGCGTTTCGTCGATCGGGGTGTCTGGATCCGGTGAGTGCAACTGGTACAGGTCGATGTGGTCCGTGCCCAGCCTGCGCAGCGAGGCCTGCACCGCCTCCAGGATGTGGAGGCGCGACAGCCCCTCGTCGTTCGGCCCTTCGCCCATCCGCCCACGGACCTTCGTCGCCAGAATCACCTGATCGCGCCGGACCGGGCTTTTCGCCAGCCAGCGGCCGACGATCTGCTCTGCCTCTCCACCCGAGTTCCCCTCGACCCAGCGGGAGTAGACGTCGGCCGAATCGATAAAGTTCAAACCTGCGTCGAAGGCCCGGTCAAGAATCTGGTGCGCCGTGGTTTCATCAGCGGTCCATCCGAACTGCATCGTACCCATGCACAACTCGGACACCCGCATCCCGCTGCGACCGAGTCGACGATAGTTCATACCAACGCCTCCTTGAATCGGCGGAGAAGCCGCCCGCACCCATTCATCCCGCCGCCTGGTAACAGCCTGGCCGGTTCTTGGACCACCCTGTTGCGGCAGGCCGGAGGAGAGGCGCGGCAGCAGGAGACCCCCATCGGATCACCGATGCTCGCCATGTTATCATCCGCGCAGACATGCGGATGCGTCGTCCGATGCGCTTCATCCTTCCATTCGCTCTGCTCGCGGGCCTTGCTCTCACAGGTTGCGCCCCTCGCCCCCGTGTCTGGAACGGCACCGCCTACGAGAATCCACCGGACGCCCCAACGTTGCCGGGAACAGCCACGGGGGGCCATCCGACCTCCGCTCTCGAACTAACCGGTCACGTCTCTCTCATTTACTTTGGCTATACGCACTGCCCAGATTTCTGCCCTGCCACCCTCGCGATTGTTGCGGACCTATTCGAACGTCTGGGGGACGAAGCGGACGACGCTCGCTTCTACTTTGTCACGGTCGATCCCGAGCGCGATACAGGCGACAGCCTTACCGGCTATCTAGACCGGTTCGATTCGCGTTTCATCGGTGTTCGCCCCGATCCGGTGGCCCTGCCCCCCCTGCTGGCGAGTTACGCGGCGACGGCCTTCTTCGACCCCGATCATGTGGATGAGGGAATCATCGCCCACACCTCGCGGCTTTTCCTGGTAGACAAGGTCGGGAAGCTGCGCGCTCATTATCCGTTCGACACCTCCGCCGTCGATCTTCTAGCCGACGTGCGCTATTTGCTGCGCGAAGGCTGAGGCGATTCAGCCGCCACCCGACAACGGTCCTTCGCCCCCGCCGTGACCTCCTCGCCCGCCCGTCGACCCGACCTTCTGCCTGCCCTTGCCTGCGTGACGATGGCGCTCAGTGGGGCCATTCACCTGGCCATCACCCCAGAGCGTTCCGAGCACGCGCCCGCCCACGGGCTGTTCTTCGCCGCGCTCGGCGTCGTCCAGATCGGATGGGCGGCCGCCTATTGGATGCTGCCGGGTCGATGGTTGCGTTGGACGGGCTTCGTCCTATCCGGCGGAATGATTGTCCTGTGGGCGGTAACGCGATCCCTTCCGGCGCCCTTCTCCGGAACGCCCGAAGAGATCGAGCTGGCAGGCGTCGCATCGAAGATCCTCGAGGCGATTGCCATGGCGAGCCTGTTGGTCGAGGATGCGCGCGAGTATCCATTCACAAGCCGTCAGGCCCGCTTGGCGATCGCCGCTTTTCTGCTGGCCGTGTTCTCCGGATTGGGAATCTACGCTTCGGCCCTGGCGCTCGAGCCCATCGTCTCACCCATCCTGCCGGCTCCGATTGAGCACGAAGAGGGCGAGGCACCCTCAGCAGGGCACGCGCATGCCGGCGCTCGCCGAATTCGGCTGGAGGGTGAGCCCGCCGGCCCGTATCTGGTCCGGGCGGTGACATCGTTCGGTCCGGACCGGTTACAGGACATCGCTTTGGAAGTGCGCGTCGTCGACGCGGCTAGCCGTAGGACCCTGACCGATCCAGAGGTCCGGATTGTCGGCGAAGATGAGTCGGGGAGGCGCCTCGAAACTGCGGCGGCTCAAGGTGAGGCGAAGATCCCGCGTGACTACGCGGCCGTTCTAGCCCTGCCTGCGGCCGGCGCGTGGCATATCGCCATCTTGGTCGATGGACCACGGGGCCAAGGGCAGGTTGGATTCGATCTTCTGGTTCCAAGCGGTGGAGGCGTCGGGGGTCTGATCGGGGCCTATCTGCCGTTCGGGGGCCTGTTTCTCCTCATCATCGCTTACATCCTGGTGACTCGGGCGCGGCCAACGGGATCCGAGGCACCTGGCGACAACCCCTCCGAGTAGCGGGGCACTGGACAAGGCGGCAAACGCCATCAGACTCCAGCCCTGCTTCCGCTAGCCGCCTTCCGATGCCTAAGCCAATGGCCTTGCCTCTATCCCGCTGAGATTGGCGCGCGCAGAAGAATGTCGAGCACCATGGCGCCGAAGATCAGCGCCAGGTAGATGCTCGAGTAGCGGTAGAGCGCCCAAGCGCGGCGCGTGCCTCCACCGCGCAGCAACCCCCAAGCCCTCAGTACGAAAACAAGACCGAGCGCGAGCGCGGCTACGAGGTACACCGAACTGACCATGCCGATCCCCGGCAGAAGAAGGGTGAGCGCCACGAGCTGCACGGAATAGAGAAAGATCGCCCAGCGCGTCGCCGGATCCCCGTACACGACGGGAAACATGGGCACCCCGGCCCGCGCATAGTCACCCTGTCGCGTCAATGCCAGGGCCCAGAAATGAGGCGGCGTCCAGAAGAACACGATGGCGAAGAGGAAGAATGCCGGCATGGCCAGCGATCCGGTTGCGGCTGCCCATCCGACTAGCGGCGGAATCGCGCCGGCGCCACCGCCGATGACGATGTTCTGCGGCGTCGTCTTCTTCAAGAGCAGCGAGTACGCACCGACGTAATAAATCGCTCCCAGCGCGGCAAGGAGCGCACTCAGGGGGTTGACGGCGATCGCCAGGATCGATACTCCCAGGACACACAACCCAGCGCCGAAAATGGCTGCGCGGTTTGGTGGGACGCGACCGGCGGGCAAGGGACGACGACGCGTGCGGAGCATCCGGGCATCCAGGTCGCGGTCGATGTACTGGTTGAGCGCGCTGGCCCCGGCCGCTGCCAGCCCCCCTCCGAGAAGAGTCCAGAAAGCAAGCGACGGCGAGGGAAGCCGTCCGCCGCCGACCACCATCCCGGCCCAGGTCGTCGCCAGCAGGAGCAAGACAATCAGCGGTTTCCCCAGGGCCAAATAATCGTGCCAGGTCGCGCGATTGCCGTCGGGCTCGCCTCCTCGATCCCAGACCTGCCTCTGCGTTTGCTCTCCGCCGGTAGAAATCGTTTCCTCAACAGCCATGACGGACGCGCCGTTCGCAGGCGTAACGGGGAGCTCCGGGGCGCCCTGCGCCATCTCAGATCAACACGCTCAGGACGGCGAAGACCATCAGCAAGAGAACTGGCAGAACGAAGATGGCGGTGTAAAGGCGATGGTCGTCCCTCAAGTGCATGTAAAAAGCGGCGACGAGTCCTGCCTTGGAGAAAGAAAGGGCCAGGAGGATGATGCCCAGGGTCGGCGGCGTCAAACCGCTTCCGGCCACCATGATCTCGATGACCGTCAGCAGGATCAGAATCAGAAAGACGCCCAAGTACAGGGGCCAACGGCGGGCGGGGTGAGCGGAAGGAGCTTGCATCCCGGGCCTCCTAGGGGATCAAGTAGATCAGCGTGAAGAGCATGATCCAGACGATATCGACGAAGTGCCAGTACAACCCGAAGACTTCCACTCCCATGTTCCGTTCCGCCGAGAAGGCGCGTCGTAGGCCGAGCACCAGGACGATGAGCGCCCAGACCACACCGGCCAGGACGTGCAGCCCGTGGAAACCGGTCAGGGTAAAGAAAGACGAACCAAAGACGCTGCCGGTGAGGGTGACGCCCTCGCCGTACAGGTGGGAGAACTCGAGCACCTGGCCCGTCAGGAAGGTGAGGCCCAGGAGGATCGTCAGCAGCAGGAAGACGGACATCCGCCCCGCCTTGCCCGCCCGAATCGAAGACAGACCCATGACGACGGCCAGGCTGGAGGTCAGCAGGATCGTCGTATTGACCCCGACGGCGACGATGTCGAGGCGTGAGGCCTCGGGGAAACCCAGGGTGTACTTGTAGTGAAGGTAGGTGGCGATCAGCCCGCCGAAGAACATCACCTCCGATGCGATGAACAACCACATCCCGACCTTGCGGTGATCGACTCCCAGCGCCTGTCCGGCACGGTAATTCTCGGCGTGCGCCACGGCTTGCTGACTCATGCTGCGGCCTCCAATGGCCTAGCCGGCGGCCGGCGCGGCGGCCGGCTCGCCGGTCATCGTCGACTCTTCGCCGTAAGCATAGGGGTCCGTCGTCACGACCGGGATTTCTGCGAAGTTCTCGGTCGGCGGCGGCGAAGATGTCTGCCACTCCAGGGTTAAGGCCGACCACGGGTTAGCCGCCGCTTTCGGGCCGCGTGCCCAACTCAGGATGACGTTGTATAGGAAGGGCAAGGTGGAGAGGGCCAAGATCAACCCGCCCAACGTCGCCATCTGGTTGTACGAGGTGAACGACGGGTCGTAATCGGCCACCCGGCGCGGCATCCCCATGAGTCCTGCCGCGAACATCGGGAGGTAAGCCAGGTTGGTGCCGACGAAGTTGGCGACGAAGTGAACCCGGCCGGTCCTCTCGTCGTACATCCTGCCGGTGATCTTGGGGAACCAATAGTACAGTCCGGCGTAGACCGCCGAGACGCTCCCCCCGAAGAGCACGAAGTGCAAGTGAGCCACAACGAAGTAGGTGTCGGTGACATGCAAGTCGACCGGGATGGCCGCCAGGAAGATCCCGGTCAACCCACCAATCAGGAACATCGAGATGAAGCCGAGGGCGAACAGCATCGGGGTGCTCAGACGGAGCTTGCCGTACCAGATCGTCGCCAGCCACGAGAAGATCTTGATGCCGGTCGGCACCGCGATGACCATCGAGCTGACCATATAGGGCACCCGCAGGCGCGGGTCCATGCCGCTGGCGAACATGTGGTGGGCCCAAACCGTCAGCCCGAGCACGGCGATGGCCATGCTTGAGAGGGCGATCATCCGGTAGCCGAAGATCGGTTTGCGCGCGAAAACGGGGAAGATCTCTGAGACGATCCCCATCGCCGGCAGGATCATGATGTAAACCGCCGGGTGGGAGTAGAACCAGAACAGGTTCTGCCAAAGGATCGGATCGCCTCCACTGGCGACGGTGAAGAACTGGGTTCCAACCACCCGGTCCAGGGCGATCAGAACCAGGCCGGCGGTCAGCACCGGGGTCGCCGACAGCACCAGGAGCGAAGTCGCCATCATCCCCCACACAAAGAGGGGCAAGCGACCAAACGTCATGCCGGGAGCCCGCATCGTGAGCACGGTGGTCACAAAGTTGATGGCCCCCATGATGGCGGAGATCCCGAGGATCATGATGCTCACCGCCCACAACGTCTGGCCGGGCGGACCTCCGATCGACAGCGGCACATAAGCCGTCCAACCTGCCTCGGCTCCCCCGACGAAAAAGCTGGCCAACATGATCAAGCCGGCCGGTGGGATCAACCAATAGGACAGAGCATTCAAGCGGGGGAAGGCCATGTCGCGGGCGCCGATCATGAGCGGGATCAGGTAGTTGCCGAAGCCGGCCACCACCGGCAGGATCCACAGAAAGATCATCAGCGACCCATGGTTCGTCATGACCTGGTTATAGGTCTCGGCGTTGAGCAACTCCGAGCCCGGGGCTCTTAGCTGGGCCCGCATGAGCATTGCCAGCATCCCGGCCAGGATGAAAAACACGAAGCTGGTGACGATGTATTGGACCCCGATGACCTTGTGATCGGTGTTCCAACTGAAGTATCGCCGCCAGGTGCCCGTTGCAGGATAAGTCGTCATCCGCTCGGTCTCCTTGGAAGCCAGGCCCCTAAGGCTGGGCGAGCAGGAAGGCCACCAGGGCCTGGATCTGCTGCGGGGTCAGGCGTTGGCCGAAGTCCTTCGGCATCAGCCCGGGCTGGAAACCCGGGACGATGAAGCCATCCGGCTCCAGGATGGATTTCTCAATGTAATGCGCCGCGTCTTCGCCGGGGCCTCGCTCACCGGCCCTGGCGGCCAGGCCGTCGAGCGGCGGCCCGACGACCCCCGTGTTGCCGGTAACAGCCAGGGTGTGGCACCCGCCGCATCCCGCAGTCAGGAACAGTTGCCCCGGATCATTGGCCAGCGCTTGTTGCTGCGCCAACCAGCTGTCGAACGCATCCTGCGATTCGACAACGACTTGAGAGGTCATGATCGAATGGCCGGCACCGCACAGCTCCGCGCAACGGACGGGAAAGACCCCGATCTCCCTCGGCGTGATCGCCATCTCCGATACCTGTCCGGGGGTGGCATCGCGCTTGCCGCGGAACGCCGGCACCCAGAACGAGTGGATCACGTCCTCGGAGGTGATCTGGAAGACGACGGGCTGTCCCACCGGCAAGTGCAGCTCGCTGGTGGCGAGATCCTGATCCGGGTAGCGGAAGTTCCAGGCGAACTGGCGACCGATGATCTCGACGATCCGCGGGCTGCGGCCCGGATTCTCGATCGACATCAGCACTTGAAACGAATAGACGCCGATCACCACGACGATCGCCGTCGGGATCAACGTCCACAAAATCTCGAGCGAAGCGTTGCCGTGGATCGGAGGGCCATCCTTGTCATCGCCCGCCCGCTTGCGGAAGCGCAGGACGGCGAAGACCAGGGCGCCTTCCACTAGGAAGAAGATGACCGTGGAAACCCCCAGCAGCACCCGGAAAAGCTGATCGACCTCGACCGCCCGAGTCGAAGCCGCCGGCGGCATCAGGTTGGCCTGGCTCGCAACCACGAAGCCCAGGGCGACCAGGACGATGGCAACGATCGCCGAGAGGAAGAGGGTCCGTTCTCTCACGTCGTTCCGACCTCCGAAGGCGCCGCAGTCGGCGCGGGTCGGCGGCGGCGGTGCGACGCCGCGCCCGTTTCGCTTCTCGGTTGGCAGCCGTTCACGCGGGATCGGCCCAAGGCGGCGATTCTACCATCAGTGGTCAGTGGTGAGTGGTCAGTCGTCAGAATCAAGCCACACCTGCACTTGCAGCAGGTGCAAGTGTCAGCAGGCAGCTCTCAGCATTCAGGCAATCTCCAGTCTCCAGACACAAACCGTCAAACGTCAACCGCAGGTCGGTAGCCTCTGGCCACTGACCGCCGACTACGGACCACCTGTCTCAGAGGTCGACGCACCAGGCCAAGCCCACGATTCCCGGCCCGGTGTGGGCGCCGATCGCGGGACTGGCCCACGACACCATGGTCTCGACCGGAGAGAATCTCGTCTTGGCCTGCTCCAGCACGGCGACCGCGTCGGCTTCGGCATCGGCATGCATCGCGGCGAGACGGACCTTGCTGTGGCCCTGAAGCTTCTCACCGAGCAAGTCGAGCAGGCGGGCATGCGCCTTGGCCTTTGTGCGAACACGCTCGAGAGGCTCAATCCTTCCGCCTTCCAGGTGCAACAACGGTTTCATGTTGAGCGCCGTCCCCAGCAGTCGCGCCGCACCACCGATCCGCCCTCCCCGGTGCAGGAACTCCAGGGTGTCCACAGCGAACATCAGGCCGGTGTGTTCCTCTACCTTGCGGGCATAATCGGCCACGTCGGCGAAGGATTTCCCGGACTCGATCTGCCGGGCCGTCTGCAGCACTTGGAAGCCCAGCGACATCCCGGCGTGCATCGAGTCGACGATTTCGATTTGCGCGGTCGGGAAATCCTGCTTAGCCTGTTCCGCCGATTGAATCGTGCCGGAAAGCTTTGCCGAGACCAGCATCGCCACAATTGGCCGACCGGCGGAGACGAGCCGCTGGAAGATCCTCTGAAAAGTGGGCACCGTCGCCTGGGAGGTCGTCGGCATCGTCGGCGAGGTCTTCAATCGCTTGTAGAACTGCTCCGGGGAGATGTCAACCCCGTCCTCCAGCGTCTGACCGTCCCAGATCACGAGTTGCGGCGCGACGAGGATTTGGTAACGGGTCACGAGCTCGGCCGGGATGACGCAGGTTGAATCGGTGACAAGCGCAATTTGGGCCACGGACCCTCCTCGGGTTTGGCGGTGAGCGGGTGACGGAGCGAGGTGTCTGCCGAGGATAACCCTGCCGGCACTCGGAGGTCGCGTCCGGCGAATGCCCTCAGCCGCGCCCGCGCAGCCAGCCAACGACCTCGTCGGCCGAGCGAGTGTTCAGCACCGCCTGAGCCGGGAGCCAACCCCGGCGCGCCATCCCGACCCCGTAGCGCCGCAACCGAAACTCTTCCGGACGGTGGGCGTCGGTATTGATGGCGAGCAGACATCCCACCTGCCATGCCCTCCGGGCGTAGGCGTCATTCAAATCCAGCCGGTCCGGCTGTGCGTTGATCTCCAACACGACTCCGTGATCTGCCGCCGCGGAGAAGACCGCTTCCAAGTCGACGTCCGACGCCGCTCGCGAACCTAGCAAACGGCCGGTGGGATGTCCGATCATGTCGACATGGGGATTGCGGATGGCGCCCATCAGCCGATCGGTAATCTGGGCTTGGGGCTGACGCAGGGAGACATGGAGCGACGCGACGACCAGGTCCAGCTCGGCCAGAACCTCGTCCTCATAGTCGAGATGGCCGTCCGCCAGGATTTCGACTTCGGCGCCTTGCAGCAGCTTCAACGAGCCGCCGATTCGTTTCTGGACCCGGTCGATCTCTTGCCGTTGCTGACGCAGCCGCGCCGCACTCAGTCCGTTCAGGGCGCCTAGACTGGGCGAATGGTCGGTGATCGCCAGGTAGGACAAACCAAGTTCTCGGGCTGCTTCGGCCATCGCCTCGACGGTCGCCCGGCCGTCGCTCCAGTCCGTGTGTGCGTGCAGATCGCCCTGCAGATCACCCTCGGCGACCAGCGTCGGAAGGGAGGCGCCGTCGGCGGCCTCGATCTCACCCAGGTTTTCTCGCAGCTCGGGCGGGATCCAGGGCAGGCCCAGAGCGCGGTAGACATCGTCCTCACGAGGGCATAGGATTTCACCGCCTTCGCTGGGCTTCAATCCATGTTCCGAGAGGGAAAGGCGGCGTTCCAGAGCTCGTTCGCGCAGACCGACATTATGAGCCTGAGAACCCGTCGCATATTGGAGGGCCGAACCGAAACGTTCCGGTGGATGGACCCAAAGCTGGACCCGCAGACCCCCGACCACTTCAACGCTGGCCTTGGTATCCCCCTGCCCCAGCACGCGTTCCACTTCGTCAAAGGCGACGAAGGACCGCAAGACTTCTGCCGGCGAGACGGCGGCGACAAGCAGGTCAAGATCGCCGACGGTCTCGCGCCAGCGGCGGACGCTGCCGGCTGGCTCCGCCAGCTCGACGCCCGGAAGGCGGCGCAACTTCTCGGCCAGCCGCTCGGCGATGGGCCGGGCGATGCCGATGCCGATGCGCCCCTCCTGGCGGCGCGCCAAGCGCTCGATGCTCTCGAGGATCGCCGTTTCCGAGCGCGCCCCCAGCCCGGGAAGTTCGCGCAACTTCCCCGCCCGCGCCGCCGCCTCTAATTCAGGGACGGTGGTGACCCCCAGCTCCTTCCAGAAGCGAGCCGCCTTCTTCGGTCCGACCCCGCTGATCTTCAAGACGTCGATCAACCCGGGCGGCACTTCGTCGGCCAGGCGCTCATAGAACTCCATCTTCCCTGTTGTCAGCAGCTCGTCGATCTTGGCGGCGATCGCTTCCCCTACTCCGGGAATCTCCTTGAGACGGCCCTCTCGCTGCAAGTCCTCCAGGCGCCGTCCCTGGGCACGGATGCTTTCCGCAGCGCGGCGGTAGGAGATGACGCGGTAGATCGATTCGCCTTTGATCTCGAGCAGATCGGCGATGGCCTCGAAGACGTGTGCTATCTCTTCGTTGGTCAAGGTGCTGGCCTCCCCCACCTCAAGCCTCGGCCCCGCTCCGGCGAGCCCCTCGCTCGCCGCTCGCTCTCTGCAGAGCGCCAAGGGCGGGGCACGCCTGCACGGGGGACACGCGCCAGCTGCACGGCCATGCTTTCGGATGCTCGATCGCTGTCGTGCGGTCCGTCCGACGCTCCTCGATAGCGGCTATCTTCGACTGATGCATCTCAATTTCGCTGTCACCCCGCGAAGGCGGGGGTCCAGGCTTCGACATCTTCTCCCAGACTCCTTCATCACTCCGCTTACCCGCATTCCGCTGGGCTCAGCGCGGCGCAAGTGTCGCTTCGCCCTCTACACTCATCAGGGCACACTCAGGGTGCACCCGAAGGGGTGAGGGCGGGTCTCTTCGCCTTCCGCGGAAATGACCTAACCTTGTTGTCATCCTGCTCGACGCGCTTTCCTACGGATCGGACGACGGCCTCGGTTAGCCGCCTTCTTTGGGGCAGCCGCGCCTTTCGTCTGCGGGACGGCCGCAGCCGGAGGTGCAGTAATCATGGCCGGCGTAGCGATGAGCTGCCCGAAGAGTCCTTCCTCGGGAACCGCCGGGGCTTGCTCTCCTGGGTACGGGTCCCTGCTGGTGGCCTTCGCCATCAGGTACCCGCCGGCGATGCTCAGGCTGCTCAAGATCGGGACGATCAGGAACGCCAGCAGGAAGTTCCCCATGATCACGGGCACCAGGACGGAAATCAGAACGACCGACGCCGGCAAGCGCACGAACCGACCGATGATCGGTACCGCGATGAGATTGTAAGACACCTGGGTGGTGATGACGTTGACCGCCGTCACTAAGATGGTGAAGGCCACCGGGTCCATGTCCGGGAACCGCGTCGACCCCAAGACCAGACAAGGGATGGCGACGACGAGGCTGGCGATCAGACCGCCGACACTCGGGATCAGCGTCAGAATCCCGGTGAGGACGGCCATCAAGATGAAGAAGGGGACCCCCAGGAGCCAGAACTCGATCAACGAGGCGCCGGTCATGATCAGCCCGAAGATGATCTCGGCCGTCAGGTACCCGATCCAGATTTGGTCGAGCCGGCGGAGTAGAACGGCCACTTGACGGACCCCGTCACCCGCCAAGGATCGCCGCAAGACCCCGCGCCGGCTCCACATGTCGTTGAGCAGCCAGAACGAGAAGATGATGGCGATGAACGCCACCCCCACGAGCCCAGCGATCGACGCGATCAGGCCCGTGATAGCACCGCCGACCGCGGTCACCGTGCCCGAGGCCTCAAGGCGGGCCAGAACCGGCTGCAGCGGGCCGCTAGAAAGGTTCGCCGCCAGTTGCTGCTGAAGACCAGCCGCCGATCCCGAAAGCCAGCCCAGCGCCCAAACCACAAAGAGGATCAACAACACCAACAGCACCAAATGGAAAACCGCCGCGGCTCGCCGGTAACGCAAACGCCGACTCGCCCAGCGAACCGGGCGGTAAAGAAGGAAGGCCAACAGGAAGCCCATCATCAGGGTCTGGCTGGCCTTGCTGATGAACACCAGAACCGCAAGCAGCCCCAGAATCAGGATGACCGCGCCCAGGTGGCGACGAAAGGGCGACCACGGTGCGGCGTCGGGGGTTGGCAATGTGGCGGATCGTATGGCCATCTCACTCTCCTTGTTTCTTCTCGTGGGGGACCCTCATCTAGGAAAGGACGCTCTCGGATCCGGGCGGATGTTCAACGGAGCCCAGCCTAGCCTGGAGTAATTCAAACCGCCTGACTCCCGCCGCCAGAGTCGGGACGATGTTCTCTACTCCGACCTGACCGAACAACCCGGCCTGGCGGAGTTGGTCGCGCACATGCCCATGGACGTGCGCCAGGAGGACCAGGATCGATTGCTGGTTGAGTTCTCGGGTCATTTCCTCAAGCATGTCGATGCTGGTCAGATCGATATACCCAGTGGCGCCAAGGTCGAGCAGGATCCCGCCGGGGGGAGTCTCCAGCTTCTCGATCTCCACTTGGACGGCGCGCTTGATTTCGTTGGCGTTGGCGTAGAAGAGTCCCGCATCGAGCCGGAAGAGGAGCAGGCCTTCGACCGGTTCGATTTCGGCTCGTCGGCCCAGCTCGACGAACTCATCCGGCCGATCCTTGGCGCGGCCCAGCGCGCTCACCCGGGGACGGCTGGCGCGGAACAACACCATCCCCAACGAAAGGAAGACCGCCAGCATCAATCCAGTGGCCGGGTCGGTCATGACGACACCGAGCAAGGCGATCAGTCCCAAGAAGAAGTCGACACGGTTCAACCGGTAGAAGCGCCGCATCTCCACGCGGTTGAGCAGTCCGACGACCGAGTTGATCACGACCGCCGCCAGCACCGCGTTGGGCAGGTTCTGCAGGATGGCGGCCAGGAAGAGCACCGTCAGCAGGGTCAGCCCGGAGGTGACCAGCGCCGAAACCTGCGTCCGCGAGCCGGCCGCCTCCGAAGTAGCCGTCGTCGACATGCTGGCATCGACCGTGACCCCGCCGACCAGAGACGAGCCTAGGTTGGCCATGCCTATGGCCACCAGCTCATTATCGGCGTTGATTCGATAGTGGTGGCGGGTCGCGTACAAACGACCCGCCGCCAGCGATTCGCCGAGGGCGAGGAACACCATCGAGCCGGCCCCGGCCAGGAGAAAGGCCAGGTCTCCCGGTGCGACCGCGGGAATGCCGATCTCAGGAAGACCTGTGGGGATGAGGCCAACCACGCTCACGCCGAACGTGCTGAGGGTGATAATGTTCCCTAGCAGGATCCCATAGACGACTGCGATCAGAGGTCCTGGGACCTGGGGGGCGAGCTGACGGAGGCGGATGATCAGGAACGCCGCGCCGGCGCCGATGGCCAGAGTATAGATGTTGGTCTGGGAGAGGTTGCGTAGAACGTAGACGAATTGCTGGATCGTGTTGCCTTCACCAGGCGGGATCCCCAGGAGCTTCGGAAGCTGGCCCACGATGATGTTGATCCCCAGGCCAAAAAGGAACCCGGTGATGACGGGCTTGGACAGGAAATCGCCAAGGAAGCCCAGCCGCAGGAACCCCGCCACGACCAGCAACACGCCGACGACGAGCGCTAACGCTGCGGTGAGTGAAAGCAGGTCCCCGCCGCTCACCACCAAGGGCGCGACGATTGACGCCGACATGACGGCCATCGTGGAACTCATGGTGATCCGGACGTGGCGGCTGGTGGCAAACAAAGGATAGACCGCCATCGCCACCATGGCGGCGTAGAGGCCATACTGCGGCGGGACCCCCGCTAGCTGGGCATAGGCCATGGCCGCCGGAATCATGACGGCCCAGGTCGTCAGCCCGCCGATCGCATCAAGACGGAACCAAGCCCGGGGATACTTGGG
>Ga0184639_10000078_pt1 | contig 32869 bp, 32 predicted proteins | sample PLM31_170_b2_FD_133155 | JGI IMG/M metagenome (GOLD analysis project Ga0184639, IMG submission 133155) | Groundwater sediment microbial communities from an aquifer in East River, Colorado, USA - PLM3-1_170_b2 | ecosystem: Environmental > Terrestrial > Soil > Riparian zone | place: USA: East...
AGATGCAAACGATCAGAGGGATCCCTGCGTCGGCAGCTTCCATCATGGCGTCGGCGGCGAATCGGGCCGGTACGAAGCTGACGCTGCAATTGGCGCCGGTGGCCTCGACCGCCTGCGCCACGGTGTCGAAGACCGGCACCTTGCCATCCAGCACCCACTCGCCCCCCCTGCCCGGCGTAACCCCGGCGACCAGGCGCGTGCCATACTCCAGCATCGCCGATGAGTGGAATTCGCCTTCCCGGCCGGTGATGCCCTGGACGAGCAGGCGAGTCTGCTTGTCGACCAGGATACTCATGCCTGGACGCTCCCTGCCCCGACCGAAGGTGCGGGGTTCGGGGAGGGCCCTGCCGCTGCGGCGACGGCCTTGCGGGCTGCGTCCATCAAGCTGCTGGCCGTGATCATCTGGGCCTCCGCCAGCAGCCGTCGACCCTCCTCCTCATTCGTCCCCACCAGGCGCGCAACGAAAGGCACGCGTGGCCGCTTCCCGTCCATCGCTGCCAGCACCCCGCGGGCCACTTCATCGCAGCGGGTGATCCCGCCGAAGATATTCAGCAGGACGACCCGTACCGCGGGCTCTGCCAGAATCAGCTCGAGTGCGGCTGCGACCTTGTCCGAACCCGCTCCCCCGCCCACGTCGAGGAAGTTGGCAGGCCGACCGCCGCACAGCTCGATGACGTCCATCGTGGCCATGGCCAGGCCGGCGCCGTTGACCATGCAACCGATGTTTCCATCCAGCCTCACATAGGACAAGCCGTACTTGCGCGCCTCACGCTCCGCCGAGGCCTCTTCATCGATGTCGCGCATGTCGGCAATATCCGGATGCCGAAACAGAGCGTTGTCGTCGATCACCATCTTCCCGTCCAAGGCCAGCAAGCGCTGATCCTTGGTGATGACCAAGGGGTTGATTTCGGCGAGCGTGGCATCCACCCGGTGAAAGACGCGGTACAGGCCGGAGGCGATGCGGATGAAATCCCGCCAGTGCTCGCGCGGCAGCTCGATCGCCGCCGCCAGGTAGCGAGCCTGATACTCGCGCAGGCCGAGCAGTGGATCGATGGGGATCCGCACGATCTTCCCCGGTTCACGACGCGCCACCTCTTCGATTTCCACCCCGCCTTCGGCCGAGGCGATGACGACCGGGCTGCGCGTCTGACGATCGTTGGTGATGCCCAGATAGATCTCCGCCTGGATTCCGACGGCCTCGTCGATCAGCAGCTTGCGTACCGGAAGCCCTTTGATCTGGATGCCGAGAACCTGGGTGGCGGCCTCTTCGGCGCCCTCGGCCGAATCGACGAGGCGGATGCCGCCGGCCTTGCCTCGACCACCGACGAGCACCTGCGATTTGACCACCGCCCGGCCGCCCAGTTCCTCGGCGATCGAACGAGCCTCGGAGGCGGTCATCGCCACCCGCCCGCGCGGGATGGGGATTCCTTCTTGGGCGAAGAGCTGTTTCGACTGATACTCGTGGAGCTTCATTCACGCTCCTTGAGGCTCGCCCGTCCTGGCGAACGGCTTCGGGCGCGATCATGGTTGGCCGGGCGCCCTGGGGCGCGGGCGCCGCGCGTGCGACGTACCCAGGCGGCGGGGCCGTGCGAGATCTGATCGACTTCGGCGGCCGTGGCGATGCGCCATTCGCCCGCCTTGATCATCCCCAGATGAAACGGGCCGAAACGAATCCGAATCAGTCGCTCCACCCGCAAGCCGACCGCACGCGCCGACTCCCGAACCTGCCGTTTGTGACCCTCCTGCAAAACGACTCGCAACCAGCGGTTGGTCCGGCCGCCTCGCTCGCGCCAGACACGCGCCGGGCGTGTGCGGTAGCCGTCGGCCAGCATCAGGCCGCGGCTCCAGCGCGCGACCTGCTCCTCATCCGGCGGTCGGTCGAGCAGGACCCGGTATTCCTTCTCGTGCTGATGGCGTGGATGCGAGAGGCGTTCGGCCAGGTCGCCATCATTGGTGAGCAGCACGAGCCCCTCGCTCTCGAGGTCGAGCCGTCCGACGGCGAAGAGCCGACTTGGGAAGGCGACCAACTCTCGGGCCGTCTTACGCTGCCCCTGGGCCCGATCTGAAACCACGACGCCGGGCGGCTTATGCAAGAGGATCCACACCGAGCCCGGCGCCGGTTTGACCAACTGGCCATCGACGCGAATCGAGTCGCGGTCGGGGTCGGCGCTCTCGCCGAGGTGCGCCACCCGCCCATTGACCGAAACCCGCTCCTGCTCGATCAGCGACTCGCAGGCGCGCCGAGATGCGATTCCCGCTCGCGCCAGGATCTTCTGGATTCTTTCCATCAGACGGCTTCGTCCGGAATCGGCAAAGGAATCGTCTCTCCGCCATCCGGACTCAGCTGCGGCAGTTCCGCCAACGAGCGGAGCCCAAAGTGCTGGAGGAAGTCTTGCGTGGTTACGTACAGAATCGGTCGCCCCGGACCTTCGCTACGGCCGGATTCTTCCACCAGACCGTAGCGAATCAAGGTGTGGAGCGAAGCTTCAGAGTTGACACCCCGAATGCTGTCGATCGTCGGCCGAGTCGCCGGCTGCCGGTAGGCGACAATGGACAGGGTTTCCAGAGCCGCCCGGGTCAGGTGCACAGTGCTCTCCAGGTCGAGCAGCTTGGCGACGTCAGACGCTGCCTGAGGCGCCGTCGTCAGCGAGAAGCCACCCCGATGGCGTTGCAGCCGCAGGCCGCGCCTTTCGAATTGCTGCTCCAGCCGCAGCAAGGCCTGCTCCACATCCACGGCACTCGCCCCAAGGGTCTCGCTCAAACGCGGCGCCGGCACCGGCGCGGCCGAGACGAAAAGCAAAGCCTCGAGCCGCGCCTCGAGTGAGAGGTCCAAGTCGGTGGGTTGGGGCTGAATGCTATAATCCGCGTTCGGCTTGGTCACAGTTGAAACCTTGGATGGACGGCACCACGCAATGGATCGCGCTTCCCTTCCTCGCCTTGAGTCTCGGCGCGGCATCGTTGGCTTGCCGCCTCAACCTCGGCGGTCCCGAACGATTGCCGTCCCCTCCCGAGCCTTCGAACGCCGCCGCCACCGAAATCGCGCAATCCTGGACGAACGCCCTGGCGGGTGCGGTGGTCACCGGGCGATTGGAGGTGATCCTCACCGAGGAACAGTTGACCTCGGCGCTCTCCGCGCGACTGGCCGGAGACGAGAATCCCATTTTGCAATCTCCCACGGTTTACTTGCGGGACGGCACAATCCAGATCTACGGGCTCGTGCAAGAAGAGATGATCGAGGCCTCGGTACGCTTGGTGATCACGCCCGTCCTCGACTCGGAAGGTCGCCTTGGATTCGCGCTGACTTCGGCGGACTTCGGCCCGGTTCCTGCACCGGAGGGGTTGCGGGCCAGCCTCTCCGGGATGTTGAGCGAATTCCTCGCCGGACCGATGGGGACGCTGGCCACGGGGATTCGTGTCACCTCGGTCGCTATCGCCGACGGTGAGTTGGCGATCGTCGCCGAACTTCGCTGAGCCCACGTGAGCGGATTATACCAGCCGGCCAACCGATCCGCGCATCACCGGCGCGAAAAAACATCGCCTCTGACGGCGTTCTGCGCATGGGCAGCGTTCGTCAGCGCCGGATTGCTAAGCTGTGCCGGCCCACGCGCGACGGCCGGCGCGGTCGGAGTGGTGGTGGCCGTCGACGGGCGCGAGGTCCGCGCCGCGGTGCCCTCCGGATCGTCGGTCGTTCAAGCGGTGGAGCACGCCGGCATCGAACTGGGCGAACTCGATCGACTCGAGCCTCCGGCCTACACTCTGGTCACCGACGGGACGCGCATCGAAGTCACCCGCCTCAAGGAAACCTTCGAGGTCGAGCAGGTCACCCTACCCTTCTTACAGCAGACCATCCGCAACGAGGCGCTCCCCGAAGGCGAGGCGCGCCTGCTCCAAGCCGGCGAAAACGGTCTCCAGGAGATCACGTATCGCATCGTCACCGAAGAGGGCATCGAGGTTTCGCGGACGCCGGTCAAGAGCGAGATCGTCCAGGAGCCAAAGCCCGAGATCCTGATGATCGGGGCCTTGGCCGCGTTCAGCCCGGTGCCGGTGGAAGGGACGCTGGCCTTCGTTTCCGCAGGGAACGTGTGGACGATTTCCGGCGATAGCGGCCGCCGCAACCCGATCACGGTGACCGGTGACGCCGACGGCCGAATCCTGCAATTCTCACCCCGCGCAGACTGGCTGGCATTCACCCGGAGCGACCCGCAGGCCGAGGACGAGATCAACTCGCTGTGGGCGGTATCGTCCATCACCAGTTCTCCCGAGCCTATCTCCCTCGGCGCGGCCAATGTCGTCCACTTCGCCGACTGGTCTCCGAATCGCGAGGATCTGACCGTGGCTTATTCCACGGTCGAACCGCGGCCGGCCGCCCCGGGTTGGCAGGCCAATAACGACCTGAACCTGGTTTCGATCCGCGCCGACGGGAGCCGCATGCGGGCCGGCGGCCGCCGAACCTTGGTGCCCTTCAATTCGGGCGGAGCTTACGGGTGGTGGGGAACCTCGTTCGCCTGGTCGTCGAACGGCGACCGGCTGGCTTATGCCCGGCCGGACGGAGTCGGTGTGATCGAAGTGGATGACCCCGCACCGACTCCGGTCTTGGACATGACTCCCTACCAGACACTCGGGGATTGGGCCTGGGTGCCGGGAGTCACTTGGGGCTGGGATGACCGGACGCTGTTCACGGTTCGTCACGCCGCGCCGGTAGGATTGGAGACCGAGGCCGCCTCCCCCGGTTTCGACCTGGTGGCCGTCCAGCCGACAACCGGCGAGGCTTTGCTCCTGCACGATCAGAGCGGGATGTTCGCCGAACCGGTCGTTTCACCAGCGCGGCTGCTCCGCAACGGCGAGGTCGACTATCAGATCGCATTCTTGCAGGCGATGGCCCCGCTCGAAAGTGAGTCCAGCCGTTACCGACTGGTCGTCGTCGACCGCGATGGCAGCAACTTGCGTACCCTCTTCCCGGCCGAGGGCGAGCCCGGGCTCGAGCCGCATCAGGTCGCCTGGTCACCCGATGGGGAGCGCCTGGGAGTCATCTATCAAGGAGACTTGTGGATCGTGGATGTCGCCAGCGGTCAGTCCCATCGCCTGACCAGCGATGGACAGGTGACGGCGATCGATTGGGCCGGCGGATGATGAGCGCCGAGAAGTCTTCTGGCCTGCCCGTGTCAGGCGTTACCCGATCGTCCTCCTTCAGCGAAGCCGAAGGGCCTGCCCTCCCGGAACGGCACCGGGACATTGTGAGCCCCTCGACTCCGCTCGGTCTCTACAGACCGCCCAAGGGGCGGGGCAGGCTCCGCCGAAGGGCCGTTGGGTTGTCCGTAGAGTACCAGGAGCGGCGGAAGATGAACTTCAAGGAGGTGGAACTGTGCGTGTGCTCGTGACCGGTGGGGCCGGCTTCATCGGGTCGCACTTCTGTGACCGGCTCTTGGCCGAGGGGCATGCGGTGATCGTGATGGACAACTTGATCACCGGCAACCCCGACAACTTGGCCCACCTGGCAGGGAAAGAGGGTTTCACCTTCGTTCGCTACGATGTTTCGAACTTCATCTTCGTGCCGGGATCGGTGCAAGCGGTGGTCCATTTGGCCTCGCCGGCCAGCCCCAACCCGGCTTCCCCCTATGGTTACCCCCAGCTCCCGATCCAGACGCTCAAGGCCGGCGCCCTCGGCACGCACAATGCGCTGGGGGTGGCGCGCGCCCATCAAGCACGTTTCCTGCTGGCGTCCACGTCTGAAATCTACGGGAACCCCGAGGTCCACCCTCAGCCCGAGTCGTATTGGGGCCGGGTTGATCCGATCGGCCCGCGCTCGGTCTACGACGAAGCCAAGCGTTTCGCCGAGGCCATCACCATGGCCTATCACCGCCACCACGGCATCGATACACGCATCGCCCGCATCTTCAACACCTATGGACCGCGCATGCGCCGCGACGACGGCCGGGCCGTTCCCAATTTCATCACCCAGGCCATCGCTCACGAACCGCTCACCCTGTACGGTGACGGCACTCAGACGCGTTCTTTCTGCTACATCGACGACCTGATCGAAGGACTGTACCGCCTCTTGTTGTCCGAGGAAGATGAGCCGGTGAACCTCGGCAATCCGAATGAAATCACGATCCGCCGGCTGGCCGAGATCACCAACCGCTTGGCCGAGAATCCGACCGGGATCATCACCTTGCCGGAATTGCGGGACCTCTCGGATCCGGACCGCCGCCGACCCGATATCAGCCGGGCCCTCGAGACCCTCGGTTGGTCGCCGACCGTCAGCCTGGAGACCGGGCTGGCGCGGACCATCGATGACTTCCGAAGCAAGTCATGATGCGACTCCGCTCCCTCTCCGGACCGGAGCTGACCCGCTTCCTCAAATTCAGCGTCGTCGGGACGGTTGGCGCCGTCGTCGACTTCGGTACCTTCAACCTACTTCATACTCGGTTGGGGGCACCGGCCGTTCCGGCTTCCGTCGTGTCCTTCACCGCAGCCGTCGTCAGCAATTTCATTTGGAATCGATACTGGACCTACCCCGATTCGCGTTCCAAACCGATCCGTCGGCAGGCGGCCCAATTCACCCTGGTGAGCCTGGTCGGGCTCGCCATTCGCACTCCGCTCTTCGCGTTCCTTCTCGGGCCGTGCACGCGGCTGGCCGCCAGGCTCCTTGACATGCAGCTGTTGTCCGGCAGCGCCCTCCAGGCCTCGACGCTGGGAAGCAATCTGGCGCTGGCGGCGGCGGTGGTCGCCGTCCTCTTCTGGAACTTCCTCGCCAATCGTTACTGGACCTATGCCGACGTTGATTCGGCGACGCCGGCGGTAGGCGAATCGCAACAGCTCGAGTCCCCGCCGGTATAATGCCCACCAACTGGATGCAAGGCGCATGACCTCCGCCGCCAAGGGCAAAGCCATCCCGATCTATTCCACCCCCGGAGACTGGCTTGCGTTGATGGTGTTCCCCTATCTGTACAGCACCCAGGGTGAATGGATCGGCTGGGTCACCCCCGATCGGCAGGTCTACGACGTGCACGGCCTCTACATCGGCTGGTTGACGGCGGACCCGCGCATCTTGCGCAAGCGGACCATCGACGCGGAGCTCGAGCGTCGCGTTCCGCCCGCCGCCCCGCCCCGCATCCGGCCGCCGGCCACGGTTCCTCTGCCTCCGATGATGCCGTCCCTTCCCTTCGAAGTGGTCGACGTTCTGGAGGAGGAACCGAACCGCCTGCACACGGTAGACGCCGGCGAGCTCAAGGAGGATATGGAGTGAGCGCCGCGTCTCCGGCGGCCTCCAAGACGGTCGCGGCCTCCAGGATCACCCTCAGCCAGCTGATGCAGCCGGAGCACGCCAACCTGCGCGGGGACGTCCACGGCGGCTGGATCATGAAGCTGGTCGATGAGGCGGGGGCGCTGGCGGCGATGCGCCACGCGCAGGCGCGCGTCGTCACCGTCGCCATCGATCAGATGCGTTTCCACGAACCGATCCGCATCGGCGACCTGGTCGTGCTCGAAGCCGAGGTCACCTACGTCGGGCGGACTTCGCTCGAGACCCGAGTCCAGGTGATCGCCGAGAACCCGGTCACCGGGGAACGCAGCCATACGAATACGGCTTATCTGGTGTATGTCGCCCTGGACGAAGCCGGTCAGCCTCGGCCCGTGCCGCCGTTGGTGGCTGAGACCGAGGCCGAGCGCCGCCGTCTCCAAGCCGGCCGGGAGCGGCAGGCCTACCGCCTGGGGCAGCGAGAGCAGGAACGGATGGACGAAGTCGGATGACCGAACCCGTCCGGTCTCTCACCGAGTTGTTACAACGAGCCGGCTCGCAGCGCTTCCTCGACGCGCCGGCCGCCGAAGACTTGGGCCTGTTCGAGCAGACGGTCTTCCCCTTCCTGGCGCTGGTCGGCCAGGAGGAGATGAAACTCGCCCTGCTGCTGGCCCTGATCAACCCCAACGTCGGCGGCGTGCTCCTGCTCGGACCGCGCGGCACGGGCAAGACCACCGGCGTCCGCAGCCTGGCCGATCTCATGCCGGAAGTGCCGCGCAGCCTATGCCCCTCCGGCTGCTTGCCGGAGGATATTGAGACTGGCGGCGTGGATGCCGTCTGCCCGGACTGCGCTCGCAAATACGGCCAAGGCGAACCGCTTACCTTTCTCGACCGAGTGCGCTTGATCGAGCTTCCGCTCAACGCCCGCCTGGAGGACGTCGTCGGCGGGATCGATGAGCGCGCCGGCCACAGCCGCACCCGGCTGCGCCGCGGGTTGCTGGCCCGCGCCGATCGAAATCTGCTGTACGCCGACGAAGCCAATTTGCTGCCCGACGACATCGTCGATGCCATCCTGGACGCGGCGGCGCAGGGGATCTACACGGTTCAGCGCGGTTCGCTCTCGGCCACCTACCGGGCGCGCCTCGTCTTGATCGGTTCGATGAATCCGGAGGAGGGCAGCCTGCGTCCGCAAATCCTGGACCGCTTCGGCTTGCGGGTGATCGTGCGAGGCCTGGTTTCGCCCGAGGATCGATTGGAAGCCTATCGCCGCTCCGTCGCCTTTCGCGTCAGCCCGCGCCAGCTGATCGCCCGCTTCGACGTCGACACGGCCCAGGCCTGTGACGAGCTGTCCGCCGCCCGCTCCGCCCTGCCCCACGTGGCGCTTTCTCCAGCTGCCGAGTCCTTCGGCCTCGATCTTGTCCGCAAGATGGGAATCGACTCGCTGCGGGCCGAGATGACCCTGTTCGAGGCGGCGCGCGCCTACGCCGGAGCTGACGGCCGCGAAGCAGCCGGACCGGATGACGTGCGCGTGGTGGCCCCGATGTCGTTGCGCTTGAGGGGATCGGCCTTCTTGCGCGGCTATCTGCGCCGTCAGGCGCGGGAAGAGTCGCACCTTCGCCGACTGCTCGATGGGCGCGCGGCCGCGCCGCGGAAACGCAAAGAGCCGGCGCAAGCCGGCTCCCGACGCGTGCGACGCTGATCCGGCCGGGCGAGTCGTACGCCCCCGGCCGGAGCGGATTATTTCTTCATGTGAGTGTCGATGTACGTGACGGCTTCACCCACCGTCGTGATCTTCTGCGCATCCTCGTCGGAAATCTCCCCCCCGAATTTCTCCTCGAAGGCCATGATCAGCTCGACCAGGTCCAGGGAGTCCGCCTCAAGCTCTTCGCGGAAGCGCGCTTCCGGAGCGACCTTGGATTCGTCCACCCCTAGGAGTTCAACGATGATGCCCTGCACCGCTTCGTAGGTGTCCGACATGGAGGCCTCCAGCCGCTAATTGTATCAGATGGACCGGCCCGCCACGTTGACACTCCGCGGGCCGGCTGATAAGATCACACCCCGCCACAAGGAAACACCCCTGCATGGCGAAAGTTGCGCCGGTCTCTCGGCGAAAAGCGGACCATATTCGGATCAACCTGGAGGAGGATGTCCGCTCCGAGCTCACCACCGGGCTGGAACGGCTGCGTTTCGAACATGATGCGCTGCCCGAGTTGGACCTGGGGTCGCTGGAAACGGGCCTCGTCTTCCTCGGGAAGAAGCTGGCTGCACCTCTGCTGATTTCGTCCATGACCGGGGGGACGGCGGCGGCCGGCCAAATCAACCTGGCCTTGGCTCAGGCAGCTCAGCAACGAGGCGTCGCGATGGGGCTCGGGTCGCTTCGAGCCGCGCTCGAAGACCCCGCCCAGGCAGCCACCTTCCAGGTGCGCCGCATGGCGCCCGACATCCTGCTCCTGGCCAACCTGGGCGCGGTGCAACTCAACTACGGCCTCGGCACCGAGGACTGCCGCCGGGCCGTCGAGCTGGTCGAGGCCGACGCGCTCGTGCTGCACTTGAATGCCCTGCAAGAGGCCCTTCAGCCGGAAGGCGACACGAATTTCTCAGGGCTGCTGGCAAAGATCGAGCGTGTGTGCCGAGGCCTGACCGTGCCCGTCATTGCCAAGGAGGTCGGCTGGGGAATCTCCGGCGAGGTGGCGGCGCGGCTTGCGCGCGCCGGGGTCGCTGCCATCGACGTCGCCGGAGCGGGCGGAACCTCGTGGTCGCAGGTCGAGATGTACCGGACCGAAGACCCGGAGGCGGCCCGCCTGGCAGCCGCTTTTGTCGACTGGGGAATCCCGACGGCGGAAGCGCTGCGTCAGGTCCGATCGGTCCTGCCCGACATCCCTTTGATCGCCTCCGGCGGGCTGCGCAGCGGGACGGATGTGGCCAAGAGCCTTGCCTTAGGAGCCGATCTCGGTGCGATGGCCGGCCCCTTCCTCAAGGCAGCGGCCGAGTCCTCCGAGGCGGTCGTGCGCACCATTGAGCACGTGGTCTCGGAACTGCGGCTGGTCATGTTTGCCACCGGCTCAGCCGACCTGCGTGCCCTGCGCATGTCCAAGTTGGTCTTGATCGAATGACCGACGCCGTTCGCCAGATGCGGGCGCCGGCCATGCTGGCTGCGCTCGAGGATGATTTGCGGACGTGCCTGGCCGAGCTTTCCGATGATCGTTACCGCGGGCTGGCCGAGATGGTGCGTCACCATTTCGGCTGGGATCGGGCCGGCGGCGACCAGGGAGGGAAGCGCGTCCGGCCGTTGCTGACCCTGCTGTGCGCTTCGGCGGCCGGAGGCGATTGGCGACAGGCCCTCCCGGCGGCTTCCAGTGTGGAGCTGATCCACAACTTCACTTTGATTCACGACGACGTTGAAGACTCCAGCGAGACCCGTCGTGGGCGGCCGACGGTTTGGAGTCGGTGGGGAGTGCCTCAGGCGGTGAACACGGGTGACTTCATCTATGCCGCCTCCCATCTGGCGTGCCATCGGTTGTTGGGGCTCGGCGTATCGGCAGCGACAGCCTACGCCGTGCAGCATCGCCTGGACCTGGCCTGTCTCAGCCTGACACAGGGCCAGCACCTGGATCTGGCCTTCGAGCGATCGGAATCGGTTCAGGCGGAAGACTACCTGGAGATGATCTCCGGAAAGACGGCCGCACTCATCGCCGCTGCCGCCGCCGCCGGCGCGCAAACGGCCGGGGCCGGACCCGATGCGACGGACACGTTCCATCGATTTGGATGGAATCTGGGCATGGCGTTTCAGCTTCTCGACGACCTGCTTGGCATCTGGGGCGAGCCGGGCGAAACCGGAAAGTCCTCGGCCGACGACCTGAGGCAAGGCAAGAAGACGTATCCGGTGCTGTTGGGACTCGAGGCGTCGGCGGAATTCGCGCACCTATGGGCCGCCGGCCGCAGCGGACCACCCGAAATCGTGCCCCTCCAGCGGGCCCTGGAGGGGTGCTCGGCCGATCGACGGACGCGAGAGCGGGCGGAGGCTTACACCCGGGAGGCGATGCGGGCTCTCGAGCAAACCGGCCCGCGTCCGCCAGGGGAGGCCGAGCTCGAAGATTTGGCCCAGCGCCTGCTTCAGCGCAACCGTTAGCCGATCGCAAGGCCCGTCCTCTAGGTCAGGGGACGCTCGTACCATCCCTCCTGTCGGTTCTGTCAATTACACTCGTGCTATAATCCGCAAGATTAAGTACCGGCGGCCCAATGCGGCGCATCACGCGGACCCTTGATGGACAACCCGGCGAGACCGGTCAGCTTGGCACGATGCAGCCCGGGGTTACGCTGCAGGACCGCTACTTGGTCCTCGGAACCCTGGGCTCGGGGGGTATGAGCTCGGTCTATCGGGGCCGAGATTTGCACTTCCCCAACGTCACCAAGCTCGTCGCCATCAAGGAGATGATCAATCCGGCCTCCGACCCGACGATGTATGAAATGGTCGTGCGCAATTTCGAACGCGAGGCCGACCTGCTGGCGACCCTCTCCCATCCGTCGATCCCGCGCATCTACGACTACTTCACCCAGGACAGCAGCTCCTTCCTCATCATGGAGTTCATCGAGGGCCGCGACCTGGAGGCCCTGTTGCGAGAGACGGCCGAGCCCCTGCCGGAGGCGCAGGTCGTCGCCTGGGCGATCGAGATGTGCGACGTGCTCACCTACCTTCACAATCATCAGCCCCAGCCGGTGGTCTTTCGCGATGTCAAGCCGTCGAATATCATGGTCGACCACCACGCCCACATCCGCCTGATCGACTTCGGCATCGCCCGCATCTTCTCTCCCGGGCAGAAGGGGACGATGATCGGCACCGAAGGCTACTCGCCTCCCGAACAGTATCGGGGCGAGGCCTCACCGGCGGGGGATATCTACGCCCTGGGCGCCACGCTTCATCACCTGTTGACGCGCCGCGACCCCCGGGCGGAGGCGCCGTTCTCCTTCTCCGACCGGCCCGTGCGCGACCTGAATCCGGCGGTTTCGCCGGAGGTCACCCAGGTCATCGAAAAGGCGCTCGAATACGATCCGCACGACCGTTACCCGACAACCGACGCCATGAAGAACGCCCTGTTGGCGGCCGCCCGCCACACCGGGCTCCTGGTGAGCGCCAAGACGGCGACGGTCGTCCAGCCGCGCAGCGACGTCCAGGAGCTGTGGTCTTTCGAATGCGAGGACGAGATCCGCGGCGGGCCCTATTACCACAACGGCAGCGTCTACGTCGGCTGCTACGACAACAACCTCTATGCCTTCGAGTCCAAGAGCGGCGAGTTTCAATGGAAATACCCGACCGAGGGCGGGATCACCGGACGACCGGCGGCCTTCGACGATCTGGTCTACGTCGGATCGGAGGACCACCGGCTCCACGCCGTCACCGCCAATCGAGGCAAGCTGGCCTGGACCTACTACACCGAAGGGCCGATCCGCTCGTCGCTGGTGATCTGGGAGGGCTACATCTTCCTGGGCTCCGACGACGCGCACGTGCACGTCGTCAACGTCTCCAACGGCCGCCGGGCCTGGCGAGCCGAGGCCGCCGGTCCGGTGCGATCGACCCCCTGTGTCGCCGAGGACCGCGTGTATTTCGGATGCGAGACCGGCGACTTCTACTGCGTCGATTTCCGCGGCGAGCTGAAGTGGCGCTTCCGCGCCAAGCGTGCCGTCACCTCGTCCCCGGTCATCGTCGATGGAGTCGTGTACTTCGGCTCGATGGACTGGACCCTGTATGCCATCGAGGCGGAAGGCGGCTGGCAGCTGTGGCGTTTCCGCATGGGCAAGCCGACGATCTCCTCGCCCGCTTTCTCGGAGGGCAAGGTCTTCATCGGCTGCGCCGACAACAACATCTACGCTATCGATGCCCGCAGCGCGCGAGAGTCATGGCGCTTCGCAACCGAACACCAGGTGACCGGTTCTCCGATTGTTCATGAAGACTCGGTCTACGTCGGATCGGTCGACGGATCGCTCTACTGCATTGACATGCGCTCCGGCAGGAAACGCTGGCAATTCCACACCGGCGGTCCGATCACCGGAACGCCGATGATCGCCGGTGGTATCGTCTATGTCGGTTCGACCGATCACAAGTTGTATGCCCTTCTCGCCTGAAGGGGCTTCCTGGGCGCCCGAGGACCTCCGCAGACCATGAGTTTCTGGAAACGACTCTTTCGCAAGACGCCCCGCCCTGCCCCCGATCTGGCCAAGACCGCGCCGCTCGATGCCGGTATCCTGGGCCAGGCGCCTCCGGTGCGCGGGGTCCGGCGGATGGTACTGGGCGCCGCTCAATCCACCGGGATCGAGCGGACTCACAACGAGGACGCCCTGTTTTACATGATCGGCCGGGCGGACGGGCAGGAACCTCTCCCCGAATTCGGTATCTTCGTCGTCGCCGACGGCATGGGCGGCCACCGCTCGGGCGAAGTGGCCAGCGCCATTTCGGTGCGCACCGTCGCCCGCAAGATCACCGCCGAGACGATCGTCCACCTCTTCGACGCCGAACCGGGGACCGAAGCTCCCAGCCTGCAAGAGCTGGTGCAGGAGGCGCTCGAGGAGGCCAATCTGGCGGTGGTCGACCGCGTGCCGGGCGGCGGCACGACTCTAACAGTGGCCGTACGGCTGGGACAGCAGATCACGATCGGCCACGTCGGCGACAGCCGGGCCTATCTCATCACGCGCGACGAGGCCCACGCCCTGACCCGCGACCATTCTCTGGTTCAGCGCCTGGTTGAGCTCGAGCAGTTAACCGAGGAAGAGGCCGCGCTCCATCCGCAGCGAAACGTCTTGTGGAACGCTATCGGACAAGGCGCCAACTTGAAAGTCGACGTATTCACCCATCCCGTTCCGCACGGCGGCTACATGCTGGTCTGTTCGGATGGCTTGTGGGGCACGGTGCCGGATAACGAGATTCGAAAGATCGTGCTCGGCGCCAGTGATCCGCAGACCGCCTGCGACCAACTCGTCCAGGCGGCCAATGGGGCTGGTGGGCCGGACAACATCACCGCCATCCTGATCTACTTCCCGGCCGACTAGGAGCTCCGGAAGGGCGGGCGCCGCGTGACAGGACCCAAAGACTACTATGCCCTCTTGGGGGTTCCGCGTACCGCCTCTCTGGACCAGCTGCGGCGCGCCTACCGCGAGTCGGCGCTCCGCCTCCATCCGGATCGCAACGTCCAGCCCGGCGAGACCGAGCTCTTCCTCGAGATCGGCCGCGCGTATGAGATCCTGAGCGACCCCGAACGCCGGGCGGAGTACGATCGGCAGCTGGCCGAGCTGGACAAACAGGCTGCCAAGGCGGCCAGCCTGTTCTGCAGCGTCGCGCACAGCCGCAAGGTGTTGCTCCCTCTCGACGAGCCCCAGGTCCACTACCTCCTGCTCGACATCCTCCCGGCGGAAAACGCGGTTTTTGTCCGGCCACCGGTCAACGTGTCCATCGTCATCGACCGCTCGACGTCGATGCGTGGTCAACGCCTCGATCAGGTTCGTTCGGCGACTCTGGCCATCCTCAAGGATCTGCAGCCGGGGGATTCGGCGTCCGTCATCGCCTTCAGCGACCGCGCCGAAGTGATCGTCTCCCACGAATACGCGCACGACCTGACGACCGCCCGTTCCCGCCTCAGCATGATCCAGGCCGGCGGGGGCACGGAGATCGGCCAAGGCCTCGAGACGGGCCTGACCGAGCTGCAGAAGACGTTCCTGACCGACGGGGTCAATCACTTGATCCTGCTGACCGATGGACGGACCTACGGCGACGAGGAACTCTGTTTGCAGATCGCCGACCGGGCGTCGGCCAAGGGCATCACGCTCAACGGAGTCGGAATCGGCGCCGATTGGAGCGACCGCCTGCTGGACGACATCGCCAGCCGCAGCGGCGGAAACGTCTTGTTTCTCGACACCCCCAAAGCCATCACCAACTTATTGCAGAGGATTTTCGACTCGCTGGGCCGAGTCTTCGCCAGCCGAGTGCGGCTGGAGGGCGCCTTCGGCGATCAGGTCGACCTGCGATCGTCCTTCCGCCTTCTCCCCGAGCCGATGCCGATGGGCGACACGCTGCCGATGAACCTCGGCAACCTGCCGCGCGACGGGCGTATCCGCATTCTGCTCGAGATCGTGATCCATCCCGCCAGTGCCTTGTCCAGCGTGAACCTGGCCGACTTCGTCCTGGCCGCCGACGTGCTCGGCCACGCCACGATGGCCCAGACTTTTCCCGTGAGTATCGCCTTGCCCGTCTCCAAGCACCCGGACCCGGAGCCCGCGCCGAGCGACATCGTTGCCGCTCTGAGCCAGATCGCCCTGTACAGCATGCAAGAGAAGGCCCGCCACGAAGCGGAGCTCGGCCAGTCAACGCAGGCGGCGCGCCGGCTCGAGAATCTGGCGACGCAGCTCCTGGCAGCGAACGAGCGCGATCTGGCCAAGGCCGCCCTGGGCGAGGCCGAACGCCTGACCCACTCCCGCCGACTGAGCACCGAGGGCGAGAAAATCCTGAAGTACGGCACCCGCGCTTTGCTGCTCCTCCCGGCCAAGTCGGGATCCTCATGATCGAGTGCCCGACGTGCAAACACCAGGAGTTCGTCGGGACCATGTACTGCAGCGAATGCGGCACGCGGCTGACCCTGGCCCACTCCGCGCCGACCGTTTCGATTCCTCGCGATCAGATCCGGGCCGAATCCCAGGTGACCCGACCGACCGTCCCGGAAGGGCCGGAGCTCGAATCGGGCGCGGTCATCGGGCTGCGGGTCGTCAGCACCGGGGACGTCTTGCCGCTCATCGGACGTGACAATTACACGCTGGGCCGGACGATCGAGGGGCAGGCCGTCGTTCCGGATATCGATTTAGGTCCATATGAGGGCTACGAGCAGGGCGTTTCCAGAATGCACGCCGAGGTCCGTCTGGCACCGGAGGCCGTCTCGATCGTCGACCTGGAGAGCGCCAACGGGACCCTGGTCAACGGCAAGCGATCCGACCCCTTGACACCCGTTGTCCTGCGCCACGGCGACGTCATCCAGATCGGACGGTTGCGGCTGCAGCTCATCTCCCGCAGCCCGGGATAAGGGGAGACCACGATGCCGATTACCGTGCTGGTACATCTATCCGGTGAAGACCCGGTGATTGGAGAGGTGGAGGACTTGCCGGCCCCGGCCGATACCACCATCACGCTCAACAACCCACGGCGGCGGGACGGGAAGGACCTGGCCTACGTCCAAGGGAACGTCGTCAGCGTCGTCTGGCCGATGCACCGGATCAACTTCATCGAGATCATGCCCACCTCGGAGGAAGAGAAGCTGATCGGCTTCGTCCGCGAATAGCATGGCCCCCCAGACCGCCCGGCGGCGCATCCTGGTGGTCGACGACGAACCCCGGATGATCCGCTTCATCCGTCTCAACCTCGAACACGACGGATTCGACGTCAGCGAGGCGGCCACCGGCGCTGCTGCCTTGACCCAGCTGCGCGACAGCCTCCCCGACCTGATGCTGCTGGATGTGATGATGCCCGAGCTCGACGGGTTCGAGACCCTGCGGCTGGTGCGGGAGATCTCGTCCGTACCGGTGATCATGCTCACCGCCAAAGGCGACGAGGAGGATCGGGTGCGCGGGCTCGAACTCGGCGCCGACGACTACATCACCAAGCCCTTCAGCCCGCGCGAGCTTGTCAGCCGCGTCCGCGCCGTCCTGCGCCGGACGGAGGCTGCCCCCGCCGCCCCCCACGAGCCGATTCATGTGGACGACCGGCTGAAGATCGATTTCGATCGACGGCAGGTCTGGGTCGAGGGCCGACTGGTTCGGCTGCGCCCGACCGAGTACCGGCTGCTTTACCACCTGGTGCAGAATGCCGGCTGGGTCGTGCCGCACGATCAGCTGCTGGCCAAGGTCTGGGGGTACGAGTATCGCGACGAAACCCACTACCTGCGGCTGTACATCAACTACCTGCGGCAAAAGCTCGAGCCGGACCCGGCCCATCCGCGCTACATCCTGACCGAGCGCGGAGTGGGGTACCGCTTCGTGGACTACCGCCCTGGGGCCCCCGCCGAAAAGAACAACCCTCCCCCCGATTGAGCGGCACCTCCCAGCCGCCCCCGGCGTTAACGTCCGTCAGATGAACGCGATCTACACTGATTTCAAGATTCCACAGCGATGCGGCGAGGCAGGAGGTTGGGCCATGTCACGCCTGATGCGATGGGAGCCGTTCCGCGAGCCGCTCAGTATCCGGGAGATGATGGACCGTTTCTTCAACGAACCCCTGATGGGGACCCGCCTTTGGGCGGACGGGGCCACGCTCCCACCGTCGACATGTACCAGACGGATGATGAAATCGTGGTCAAGGCCACGTTGCCCGGAGTCAAGCCGGACGACATCGCGATCTCGGCGACCGGGGATGTCTTGACCCTGCGGGGTACGACGACCGAGGAAACGGAGCGTGAAAACGCCACCTACCACGTGCGGGAACGCCGCCAGGGCGAGTTCTTACGCTCTCTGGCGCTCCCGACACCAGTGGTCGCCGACAAGGCCAAGGCAGAATTCGAAGATGGGATTCTTACCTTGACCCTGCCCAAGGCGGAAGAGGTCAAAGCCAAGACGATCACGGTCAAAGCCAAGTAAAAGGGCTTTACCCTGCGGTGCCTAGAGACCGGGTTTCCTGCAGAACCCGGTTTCTTATTTCCCGAAACCGTGTCTCTTGCAGAAACCCGGATCCTTCTTGCCTGCCCAACGCGCCCGGGCTAGAATCTCCGGGCGGTCGAGGAGCCATGCCCCGTCAAAGAATCATCCTAGTCGATGACCATGAGGTCGTCCGGGTCGGTCTACGCTCGCTGCTGGAGCGGCATCCGAATTTCGAAGTTGTCGCCGAGGCGGCGACCGCTCACGAAGCCGTGGACAAGACAGCCTCGCATCAGCCGGACGTGGTCGTCATGGACATCCGCCTCAAAGGTGGATCCGGGATCGAGGCCTGCCAGGAAATCACGGCTCGCTTCCCTCAGACGAAGGTCCTCATGCTGACCTCGTACGCCGAGGACGAGATGTTGTTTTCGGCCATTCGTGCCGGTGCGGCCGGGTATGTTCTCAAGCAGATTGGCGGGGACGATCTGGTGCGGGCAATCGAGGCGATCGGCCGCGGCGAGGCGCTTCTCGATCCGGCCGTCACCCAGCGCGTCTTTCAGGAAGTGCGCAAGGCGGCGCGCGAAGAAGAAGCTTCGGCCTTCGCTGATCTGACCCAACAGGAGATGCGCGTCCTGCAGTTGGTGGCCGAGGGCCGCACCAATCGGCAGATCGCTGAGGCGCTTTACCTGGGCGAAGGCACCGTGCGCAACTACGTCAGCAGCATCCTGTCGAAGCTCAACGTACGCAACCGAGCCGAAGCCGCCGCCTACGCCGTCCAGCACAATCTGAAGGACTATCTCTAAGCTGGCCTCGCTCCGGCCGGTAGGCGCCACCGCCCGAGTTGTTCCGGGATCAACAGCGCTCGTCCCCAAGACATACCTCCCCGCTGAGCGGAGACCCGGGGCCGAGCGCACGCGAGGTCCCGGGTCGCAGTCGAAGCGCCCTTCGACTTCGCGGTCCCTGCGGGACCGCTCCGCTCAGGGAGGAAACGAGGACCGCGGTCAACTCTCCCCATGTTCCCCGCACGGGCATAGCTGCCGCAGGTAACCCCACGTGTAGATTCCATAGCGATGGCCGTCGGCCCAAACCGGAAGCAGGGCGTAGTTCCCCACGACTTCGATCGACAGGAGTTCGGCCGACGGGCCGCTCGCCGGATGGGCCAACATCTCTTCGACCGTCGGAGGTTGCGCCATCCCCATGTGTCCTCCCCGGCACTCCGCGCACGGGCAGGCTGCACGTAATCCACCGAGCGGGTAGCGGCTCTCGTGCCCGTCGTCCCACACGATGTGCAACTCGCCGCGAGACTTCGAAGCCTGAATGGAGTTTGGCCGCACCGGAGCCGCCCTTCCGTCCGTGAGAATCTCAGGGCCCTGCGAGCGGCCTGAGGAACTCCGCCACGGCCCAGCCTTGGTGGGCTGTGTCGTAGGGATTGACCAGGTACCACCAGACATGGCCTCCCGCTTCGACCGGCCCGTCCGTCACTTGGAAGACGTCACTGTCCATACCCAGCCCATGGATGGCCGCCTGCAGGCCGGGCTCGGCCCGTAACCGCACACCGTCGCCGCCCGTTCCGTAGACTTCGACCAAGTCGCCGACGAGATAGGTCCCTCCAGACCCGTCGCCGGCCGTCGTCGGGACGGGCGTTAGCTGCGGGGCGGTCGGCTGCCCCGTCGGGGTCGACGTGGGTGCCGCCACGCGCACGAGGGCCGGGGTCGCCGGATGGCGGAGAACCTGGCTGGTGCGCGTCACCGCCCCGAGGATCAAGAGAGCGACAACTCCGGTGACGCCTGCGGCGAGGCCGACCGCCGGCCAGATGCACCCCAGCCGCTTCACCCTTTCGCTCGGGCCCACAGCTTGGTTCAGCCCCCGGGGAGGAGGAAGAAGGCGAAGGCAAAGATCAGGTAAAGGGCGGTCAACACGGCGCCTTCCAGCCAATTCGACTCGCCGTCCCCGGCAACCTGGGTGACGATGAGCACAGAAGCGACGAGGGCGATCAACTCGAAGGGATTGAAGACCAGGGTCAGCGGGTTGCCCATCGCGAGGCTGAGGAACACCAGCGCCGGAGCCACGAAAAGAGCAATCTGCAGGCTCGACCCGACGGCGATTTCGACGCTGAGACTCATCTGGTTTTGCACGGCCACTCTCACGGCAACCAGATGCTCGGCGACGTTGCCGATCAGCGGCACCAGAATGACCCCCAGGAAGAATTCCGACACCCCAAGCGAGGCGATCACCGGCTCGACCTGTCTCACAAGGATTTCGCTCATCCACACAACGCCGGCCGTCGCCGCCGCCAGTACGATCAGCGCGGTTCGGCGCGACCAGAGCGTCGGCTTGGCCTCGACCGCTTCCGCCGACGGTCGGGTCAGCGGAGCCCCGTCGCCGCGGAAGCTGTAGAGCATGCCGAGACCGTAGGTCAGGATCATCAACGCCGCCACGCCAAGGCTCAGGACTTCGACATCGGCCGCCTCGTGGATCCCGGCGCTGGATTGAACAAACAGCGAAGGCACGGCCAGCGCCGTGACAGCGAGCAACAACAGAATGCAGTCGCCGAGCGCCCGGCGTCGGTCAAAGGTCTGTAGACCGTTGCGGATGCCTCCGGCCGCCATGCTGAGCCCCAGGATGAGGAGAAGGTTTCCGATAATCGAGCCGGTGATCGAAGCTTTGACCAGCTCAAGCAATCCCTCTCGGATCGCCACGACGGTGATGATCAGCTCAGCGGCGTTGCCCAGAGTCGCATTCAACAACCCCCCGACGCGAGGCCCGGAGTAAGCCGCCAGGACTTCGGTTCCTTCCCCAAGCAGCCCTGCAAGGGGAATGATCCCCAGCGCGGCGGCCGCCAGCGTTGCCGTGGCCGGCGCTCCGGAGGCGGACAGCGCGATCGCCACTGGAACGAATAGCAGTAGCCAGTTGAGTCGTCTGCCAAGGAGTTGGCGAAACACGGCCACGTCAATCTCCTCGGGAGTCCGCCGCTTGTAAGGATTGGAACAGCCCTTCCGCCCTGCGGCGGGGAAGAAGGACGCGCAGCTCGTCGTGCAGCACCTTCATCCGCACCGGAGACTGCACCGTGCCGGGCTCGCCGTCGAAATGCATCGGCAGCTCTCCGGCCGCTCGAAACTCCGCTTCACTGGCCTGGAAATGCACGAAGTCGTCACTCTTCAGGTGTACGCCGCGCACGACTTGCAGCAACCGCCAGACGGTGTCGCCTAGCGAATGCCCTTTGAGGATCCAGAAGTCGAGAAGGCCGTCGTCCACACGCGCCATCGGCGCCAGCCGCAGCAACCCGCCGCCGTAGGAGCGGACATTGCTGGCGACGGCCAGCAGATACCTGCCCGCCACACGGCCGCCTGGCCAGACGACCTCCAGGTCCACACCGCTCCAGCCGCGTGCGCTGCGCAGCGTATGGACGATGTAGAGCGTGGTGGGCAAGAGCTTATCGATGCGGCGGCGCGGTTCGACCAGGTTGACCACCCGGGCGTCCAGCCCGGTGCCGGCCCAAAGCAAGAAGGCCCTCCCGTTAGCCTCTCCAAGATCTACTTGTCGGACGATTCCCTCGGCCAGCTCTATCGCCACCCTGTCGACCGTGTTCGGCCGGGCGAGGCTTACCATCGGCACGCCGACCTCGCGCGCCCAGACGTTGGCCGTGCCGGTCGGTATCACCCCCAGGGCCGTTTGGCTGCCGCGAAGCAGGCTGGCGGCCATGCCCACCGTGCCGTCTCCGCCGGCGACGATCAGTGCCTCCGCCGAAGCTTCGACCGAACGGCGAATGAGGTCCTTCAAGTGATCGCGCTGACGCGCAGTTTCCAGATGGACCGACCAGCCGCGGGAACTGAAAACCGACGCTGCGCGCTGAACGAGGGAGCTCGAGGGGAATCGTCCGGCAGCTGGATTGTGGACGAGCCATGCCAAGCGCATCCGGCCGACTCCTTCGCCGGATTATAGCCGACACGAAACGAAGCCCGCGCGTCGCCATCCGCGACAGGACTCGTCCCTCCCGCCCGTTGCCGAGAATCCGCCGCGGCCTTACAATGCCGCCTCATGAGCGATCTGCAGCAGGGCACGACTCTGGCCGGACGCTACCAGCTGCTCAACCGGCTCGGAACCGGCGGCATGGCTCACGTCTACCAGGCGCGCGACCTGCAGTTGCAGCGTCAGGTGGCCGTCAAGCTCCTGCGCCAGGACCTGATTTCCGATAAGGCCTTTCACGCCCGCTTTCTGCAAGAGGCGCGGGCGGCGGCCAACCTGTCCCACCCCAACATCGTCACGATTCACGATTTCGGCGCCGACGCCAATCAGTATTTCATTGTGATGGAGCTCGTCGGCGGAACCGATCTCAAGACGCTGATGCGGCGGCGCCAGATCCTGAATGTGGATGAGACTTTGGAGATCATGACTCAGACTTGCGCCGGGGTGGGCTACGCGCATCGGGCAGGCCTGATCCACTGCGACCTGAAGCCGCAGAATATCCTGGTGGCGGCCGACGGCCGCACGAAGATCGCGGATTTCGGAATCTCACGCGCTTTGTCGACGATCGACCCCGCTGAGCGCGCCGAGTTCGTGTGGGGAAGCCCGCAGTATTTCGCCCCCGAACAGGCCGCGGGCGGACCGCCTTCACCTGCCAGCGACGTCTATTCCCTCGGCGTCATACTCTTCGAAGCCCTCACGGGGCGCCTTCCCTTCCAGGCGCCCGACGCCGAAAGGCTGGCCGAGATGCACCTGGCTGCCGCCCCGCCCTCCCCTCGCTCGTTGAATCCGTCCGTCCCGGCCGCTCTCGACCAGATCATCCTCAAAGTGCTGGCCAAGGAGCCGTCGGCGCGCTATCGGACGGCCGATCAGTTGGGCCTCGTGCTGTCGAGATTGCTGCCGTCGGCCGTCGCCGTTCCGGCCTCTTCCTTTGCGGGGCGGCTCCCCGCCAGTCCAGAGGCCCCGACGACGGCGATGCCGAGTTTGACAGCCGAAAGCCTGGATTGGATCGCGGTTGCGCTGGGTCTGCTGGCGTTTCTAGCCCTGGGCGGGCTGATCCCGCTTTGGCTCTGGGCTTGCCTGAGATACCCTAGTTGCCCCCTTACCTGACCCGAATGCGGACGTTCGCGTCGGTGCGGTATAATTCACGGGTCGTCCGCCAGAAGTCGGCGGAGCGGGCGGCCCCGAGGAGGATAGGGTGAATTCACCGCGTGGACGGAACACCGCCGTCCTGCTCATTCTTCTGCTGATCGTTGCGGCGCTGGTCATCCAGTTCCGCTCGACTCAGACCCAGGCCGAACCGTACTACTTCAACCAACTGGCCGAAGCCATCCAGCGCGGCGAGGTCAAACGCGTTATCGTCGACGAGAACGAATTGGAGGTCGTCTTCGCCAATGGCGACCGGCGCGTCACGCGCAAGGAGCCGACGGCAACGGCCGTCGAGCAGCTTCTCGACTTGGGCGTCACGCCGGCGCAACTGGCCTCGACCGCCGTCGTTTGGGAGATCAAGCAACCGAGCGATTGGAACACGGTCCTGAGTCTTGTCACCTACCTGCTGCCCGGGTTGGTTGTCGTCGGACTGATCTTCTTCATGCTGCGCCAGGCCCAGGGGACGAACAATCAGGCGATGGCCTTCGGCAAGAGCCGGGCGCGGATGTTCACCGGCGACCAACCCTCGGTGACCTTCATGGACGTTGCCGGTGTCGAAGAAGCCAAGGAGGAGCTCCAGGAGGTCGTTGAGTTCCTCAAGGAGCCTGAGAAGTTCATCCTTCTGGGAGCGCGCATTCCCAAGGGCGTCCTCCTGATCGGGGCTCCGGGAACCGGCAAGACCCTGCTGGCCAAGGCAGTCTCCGGCGAGGCCGGCGTTCCCTTCTTCTCGATTTCCGGCTCCGAGTTCGTCGAGATGTTTGTCGGCGTCGGCGCCAGCCGCGTGCGCGACCTATTCGACCAGGCCAAGCGTCATTCCCCCTGCATTGTTTTCGTCGACGAGATTGACGCCGTCGGACGGCAGCGCGGCGCCGGCATCGGAGGGAGCCACGACGAGCGTGAGCAGACCCTGAACCAGCTGCTGGTCGAGATGGACGGGTTCAACACCGACACCAACGTCATTATCATGGCGGCGACCAACCGCCCCGATGTACTGGATCCGGCGCTGCTGCGGCCGGGCCGCTTCGACCGGCGCGTGATCCTCGACCGCCCCGATATGCGGGGGCGGGAGCAGATTCTAATCGTCCACAGCAAGGGCAAGCCGGTGGAGGAGCAGGTCAGCCTGGAAAAGATCGCCAAGGCGACGCCCGGCTTCGTCGGCGCCGATCTCGAGAACTTGGTGAACGAGGCCGCCATCCTGGCCGCCCGGCGCAACAAGAAGAGCATCGGCCCGTCGGAGTTCCAGGAGTCGATCGAGCGGGTCATCGCCGGGCCCGAGCGCAAGAGCCGGATCATCAGCCCGGAGGAGAAGCGTATCGTCGCCTACCACGAGGCCGGCCACGCCGTGGTGACGCACGTCATCCCCGACGCCGATCCGGTGCACAAGGTCAGCATCATCGCCCGCGGGATGATGGGCGGGTTCACGATGGCCCTGCCGACGGAAGACACCATCCTCATGTCTCGCAACAAGCTCAAGGCCGACATGGCGATGTTGCTGGGCGGCCGGGCAGCCGAGGAGATCGTCTTCAACGACATCACCTCCGGCGCCGCTAACGACCTGGAGCGCGTCACGCGCCTGGCCCGCAACATGGTGACCCGCCTGGGGATGAGCCCCGATCTCGGGCCGCTGGTCTATGGGCAAAAGGAAGAGTTGATCTTCCTCGGGCGGGAGATTTCCGAACAACGCGATTACTCGGAGACCGTCGCCGAACGGATTGATACCGCCGTGCGTGCGCTGGTGGAAGAGTCCTACGCCCGGGCTAAGCGCATCCTCAGCGACCACCGATCGCAGCTCGACAATATCGCCCGCCAGCTGATCGAGGTTGAAACGATCGACGGCGATCAATTCGCCTCGATCTTCGGGCATCCGGTCCAGCCCAAGGTCAGCGGGACGCCGATCCCATTGCCCGAGGCGACTCCGGCGTAGGGCGCGTGGTAGCCGCAGCCTTTAGGCTGCGGAGGGACGCAGGCTAAAGCCTGCGGCTACAAAGGGTTTCTATGCCGGCTGCTTCTCCTTGTCCTGCCGTACGAGCTCGCGACGCAGGATCTTCCCGACCGTCGTCTTAGGCAGCTCGCTGCGAAACTCCACCTGGGTCGGGACCTTGAACGCCGCCATCCGCTCGCGGCACCAGGCCTTGACTTCGTCCTCGGTCAGCGTCTCTCCCGGCCGCACCACGACCCAGGCCTTGACCGTTTCGCCGCGGTACGCATCCGGAATGCCGGCCACACCCACGTCGAGCACTTTGGGGTTCTTGGCGATCTCCTCTTCCACCTCACGCGGCCACACCTGGAACCCACCCGGCTTGATCAGCTCCTTCTTTCGGTCGACGGTGTAGAAGTAGCCGTCTGCATCCATGCGTGCGATGTCGCCGGTGAAGAGCCATCCGTTCCGGAGGGAGTTGGCCGTCTCGGTCGGCATGTTGTGATAACCGCGCATCACGTTGGGCGAGCGGATCGCCAACTCACCGATCTCGCCTATCTCCAGCACCGTTTCCCCGTCATCGAGCGAGACAATCCGACATTCGACGTCCGGCAGCGGCATCCCGATCGAGCCGGCCCGGTTCTCTCCCAGCAGCGGGTTGCAGTGCGTCGCCGTCGGGGCCTCCGACAGGCCGAACCCCTCCACCAGCTTCCCGCCGGTCAGAGACTCGAAACGATCCTTGGTCTCTCGCAGCAGCGGGGCCGAGCCGGAGATGCAGGCTTTGATCGAGGTGACCTTGTACTTTCCGGCTGCGACGTCCGGGTGGTTGTTGATGGCGTTGTACATGGTCGGGACGCCCGGGAAGACCGTCGGCTGGTACCTGTCGATGTTCTCGAGGACGTCCCTCAGGTCGCGCGGATTCGGGACCATCACCATCGAGGCGCCGCTGCCGACGGCGAAAGACATCCCGGCCACCATCCCGTAAACGTGAAACCGAGGGATGGCCATCAAGACCGTCTCCTCCCGATCGCGACACTCGGTCATCCATTTGCTGATTTGCAGCGTGTTGGCCACCAGGTTGCGGTGCGCCGCCACGGCAGCTTTGGAGACCCCGGTGGTCCCGCCACTGTACTGGAACAGGGCGACGTCGTCGGGTCCGACATCGACCGGCGGGCGCGTGCTCTTTCCGTGCGCGGCGAGAACGTCCTGCAGCCAGAGGTCGCCCTCGGTCAGGGTTACCCTGTGGCCGCCCTGCTTCTCCTTGGCCAGGGTGAAGAGAATCCGCATCAGACCCGGGAGATACTCCTTGATATTGGTGACGATCAGCCGGCGCTGGCGAGTCTTCGGCTGGACGCTCTTGACGGTCTTGTAGAAGTTGCTCATCACCAGCATGATCTCGACCCCGGCGTCGTTGAGCCGGTGCTCGATTTCTCGGCCGGAATACAGCGGATTCGTGGCGACGACGACACCCCCCGCCTTGAGGATGGCGTAGAAAGCCATCACAAATTGGGCGGAATTGGGCATGAAGATGGCGACCGGGTCCCCTTTCTTCACCTCAAGCTCAACGAGGGCGGCCGCCATGCGGTCGGCCAGTGCGTTCATCTCCGGGTAAGAGACGGCATGGCCTTTGAAAACGGCGCATGGACGGTCTGGGTAGGCCTTGGCGGCGTCCTCCAGGAACCGTGGAGCGGTACGGGGGGCAGGTCGATGTGGTGAGGAACGCCGGGGTCATAATGCTTGAGCCAAGGCCGGTCGTCCATGCAGCTGCTCCCTTCGGTGATGTCAAGGACGAAGGTGTCTTCCCTCTCGCATATACACCGGAAGAGATGAGGAACTAAGCGCCAATGCTATAATTAAGGGTCCAGGACACGACAGATCGGACCTGGAATCCCTTGCCGGATCGGCGAAGGTCCCTCGATGGGGCGTCCACCGGCTGGCGTAGGCCGACGGCGGGCCGAAAAGACGACCTAGGAGGTCCGTTTCGGTGAAGACTTACAACCTGCCCGGACCTAGAGCCCGGGAAATCCTCGACCGCGACCGCGCCGTCGTCTCCCCCTCCTACCCGCGCGCCACTCCGTTTGTCATGGATCACGGCAAAGGTTCGGAGGCCTGGGACGTCGATGGGAACCGGTTCATCGACCTGGCGGCCGGGATCGCGGTGTGCTCCACCGGACACTCCCATCCGAAGGTCGTCGAAGCGGTCACAGCACAGGCGCAGAAATTCATCCACATTTCATCTGATTACTACCATCCGGTCTGGGTTGATCTCTCGGAGCGCCTGGCCGCGATTGCCCCTTTCACAGAGCCGGCTATGGTTTTTCTGGGTAGTTCGGGGGCTGAAGCTGTCGAGGCGGCGATCAAGCTGGCCCGCCATCACACCGGACGGACCCAGTTCATAGGTTTCTACGGCGCCTTCCACGGCCGGACGATGGGCGCCCTGGCCTTTACCTCGAGCAAGCCTCTCCAGCGCCAGGGCTTCCTTCCGGTCATGGGCGGCGTCGCCCACGTGCCCTTCCCCGACCCGTACCGGCCTGTCCTGGCCATGAATGGCGAAGACTACGGACAGACCGTCGTCCGTTACATTGAGGACGTGGTCCTGGCGCGGGCGATCCCTCCCGACGAGTGCGCTGCGATCCTGGTGGAGCCAATTCAAGGTGAAGGCGGCTACATTGTCCCGCCGGACGGGTTCTTCCCTGCCTTGCGTCGATTGTGCGACAAGTACGGGATTCTGCTCATCGCCGACGAGGTCCAAACCGGCATGGGACGGACCGGGAAGTGGTGGGCCGTCGAGAATTGGGGCGTCGAGCCCGACATCGTATGCTCGGCGAAAGGAATCGCATCCGGGGTTCCGCTGGGGGCGATGATTGCCCGAGCGAGCATCATGGACTGGCCGCAAGGCGCCCATGGAAACACCTACGGGGGCAACCCCCTGGCCTGCGTGGCTGCGCTGGCGACCATCGATTTGATCGAAGACGGGTTGCTGCAAAATGCGACTGAACTCGGGGCGTTTGCAATGGATGCCCTGGCAGAAATGCAGTGCCGGCATCCCAGTATCGGCCACCTACGCGGCAAGGGCCTGATGATCGGCGTTGAATTCGTCAAAGACCGCCAGACGAAGGACCCTGCTACACGCCTGCGCGATCGCATCCTCGACCGCGCCTTCAGCCACGGCCTCTTGCTGCTCGGCTGCGGCGAAAGCGCGATCCGCGTCTCGCCGGCCCTCAACATCCCCCGGCGCCTGCTCGATGAAGGTCTGCAAGTCCTTGATTCGGCGATCGGCGAGGCCGAGGCCCATGGATTGGACTGAACTCTGACTTGGCGGTCTTCCTCCGTCGCGACCGGGTGCGTCTCCGTTCGGAGGCCTCGGCGCAGCGCCCCACGGCTCGCCTCCATTCCTAACCCACCCCGCCCTTCCCTTGGAGCTGTGGAGGACTGTGGTTGGGACGAATGTGGGCCGGCTCAGGCGTAATGAGGCGGACGGTCCTCGGATCAACTGCAAGGTCATGGAACACGACACCGCCAGCCGGAACGGGACACCGGACCATGCTGCCTGACTACCGCGTCCGCCAGCGCGACGAACTCCTCGAAATCAATCGGCTGATCACCGAGGAGCTGGACCTGGGGGTCGTCCTGGCCCGGATCCTGCGTGTGGCCACCCAGCTCCTGTCGAGCCACGCCGGGCTCGTTGCGCTGCGCGAAGACAACCCTTCTGGCACGTCTCAGGCGAGCGGAGGCTGGCGCATCGCCGCTTCGCACGGCATCCGAAGCGAGTTCTTGCGCGAGCTCGACCCTTTGCTGAGCGACATCCCGGACCATGGCGATCCGGCTCGTTTTGCCTTGCCGGAGGTCAACCGGCGCCTGCAGCGAATGACGCGTGCGGCCAGCATGGGTCTGCTCGACGGAGTCGGCCTGCCGCTGATCGCGCGAGGGGTTGTCATCGGCGTGATCTTCGTCTTCCGCTCCTATCAGGGGAGCTACTCAGCCGAGGACCGCCGCCTGCTGCAATCCTTCGCCTCGCAGGCGGCGATCGCCGTCAGCAACGCCAGCTTGTACACTGAAGTCAGCCGCCAGAATCAATACCTGGACACGATCCTCGAGTCCTCCGCCGACGGAATCCTGCTGCTCGACTCGCAGCATCGGATTCAACGGTTCAACCGCGCGTGCGTCCGCCTCACCGGCTATTCCCCGGAAGACGTCATCGGCCTGCGCCACGAAGACGTGCTGCGTTGGCTGCGGCGGGAGCCCGGTCCGACGTTGGAAGAGGCGGAGGCCGATGGCTGGCCGCTCTCACCGCAGGCGACGTTGTACCTGGAGGGCGATCTGTTGCGACGCGACAGAGGCGTGGTCAGCCTGGGGATCACGTACGCCCCCACCCTGACGCCGGAAGGGCGACTGGTCAGCATCATTGCCAATCTCCGCGATATCACTCGATTCCGAGAAGCGGAAGAGCTCAAGAGCACCTTCATCTCGATCGTCAGCCACGAGCTGCGCACCCCGGTGGCGCTGATCAAAGGCTATGTGGGGACCCTTCGGCGCGATGACGCGGATTGGGATCCGGCCGTCGTGCGCGACAGCCTGGCCGTCATCGAGGACGAAGCCGACCACCTGGCCTCCCTGATCGATGATCTGCTCGATGCCTCCCGGCTGCAGGCCGGCGCCTTGGCCCTCGATGTGGCCGAAATCTCTCTGCCGCCGCTGCTCGAGCGGGTGGTGGAGCGGTACCGCACCCAGGCCACAACGCATACCTTCAAGACCGACGTCCCTTCTGATCTTCCCGACGCTCGCGCCGACGAGCAGCGTCTGACCCAGGTCGTCACGAACCTGCTTTCGAACGCAGTCAGGTATTCGCCGGACGGGAGCGAGATCCGTCTCCAAGCCGAAGGGAAGCCCGCCGAAGTCGTCGTGTGCGTTTCCGACCAGGGGGCCGGGATCAACCCTGCCGACGCGCCTCACATTTTCGATCGCTTCTTTCGTTCGCCGGACGTGGCACGCAACAGCAAGGGGGCCGGGCTCGGCCTGTTCCTCGCCAAGGCGATCGTCGAGGCCCACGGCGGGCGCATCTGGGTCGATCCACGGATTCGACAAGGTGCCCGGCTCTGCTTCTCCCTGCCGCGCGCCTAACCTAGCCCTACGAGGATCGCCTTGGCCCTATCCAACCTCCGCTGCCCAAACTGCAAGTCCCCTCTTTCGATCCGAATCGAGCAGCTGGTCGATGCCGAGCAGGATCCCGGATCCAAGGCACGCTTGCTCAGCGGCGCGCTGAACCACGTTCGCTGCCCTGTCTGCAGCTGGGAAGGTCAGCTGGCCGCGCCATTGGTCTACCACGACCCGTCCCACGAGCTGCTGCTGACCTATGTGCCGGTCGAGATCAACTTGCCGAAGAACGAGCAGGAGCGATTGATCGGCCAGTTGATCAACCAGGCCATCAGCCACCTACCCCCCGAGCGGCGCAAGGGCTACCTGTTGCAGCCCCAGGCGGTCCTGACCATGCAGGGTCTTGTCGAACGCGTTCTTCAGGCCGACGGCATCACCCGCGAACAGCTCGACGAGCAGCGCGATCGTCTCCGCCTCCTGGAGGACCTGATCCGGACGTCGGACGAGATGCTGCCCGGATTCGTCGCCGCCCACGACGCGGAGCTCGACGAGTCCTTTTTCCGGCTGGCGAGTCTGACGCTTCAGACCGCGCGTGATGCGCGCGCCGCCCAGGCCCTCGGAGAGAGGTTGCAGCACGCCCTCGACCTCACGTCGTATGGCAAGGCCATGGCCGCCCGCCAGGCTGAGGTCCAGGCCGCCGCCGAAAGCCTCAGCCGGCTCCCCGAGCCGCTGACACGCGAAGCCGTCCTCGATCTGATCATGCAGGCCCCCAACGAGGATCGGCAGTCGGCTCTGGTGAGCCTGGCCAGGCCAGCACTCGACTACGGCTTTTTCCAGATGTTGAGCGAGCGCGTCGACAACGCTCGAGGGGAGAACAAGACTCGCCTGACCCAGGTTCGCGAACGCCTCCTAAAGCTGACGCAAGGGATCGACGCCGTTCAGGAAGCCCGCTTGGCCGAAGCCGGCGCGGTCCTCCAGGCGTTGGTCCAGGCGGAGGACTTGGAGGAGGCGCTGCAGGCCGCCCTTCCGGCCGTTGACGAATTGTTTCTCAGTCTGCTCGCGGCCAACCTTCAAGCGGCGCGTGAACGCGGGGACGCAGCGACGCTCGACCGTCTGACCGAGATCGACCGGCGCCTGCGCCAAATCATCGCCGCAAGCCTTCCCGGCGGTCTGCGTCTGGCCCAGGAGGTGCTATCCGAGAACGAGGAGGCAGCTGCCCTGCGGCGCATCGACGAGGCCAAAGACGGTGTGGATGAGGAGTTCCTGAACACTCTGTTGTCGATGGCCCAACGATTGGAAGAGCGAGGGGATGCGGAAGCCGCTGCCCGCGTGGAGAGGTTGCACCGACATGCGACGGGGGTCTCAATGCGTCAGAAGCTGGCGAAGGGTTAAAGTTAGGGGTGGGCCGGGAATATCAACGTAGGGGAAAGGAAAAACAGCACAGGCGGGCGGTGCCCTCGTCAGGGCTCCGAAGCGGTGCCAGGGTGCCGTGCCCTCCTCGCCAGAACGCCGCCCTCGCCCCTTCGGGCACCCCTGCGGGTGGGCACCCCGGGTGTGCGCCGCCCTTGGCGCCCTGCACCCCTTCGGGTGCCCTGAGAGGTAGAGGGCGAAGGGCGTGGCGCCCTGCCACCCCTTCGGGTGCCCTGAAGGGCGTAGAGGGCCAGGCGGGGAGTTCGCCAGGGCCAGGTAGGGCGAAGCACGCCTTGAGCCGACCGTACATCGTAGGGGCGAAGCGTGCTTCGCCCCTACCCCGTCGTGCGAGGGCGCGCACCTTCCGGATACCACGACGTTTCCCCTTTGCGGCAGATCAGCCCCTTGAGATAGCGCCCTTCGGGGAAGTGCATTCCGACCGCATGGTCGCTGGGCTGCCCCAACCAGGCCTCGACGACGACATGTGAGCCGGCGTCGTGCGCGGCTCCGGCCACAATCTGCTCGAAGAGCTCGGTCCCGACGCCTCCCGAGCAAGAGAAGGTGAACAGCCGTCCACCCGGCCTCAACAACTTGATGGCCAGCAGATTGATGTCCTTGTACCCGCGGGCTGCCCGTTGCACCTGGCTTGCGGTCGGGGCGAAGCGAGGCGGGTCGAGCACGACGGCGTCGAAGGACCGCCCCTGATCCCTCAGGCGCCTCAGCTCATGGAATACGTCGCCTTCGATGAACTCGCACGCCCCGACGTCGAATCCGTTCAGGCGGACGTTCTCTCCGGCGAGCTCCAACGATCGTCGCGAGCTGTCGATGCCACAGACTCGCCGGGCGCCGGCCCGAAAGGCTGCGGCTGTGAAACCCCCCGTGTAGCAGAACGCGTCGAGGACCTCTTCCGCCTGCAACCCCCCCGCGATCAGACGACGGTTCTCGCGCTGATCGAGGTAGAAACCCGTCTTGTGTCCTTCGGCCAGGTCCACCCAGAACGCGAGGCCGTACTCCTCGACGCGGGTCAGGGCCGGAGGTGCCTCGCCCCAGGCCACGCCGAGCCGGGGCTCGAGACCTTCGAGGGCGCGGGCGTCGCCGTCGGACCGCTCGAAGATGCCCTGGCAATCCCCGCGCGAACGTAGAGCATCCAGCAAGGGCTCTCGGATATGGTCGGCTCCCGGCGTCAGCAGTTGAAGGACGCGGGTCTCACCGTAGTGGTCGACGATCACCCCAGGGAGCAGGTCGGATTCGGCATGGACCTCTCGATAGGCGGTGACCCGCGCATCGGAGGCAAGCTCCTGGCGTCGGTCGAGAGAGGCCTCCAGCCTTCGGAGGATCAGCCCCTCGTCGATTTCCTCGTCAGGATCGAAGGTCCACACCCGACAAGCGATGCGCGAGGCGGGCGAATAGGCGGCGCGTGCCAACCACCGACCGGCGGAGTCCACCACTTCGACAGTGTCGCCAGGCCCCGGGTCGCCCTCGACCCTCTCGACCGC
>Ga0184639_10000079_pt1 | contig 32639 bp, 26 predicted proteins | sample PLM31_170_b2_FD_133155 | JGI IMG/M metagenome (GOLD analysis project Ga0184639, IMG submission 133155) | Groundwater sediment microbial communities from an aquifer in East River, Colorado, USA - PLM3-1_170_b2 | ecosystem: Environmental > Terrestrial > Soil > Riparian zone | place: USA: East...
ACGGGAGCGGTGACGGGGCAGGCGGCTCACTCGGGGCTGCCTGCTCCTTCAAGCTGGATGTCCGCGCGGGGTCAACCAGCGAATGCTGCGTTGCCGACTATCAACAACAGGAGAACACGATGTTAGATCAAGGCGCCAAGCTTTCGAGGGCCATTCTGCCGATTCCCGATCCGCAGTACGTGGGTCTGACGACCTACGATGCCAAGGATCCGGACACGAAGTTCCCGCCGATCGAGCAGTTGCGCCCGCCCGAGGGCGCGCCCAATGTGCTGATCGTCCTGATTGACGATGTGGGGTTCGGCGCCTCCAGTGCCTTCGGCGGCCCCATCAGCACACCGAACGCCGAGCGGCTGGCAAAGACCGGTCTCAAGTTCAACCGCTTCCACACCACGGCGCTTTGCTCACCCACGCGCCAGGCGCTGCTGACCGGGCGCAATCACCATTCTGTGAACATGGGCTGCATCACCGAATTGGCCACCTCGGCCCCCGGGTACAGCTCCGTCCGCCCGAAGGACAAGGCGCCCCTCGCCGAAACCCTGAAGCTCAATGGATATTCAACGGCGCAGTTCGGCAAATGCCACGAAGTGCCGGTCTGGGAAACCAGCCCGATGGGACCGTTCGGCGCGTGGCCCACGGGCGGCGGCGGCTTTGAGTACTTTTACGGCTTCATCGGCGGAGAGACCAACCAGTGGTATCCCGCCCTCTACGAAGGCACGACGCCGATGGAACAGGGCAAGAGCCCCGAGCAGGGCTATCACTTCACCGAGGACATGACCAACAAGGCGATCAAATGGGTGCGCCAGCAGAAGGCGCTCATGCCCGACAAGCCCTTCTTCATGTATTTCGCGCCCGGCGCCACCCACGCCCCGCATCACGTGCCCAAGGAATGGATCGAGAAGTACAAGGGCAAGTTCGACGGCGGTTGGGACAAGCTGCGCGAAGAGACCTTTGCCCGCCAGAAGAAGCTGGGCGTGATCCCGGCCGATGCGGTGCTCACCAAGCGGCCCGACGAAATCCCCGCCTACGACGACATGCCGGCGGCGCTCAAGCCCATCCTCGCACGTGAGATGGAGATCTACGCCGGTTTCCTCGAGCACACCGATCACCATGTCGGCAGGCTGTTCGACACGCTGAAGAATCTCGAAATCCTCGACGACACGCTGATCTACTACATCTTCGGCGACAACGGCGCCTCTGCTGAAGGGACGCTGAACGGATGCTTCAACGAGATGTGCATCGCGAATGGGCTGACGGCCCTCGAGACGTCCGAATTCCTGATGAGCAAGATTGACGAGTTCGGCGGACCGAACGCCTACAACCACTACGCCGTGGGCTGGGCGCACGCGATGGACACGCCCTACCAGTGGACCAAGCAGGTGGCCTCGCACTGGGGCGGCACCCGCAACGGCACGATCGTGCAATGGCCAAACGGCATCAAGGCGCAGGGCGAGATCCGCTCACAATTCCATCACGTGATCGACATTGCCCCGACGATCCTGGAAGCGGCGGGGCTGCCCGCGCCGACGATAGTGAACAGCGTACAGCAGGGGCCGCTCGAGGGCGTCAGCATGCTGTATGCGTTCAACGACGCCAAGGCGGCCGAGCGGCACGAGACCCAGTACTTTGAGATGTTCTGCAACCGCGGCATCTACCACAAGGGGTGGACCGCGGTCAGCCGCCACAGCACGCCCTGGGAGATGTCGAAGCCGATGCCGGCCTTTGACGATGACTTGTGGGAGCTCTACGACACGAACACGGACTGGACCCAGGCGAAGGATCTCGCGAAAGACAATCCGAAGAAGCTAGCGGAGATGCAGCGGCTGTTCCTGATCGAGGCCGCCAAGTACAGCGTCCTCCCGCTCGACGATCGCAGAATCGAGCGGTTCAACCCGGATCTCGCCGGCCGGCCGCAGCTCATCAAAGGCAAGACGCAGCTCCTTTTCGGCGGCATGGGCCGCCTAAGCGAAAACTCCATCGTCACCGTCAAGAACAAGTCGTACTCGGTGACCGCTGAAATCGAGGTGCCCAAGACGGGCGCCGAGGGCGTCATCGTCGCCCAGGGCGGCTTGACCGGCGGCTGGAGCTTGTATGCGAAGGAGGGCAAGCTCAAGCACTGCTACAACCTCATCGGGGTCCAGCGGTTCTTCGTGCAGGCCACGCAGCCGATTCCAGCCGGCAAGCACCAGGTGCGTATGGAGTTCAAGTACGACGGCGGCGGCCTGGCCAAGGGCGGCACCGTCTCGCTCTTCGTGGACGGCAGGAAGGACGGCGAAGGCCGCGTCGACACAACAGCGGCAATGGTCTTCTCCCTGGATGAATCCTGCGACATCGGCAAGGAGAGCGGCTCTCCGGTATCTCCGGATTACGGCCCGAGCGGCAACCAGTTCAGCGGCGAAGTGAATTGGGTGCAGATCGACCTGGAGAAGGACGATCACGATCACCTGATCTCGCCGGAGGAGCGCTTCAAGGTTGCGATGGCGCGGCAGTAGGCATGTTCAGTGACCGGCAGCCCGACCCTTCGCTAGCGCTCAGGACAAGACCGGGCTGCCGGTCAGAAATAGAGGAGAAACGGAATATGACTCTCGCGGATCTTCTTGAAGTCCTTGCCAAAACAGCCGGCCTTCTGTTCGTCGTCACCAGCATGCTGGCGATGGGGCTGAGCCTGACGATGACGCAGATCCTGCAGCCGCTCAAGAACGCCCGCCTGGTGATCCTGGCGCTTCTGGCCAACTTCGTCCTGGTGCCGCTGCTGGCCTACGGGATCATCCTAGTGATCCCGCTCGAGGAGTCGCTTCAGATCGGCCTGATCGTGTTGGCTTGCGCCGCTGGTGCGCCCTTTTTGCCGAAGTTGGTGCAGGTCGCCAAGGGGAACGTCGCTTTCGGCGTCGGCTTGATGGTGCTGCTGATGATCGTGACCATCATCTATCTGCCACTGGTGCTCCCGCTCCTGCTGCCCGGCGTCTCGGTGAATCCATGGGACATCGCCAAGTCACTGATCGTGCTGATGCTGGTACCGCTGGCCATCGGCTTGTTGATCCGCTCCGGCTCCGCTGAGACCGCCGCCCACTACCAGCCGATGATGTCGAAAGCTTCCAGCCTGGCGATTCTCGTGCTGATGGTGGTGGGCCTGGGGCTGAACGTGTCGAACATCCTCAGCCTGATAGGCACCGGCGGGATCCTGGCGCTGTTGCTGTTCATCGTCGGCTCGCTGGTGATCGGCCTGGTCCTGGGCGGGCGAGAGCGCAGCGTGATGGGCCTGGGGACGGCCCAGCGCAACGTCTCGGCCGCCCTGGTTGTTAGCGCGCAGAACTTCGCCGGCACCAACACGCTGAGCTTCGTCCTGGTCGGCGCCATCCTGCTGCTGTTAATCCTGATGCCGACGGCCAAGCGATTTGGGGCGGGCCAGGAGCACGCCGCCGCTGGCGGCAACGCTTAGGCTAGCGGGGGACCAGTGACGCCATGAGAAGGAAAGCAAGCCCGCGTGTGATCGAGGACGCCGAAGCCGTGGAGCATGGCGTTACGCGGATGCATCCGCTGCGAACCATGTTGCTGTTGGATGTGCTCCAGGATCGGGATTCGCGCCCCATCTTCCTGTGGGCGGCGGGCGCCCCTTCTGGTGGGAACGCTGGCTTACCACTTGCTCGAAGGCTGGAATCTGATAGACTCGCTCTACTTCAGCGTCATCACCCTCGCCACAGTTGGCTATGGCGACTTCGTCCCGACGACGCCGATCGCCCGGCTGTTCACGATCCTCTACGTCATCAACGGCATCAGCATACTGCTGGCGCTGTTGGACCGCATCCGCGTCGTACGTCCGCGCCGCCTCGAGTCGAGGCGGGACCGCGAGGCGGCGCGGACCGACCAACGAAACGTGAGCGCTGATGGCCCCGGCACCTAGGCTGGCCCCCTGAGCGCTTCGATCCGGCTGCTGTTTCGCAGGCTGTCTGAGGAGGAGGGAACACAGACTCACACCTGTTCGCCGTCTTCATCGTTACCGCGAACCATCCCATCGCATGGAGGCAATCGAAATGAGCACCACGACCAGCACCAACAACTCCGGATGTCTGACGGCGGTCACCGCTGGCTTCTCGCGGATGTTTCTGATCTTCTTCTGGATCGCCCGACCGGGAATGATGAACCTCGCCTTCAACACGTTCATCCTGCCGTGTCTCGGCTTTCTCTTCCTGCCGTTCACAACGTTGATGTACGTGCTGCTCGTTCAGGGCGTCGGCCGCCTCGCCGGCCTCGACTACTTGTGGCTGCTGCTGGCGGTCTTGATCGACGTGGCCAGCATCGGCGCCGCCGGCGCCGCCAACCGCAACCGCATCCCGGCTGGGGTGCCAGGCTCGACGGCGACGCCGTCGGGGAGCGCTTAGGTAACTGAACCATCCCGCCCTTCCGAGACGGCTCGGAAGGGCGGGATTGGAAGAACCAGGCCCGACTGCCCCCGGCTCATAGTAAGAGCGAGCATCGCCCCCGGTATCTCAAAGGATTGGTTAACCATGCCGAACAAGCCTGACTCACATTCCCGTTCCGTCCTTCCCATCCCGCATGTCCAATTCCAGGGTGATGTGCCGATGGACGCCAAGGATCCAAAGGCGAAGTTCCCGCCGATCGAACCGCTTCGTCCACCGGCGGGCGCGCCCAACGTCCTCGTCGTCCTGCTCGACGACGTCGGCTTCGGCGCCTCGAGCGCTTTCGGAGGACCATGCAACACGCCGACGGCCGAGAGGTTGGCGGCGGGCGGGCTGCGCTTCAATCGCTTCCACACCACCGCCCTGTGCGCCCCAACCCGTCAGGCGCTGCTGACAGGCCGCAACCACCACTCCGTCGGGATCGGGGTGAGCACCGAGCTCGCCACCTCGGCGCCTGGGTACACCTCGATCCGCCCCAACACCTGCGCCCCGCTGGCAGAGATCCTCAAGCTGAACGGTTACTCAACGGCACAGTTCGGCAAGTGCCACGAAGTACCGGTGTGGCAGTCCAGCCCCATGGGGCCCTTCGACGCCTGGCCGACCGGCGGCGGCGGTTTCGAGTACTTCTACGGGTTTATCGGCGGTGAGACGAACCAGTATTATCCGGCGATCTACGAGGGCACCACCCCGCTCGAGCCCGAGAAGTCGCCGGAGGAGGGCTATCACTTCACCGAGGACATGACCGACAAGGCGATCAAGTGGATCCGCCAGCAGAAGTCGCTCATGCCCGACAACCCGTTCTTCGTCTATTTCGCTCCCGGCGCGACCCACGCTCCACACCATGTCCCCAAGGAGTGGTCAGACAAGTACAAGGGAAAGTTCAACCATGGCTGGGACAAGCTGCGCGATGAAATCCTCGCCCGCCAGAAGACGCTCGGCGTGGTGCCACCCAACACGAAGCTGACCGCCCGCCACAAGGAAATCCCGGCCTGGGACGACGTGGCTGACGGTCTCAAGCCCGTCCTGGCGCGCCAAATGGAGATCTACGCCGGCTTTCTCGAGCACACCGACCATCACGTCGGCCGGCTCGTCGATACGCTAGAAGACCTCGGTATCCTCGACGACACCTTGGTCATCTACATCATCGGCGACAACGGCGCCAGCGCCGAGGGCACACTCAACGGTTCGTTCAACGAGACGTTCATCTTCAACGGCGCAGCGCATCTCGAGACGGCCGAGTTCATGGTCTCACACATCGACGACTTCGGAACCCCGCGCGCCTACAACCACTATGCCGTCGGCTGGGCGCACGCCTTGGACGCGCCGTACCAGTGGACGAAGCAGGTAGCGTCGCACTGGGGCGGGATACGCAACGGCACGATCGCCCACTGGCCAAAAGGGATCAAGTCGGGGGGCGAGGTCCGCTCTCAGTTCGCCCACGTCATTGACGTAGCACCCACGGTCCTCGAGGCGGCCGGCATTCCCGAGCCGACACATGTCCAAGGTGTTGCGCAGCGGCCGATGGAAGGTGTGAGCCTGGTGTACTCCCTCAACGACGCCAACGCCGCCGGACGCCACGAGACACAGTACTTCGAGATGTTCTGCAACCGCGGCATCTATCACCAGGGCTGGACGGCGGTCACACGGCACTCGACGCCCTGGGTGATGGCCGCGTTGCCGCCTCTCGCCGACGACGTCTGGGAGTTATACGACACGACCAAGGACTGGAGCCAGGCTCAAGACCTCGCGGCGGAGATGCCGCAGAAACTGACCGAGCTCCAGGCGTTGTTCCTAGAGGAAGCTCGCAAGTACAACGTGCTGCCCCTCGACGACCGGCGCATCGAACGCTTCAACGCCGACCTGGCGGGGCGACCGCAGCTTGCCCGGGGGAAGTCGCAGCTGCTCTTTGGCGGCATGGGGCGGCTGAGCGAGAACTCAGTGATCAACATCAAGAACAAATCGCATTCGGTCACGGCCGAGATCGTCGTTCCCGAACGCGGAGCGGAGGGGGTGATCGTCGCCCAGGGCGGCGCCTTCGCCGGGTGGAGTCTGTACGCCAAGGGCGGCAAACCGGTGTACTGCTACAACTTGCTCGGACTCCGCCGCACGAAGATCGCGGGCGATGCGCGCATTCCGTCGGGCACACATCAGGTCCGCATGGAGTTCGTCTACGACGGCGGCGGGCTCGGCAAGGGAGGCGGGGTGACGCTCTTCGTCGATGGAAAGCAGGCAGGCCAGGGGCGGCTGGAAGCGACGATCCCGATGGTCTTTTCCGGCGACGAGACGGCGGATATCGGCCGCGACACGGCCTCGCCGGTCAGCGACGACTACTCGGGCGAGGGAAGTGTCTTCACCGGGACGGTGAACTGGGTCCAAATCGACATCGCCGAAGCCGCCGAGGACCTCGACCATCTGATCAGCCCGGAGGAACGGCTGCGGGTCGCCATGGCCCGGCAGTAGGGCGGACTGCCTGAGCACCTGGGTGCCGTCAGCGGTAGCCCAATGCTCGACAAAACCCCATCCCTCCCTCATAGAGCGGAGGAGGGATGGGGTTTGTGTGGGCCGCCAGCCGGAAACCGCTTATGAGGGCAAGACATAACAGGGACGTCGGTCCTCGCGCCTAGCTCTGGCCCGCCTCCGTGAAAGCCCTGCCGCAACTCAAAGTCGGATGAGGTGTTGAACACCTAGTGGAGGCCACTTCCCTTCTTTCCACGCGTCCAGGCTCCAGTGCCGGAGGATCGACCTTTCGACGTGGCCTCCCTGGGGCCGGACTGGGTGGTGGCGCAGAGATATCCGTAGCCCCGCCCCTCCGGCCGTGGACCCTTGAGGCCCATCCGGATGGCCAAGGAGGTAGATCATCGCTCGCGAGAATGGTTGAGAACTCCCTGATTCGCCAAAGCCGCGGCGCCACCTGCGGCACCTTATCGACATCTTGAGGAGATAACATTATGACTGCATCCATGGACATGAGCGCGGCCACGCAGATGGACACCAAGCCCCATCCGATGTGGAAGACGCTCATCACCGGAATCGCGGCCGTGGTCATCGGCGGCGTCTTGCTCTGGGCACCGGCCAAGGCCAAGGTCGAAACCTACACCCTGATCGTCGCCTTGCTGGGCTTCTGGTGGCTGGTCAGCGGGATCCTCGACATCGTCCACATTTTCACCGACCGGACGGCCTGGGGCTGGAAGCTCTTCATGGGGATCATCAGCATCGTCGCCGGAGCCTACATCCTGATGTACCCCATTGCCGCAGCGGTGGCCCTGCCGAGGGTGTTCGTCTTCGTGCTGGGCTTCTGGGGCTTGTTCTACGGGGTGGTTCTGCTCATCAACGCCTTCCGTGGGGCGGGATGGGGCGCGGGAATCCTCGGAGTGCTGGCGATTATCTTTGGCGGAGTCCTGATCGGCAGCTACACGATGCCTGGAAGCGGGCTGGCTTTCCTCTGGTCCGCAGCCATCGTGGCCGTGATCGGCGGAATCGCGCTCATCGTCCAGTCCTTCCGGACGAGGACCGCGTAGGTCACGGTCGACCTGAAGAGAGCGCGCCTCGCGGCAGTGTCGCGCTCTCTGAAATCTGGTTTGCGCTCTTGTAGGGGCGAAGCAACCCTCTCGACCAGCCCGAGACAAACGGCTGGCGTAGGGTTGCTTCGCCCCTTCGCCACATCTTCAAGGACTTCCCCATTCCCCCCTCCATCCGCCCTCGCCTGAACAGCGGCCTGTGGGCCATCCTGATCCTGCTGCTCGTAGAGCTGCTCACCAACGTCATGGCGTTCACGTTGACGATCTTCCGCGTCGAAGCGGCTTTCCGACCCCTGGCCGAGCAGCCGGCGTATCGCATCTGGCTGGCCGCGATCGCGGCATTGCTTGTGGTGGCGGTCGTGTTTTGGCTTCGCGACGACACTCGCCGCCTGCGGCTGGTGATCTTCGTCGTCAATGGCATCCTCACCGTCCAATTGTTCCTGGGGTCGTTGGCCATCGTCGTACGCCTCGCCCAGCAGATCGCTTTGCCTGTTTCAGCGCTGATCGTCGACGCCCTGGTCGTCTTTGTCACCAATATCCTGATCTTTTCGCTGTGGTACTGGTTCATCGACTCGTCCGACACCAAGCTCTTTCGGCCCTCGGACGAACCCTCGTGGGATTTTCTCTTCCCCCAGCGGGCGGCAGCGATCCCTGGCGCGGCCGAGTGGAAGCCTCATTTCGTAGATTATCTATTCGTGGCCTTCACGACCAGCGTGGCCTTCAGTCCGACGGACACGCCGCCACTCACCCGCGCCGCCAAACTGTTGACCATCGCCCAATCCACCATCTCGATGATCGCCATCGTCGCCATCGCAGGGACGGCCATCAACACCCTGGCGGCAGGCGCTTGACGCCACAGGCAAGACTACATGATCTTCGTCGATGCGTTACCTCCGCGAATAGCTTTGCGTCCCGAAGGGGAAGCGGGGCTCCAGTCCTGCGATGGGACGTGGCCTGGATTCCCGCCTCCCTACGGGATGCGAAGCGCGATACGCGGGAATGACCTTGCTATTAGTTCACCCCCGCGAAGATGGGGGCCAGTCCTTTGATGGTCCGTTGCCTGGATTCCCGCACCACTCCGCTGCGCTTCGGGTGTCTTCGACCTGCGCGGGAATGACGTACTCTCTCTTGTCACCCCCGCGTAGGCGGGGGTCCAGTCGGGCACCGCTTCGAAGCCTTGACTCCCGCGTGCTCGGGAATGACCTTGCTACTAGCGTAGCCTCCGCGAGAGCCGGAGGCACGCCCCGCTCTCGTGCAGCGCCTGGATTCTCGCATTCGCGGGAATGACCCCTATGGTTGTCACCCCCGCGAATAGCGCTTCGCTCTCTACCCTCTTCAGGGCACCCGAAGGGGTGCAGGGCGCCAAGGGCGCATCGCGCATCGCATCCCGTAGGGGATCCCGAAGGGGAAGCGGGGGTCCAGTCTTGCCCTGGTTCGTCGCCAGAATTCACCCTCGCGGGAGATGACGTACCGCCCCGTACTCTCCCTGGCGGCTGCGGCCGCAAGTTGACTTGCCACGGATCAAACCACCTTTTCAAGATCACCCAGTTTCTCACGCAGAGTCGCGTTGGACTTCTCCTGCTCCTCCAGCAATTTTCGGAGCTGGGCGATCTGAGCCTTCGGATCCTGCGGCGCCAACTCTCGCTCTTCTGCCTTCTTGGGCGGAGCCAGGAAGAAATTCGACAAGAAGCTGGCCAGCACGCCGATCAACGCGATGCCGCCGAACATTACCATCACTCCGATGATGCGGCCGTAGGCTGTCGTCGGGTAGCGGTCGCCGTAACCAACCGTGGTGACAGTGACGAACACCCACCACACCGCATCGCCGGCCGAAGTGAGGTTCGCCTCCGGGTTGGCGGCTTCTGCCTTGAGCACATAAATGCTGGCGAATTCGACCAGCACGATCAGGGCGAACATGGTGATGTACAGAGCGATTCCCGCCCGGTTATTGATGACCTCGTTCAACATGTTCTTCAGGCCGAACTTCTTCATCAAGCGCCAAGCCCGGAAGACCCGGAAGAGCCGGAAGATTCGGAAGAAGGGAATACAGGCCAGCAGGTCCGCCCACCCCTGGTTCTTGAAGAAGTAGGCGGCCTTCGACGTGGCCGTGGCAATCCGATAGGTGAAATCGAAGAGGAAGAAGACGGTCAGGACGGAGTCGATGATCACCAGTACATCCAGCGTGAGCGGATCCGTGGGAAAGAAGTACAGGTCGACCGCCACGACCATGTTGAGGATCGAAACCAACGACAGGAGCAGGATGAAGATCTCGTAGCCGGTGTCTTTGAGTTCCTTCTTGTCCGCCGTGTTCGATGCCATGAGGTTCTCTCCTGCCAGCTGAGGAGTCCCGGCAGGCCCTGGTTGAGCGCGGCCGGGCTGGGATTGCGGTGTCTATTCTAGGTGGGATTCGTCTCCAGCAAAAGCCAAGGCTTACTCTCCCCATCGAGCATGCGCCGCTCCACAGGTCAACCCCCACCCAGCCTTCGCGAAGCACCCCGAGCGTAGCGAGGGGCCCCGTCGAGCAAAGTGCGCTCGACAGGGGAGGAGATGTCCGCCCTCCCCTGTTCGCTGTTCTTGCGCCCTTGGCGCCCTGCCCCCTGGGGGCGCCCGAAGGGGCGTAGAGGGCGAACGGGGGAGGGAGGGGGTGGGGGTTCCTGTCGCCGCGCCATCGCCGCCTGCAACAGTTCCTCGCGTGAGGTCAACTTGTTGAGGTCGTCCACGCCGGCGTCCAGCGACTCGCCACTGGCCGGATCGGTTCGCCTCAAGCGCCCTCGCCCGCCGCCGGCGGAGCGTGCACCTCTGCCCGCCGCGCATTCATCAGGGCGACGCCCGCCGCCAGGAGGGATCCTGCGACGACGGCCACCGCGACCACTGGGGCCGTCTCGCGCTGGACGAGGACCATCGTAAACAGGATGGCAAACAGTGGTGCGCGCAGGGTCGCGGCCAGTGCACCGGCGATCGTCGCCGAGACGGCCACTGCCACCGGGATCGCCGGGAAGAGAAGATTCAGGGCAAGCCCCAGCGCCACGCCGACGAAAAGGATGGGGAAGATGTATCCCCCCTTCCAACCCGTGGCCAGACCCAAAGCGGTCGCGACGAGCTTGACCCCTGCCAGCAGAATCAACATCGGCACGCCGATCTCGGCAGCGCGGTGGATCAGCTCAACCGACTGCTGTTCTCCGGAGAAGAGGATCAGGGGGAACAGCGCCCCGGCGATTCCGAGTCCCAGCCCACCCATCACCCCGCGCAGGACAAGGCGACTCTTCATTGGTCGCATCAGGACCTGCAGCCGCCGAAGGACAACGAAGAACACCACTCCTACCGCCCCGCCGACGATGCCCAGCGGGACGGCCTGCAGCAAGTGGCGCAGCGAGGGGAGGTATTCCGGAAACGCGTAAAGCGTGCCAAAGAAAGCCCCGCTCAGACCGACGAATACCACCGTGGCGACGGCCGCTGCGAGCAGACTGGGGAACAGGACCCAGAAATAGAGGCTCGGGCCCGAGCCTCCGCCTTGCGCCGACTCGAGGGCCAGCAGAGCCCCGCCGGCCGGGGAAGTGATGAACGCTCCCAGCATCCCGCTGAGGCCGGCATAGGAGAGAGTCCGCGTCTCTCGGGCATCCAGGCGAAGACGGTCCCCCAGCAGAGTTCCGATTCCTCCGGTGGCATCCGCCAACGGTGCTTCCGGACCAAGGCTGGCCCCACTGACCAGGGAGGCGATCGCCGTCAGGACGATGCCCGGCGCCACCTTGTAGTCAAACCGTCCGGTCCGGCCGAACTCCTGCATGATCTCGGCGAAGATTCCCGTATGGTCGCCGAAAGCCCGCACCAGCAGCCCGACGATCAGGCCTCCGAGCGTGCAGATGAGGATTGTCCAGACCGGAGCCGGGAGCCCCGCCGCTGATGCGGCCTGCTCCCATACGAGCTTGGTCGCCTCATGGACCAGCGCGATGAAGGCAAAGGTGACGACGGCGGTGATGATGCCTAGCAGCGCCGCCAGCGCCATCAGCCTGAGGTACGGACGTGGCTTCGCCTGGGTATCAATCATCTCTGCACCTCACCGGAACGGGTTTCGATGGATGGCCCATATGGGCCATCCGCTGGGTTCTGTAGCAACACGCAAGGCCTGCTCACTGCGTGGCCGACGGGACATTCTCCGGCTTGGGGCGTACGTTGACGATCAAGATGTAGGCGCTAATGACGAACACCCACAGCGGGAAGACCAGCACAGCCCACAAACTGAGGCTGACGCTGAGCAAGAGCACGAGGGCCGAGCCATACGTCAGGAAGGCCAGCCAGCGGGGCATGGCGCGTGTCCGCACCCAAATCGTGGCGAGCGAATTCATGAAGACGCCTTCCATCCGGACGGCATACAAGTTCATGAGCTGATAGGTCACGCCGCGTGCGAAAGCGAGAACTTCGCCCTCGGCAAAGAGGCTCGGCGCCGCGGCCAGAGCTGCCAACAGCCCGGCGGACGTAGCGCCGGCGGCAAACGTCATCGCCAGAAAGAGCAGCCCGCTGCCCATGAAGACGGTCGAGATGAACTGATCTTCCAGATGGCCCAGGCGATCGCGGATCACCCCGATGAATCACAGGAAGGCGATCCCGGCGAACGGGAGCAGCAGTAACGCGACCTCGGCCGTCCCCCGGCCCTGCCCGGACCAGGCCACACCTTGCTGCGCAAGGGCGTCGCTCGCCTGCCGGATCAGCACGAGGGCCGCGCCGTAGAGAAGCGCGAACAGGATTCCCGCGGCCGCAGCTGCCCGCGGCGAACGCAACGCGTTCTCGGTGCGGATCATGCGGGGCTCACCCATGGTGACCTCCCGTGGCGGGACACGAACGATTCACAACCACATCGATCGCACTGACTCAACGGGGTATGGGGCAGATCCCGAAGCTCCAAAGAGCCTGTTTCCGCTGGGGGTGAGGAATGGGGCCCTGCCCCAAGGTCTACGGGATCCTCGGTGGAACCGCGAGTGAACTTGCAGATTCTACCGGATTCTCCCAGATCCGCATGGAAAGATCAGATGTTTAACCCGATTCCGGCCCTTTAGGGCGGGCCGCTCATCGACTTCTGCCGTCATTCGAAAAAGGATGGGGTCCCTCTCTCAGAGACCCCATCCCGAACACCAGTTCCGAGCTCACCGTTCCGCCCCTGAAGTCGGGAGTCAAGAACTCCCCCGTCGGAACACCCGTCGCTCGGCGCCATCCGCCTGCGTCGTAACGGCCGCGGCATCGCTGCGCCGGCCTCCTGGAGGCCTAGGACAGCGGAGTTCGTTACCGCGTCGGAGGTCGGCGAACCCGGCCTATTCCGGCACTTCTTCTTCGATTTCTTCGGTGGCACCGACCTTCTCCACCTGGGCCGTCTCATCGGGGGTCATCGGCTCGGTCTGGATGTTGTTGGCGGTAACCGCCTTCTGCACTTCCTCGTCCGAAAGGTCTTCGTAGGACTTGCCTGTCGTCTGCTCGACCTTCTGGACATCCGATTGCTTCATCTTCCGGCTGCCCCAGGCGATCATCGAGCCGGCCAGGATGATTCTCCTCCTGCGGCGCCGTCGGCGCATGCGCATCATCCTTCGCATTCCTCTTCTCATCATGATTGCACCTCCTTAGGGTGACTGCTGGGATTCATGCTGCCGGCGCGCGGGGGCCGAGGCATCTGTAGGTGTCGCACAGCTCAAGGACTCGCGCCCGGGCCGCCTCCGGGCCGCCGAGGAAGTCCGGGAATTGTACCCCTACCTTGTGGACGATCTCTTCCATGGACGTGCGGCCGTCCATCGCCTGAAGAATGAACAGGTCGACCTGGGCAGCCTGCGTCCGTTTCGGAGTCATCTCAGATCCTGCCGATAGGGGCCGCAGGGACGTCAGTTGTCCCCTGCGCGTTGTCTGGGGATGGATCTCACTCTCGGCGCTCCCGCCCCCGAAGCTCCAGCTCCAATGGCAGCCGTTCTCCGATATCCTCAAGTGGAGGTCGATCCTGTCGCCGGCGGTGACGGTCCTGCGCCGTTGCGCCGGCAAGAGCCAATGAACCCAGCTCGGGGCCGGATTCGGGGGTGCGTTCGACAGGATGATCCCGGGCGCGAGTTCGGCGAGGAACCACAGGCCGACGCCGTGAAGGCGCCCTGCGCGAGACACAACGAAGGAGGCATCGGCCTCGATCTCGTCCCGAATCTCTCCCCCTAGGTCGACCCTCGACAGGCAGGCCGACTCACCCAGCAACTCAGCGACCTCCAGTTGCACCGGATGCAGGTTGTTGGAGGCCAGACCGTAGCCCACGGAGAAATCGAACGGCAACAGCGGATCCCTCCACCCCGCCAGGGCCTGGGGGAATGGATCGACTTGAACCGGTGCCGCCCAAAGCTCAACGGCGCAGGGAATCACTCGCCCGCCTTCCACCACCAACCGCTTTCGGGCATCTATCACCCAACCGAGGATGCCTTCATCGAACGCGGCGTTGCCGATGGTCTCCGTCAGGAGAACGTCCGCCCGCCGCGAGAGGTCGATCCGGGCGGACCAGTTCTCGAAGAAAGTCACCCGCTCCTGGTACCCGTTATCGTGGCATACCCTGCGGGCGATCTCGATAATCGGTCCCTGCTCGACGGCGTACACATGTCCTGCCCCGGCCCGGCAAGCGAAAAGGGAGAGGATCCCCGTGCCGCAGCCGATATCGAGCACGACGTCGCCCGGTCTCACAACCTGATCGATGGCGCGGCGGAAGGCGTCGATGCGCTCACTGTCCATCAACATCGAGCCGTGGTAATCAAGTGTGTCGGCATTCGTCCGATCGTACATGCACACCTCGTTTTCGCCCCCACCCTACCCTCCCCCGTCGAGCAAAGACCGCTCGACACCTCAACCCCCACCCTACCCTCCCCTGTTCGCTGCTTTGGCGAACGGGGGAGGGAGGGGGTGGGGGTTCCAGGGTCAAGGTGACGGTTCTCCCATCGCCTCGGCGATCGCTTCTACGACCGCATCCAGTTGGTGAATGACCTCGCGGTTGGTGAACCGCAATACTGTGTAGCCCTTCACCTTCGCCAACCAGCGTGTCCGTTCCTCGTCGTACACCGTGAGCCCCGCGTGAGAGTCACCGTCCACTTCAACCACGAGTTTCGCTTTGGCACAGAAGAAGTCGACGATGTACCGACCGATCGCGTGCTGCTTGCGGAAGTGAGCACCGTACACTTGCCCCAGGCGCAATCGCTGCCATAGATGGTTTTCGGGAGACGTCAGTTCGCGCCTCAACTCACGCGCGCGGGATTGGATCTCCTTAGGTGCCCGCCAATGCGGACGAACCGGGTTTCTCATCGCCTGATGGCCCCCTCCCCCGTCGAGCAAAGAGCGCCCGACAGGGGAGGGAGTCTCGCGCCCCCTCCCCCGTTCGCTGCCTTTGCGCCCTTGGCGCCCTGTAGAGGGCGAACGGAGGGGGTGGGGGTTCCCTCCTGTGGGAGCGCTAGGGTGGGGGTTTCATATCCTCCAGCAACCGCCCAAGTTCCTCGAGGCGTCTCCGCTCCGAGCCGCTCGCATGTGGCAGATGCGCCTCCACCAGCGCCCTGGCCTTCGCCAGCCCATCCTCGATGGAATCCGACAGCTCCAGCGGAATGTCCGAGTTTTCCCGGACATAGTCGTAGATGGCCTCGTTCAGCCCGGCCGGAGAGATGTGCCGGACACCGATCTTCTCCGTCGCTCCGCCTCGCTCGAGCAAATCCCGGACCTTCCCGTGGACATTCACGATGAACAAAGTCACCCCGGCCTTCTCCAAGTCTTCGAACAGGTCGAGCAGCACTTCTACTGTGGGCACGTCGAGCTCAGCGGTCAGCTCGAGGTCGAGCAGAACCCAGCGGGCCGGCGCCGGCCAAGCGGCCAGCCGATCCCGCACCTCCTGCCTCAGGCCGCTGCTGTTGGCGAAGTACAGCCCATGCTCCGGCCGTAGCACAAGCAATCCGGGGACAGATTTGCTCTCCGGATGCCGCTCGAGACTGTGGAACACCATCCGCCCCGGTTCCCTCCCCAGGACGCTCAATCGCGATTGGCTGGCCCGAGCCACCAGGACGACCAGCGCCAGGGTCACGCCGAAAAGCAACGCCGTTAGCGATTCGTGGAACGTCAGGACTCCGAGGAACGTGGCCAGGGCCAGGGCGAAATCGGCGCGGTTCAGTCGGTAGAGTCGGCGCATCTGCTTGATCTTGAACATCCCGGCAATGGCGACGACGACAATGGCCGCCAGCGTCGCCTCCGGAAGCGGGGCGAACAGGCCTGTCAGGAAGAGGGCGACGAGCATCGTCACACCGGCGGCGATCATCCCCGATACCTGCGTCCGTGCCCCGGCAGCCTCATTAGCCGCCGACTTCGACAGACTCGATCCGATCGAGAAACCCTGAAAGAGCCCGGCGCCCAGATTGGCAGCGCCCAGGCCGATCATCTCCTGATCTTCGTCGATGGCATGATCATGGCTGGCTGCAAACTCGCGCGCCGGCCCGATGGCCTCGGCGAAGGCCACGAGCACGATCCCAAGCGCGCCAGGCACGAGGATGAGCCATTGGCTGAGCGCCAGCGGCGGGATGCGCGGCGTGGTCAACCCGGCCGGGATCGCGCCCACAACATGGACGCCGAGCGCCTCGAGGTTGAAAAGAACCGAAACCGCGATGCCGAATAAGAGCGTAACGAGCGCCGCGGGAACCCGATGGAACCGCCGCTCGATGACGATCATCAACACCAGGCAGGCAGATCCAACGAGGAGCGTGACGAGGTGCGTTTCATCCAGGTGCTGGATCAGATGGATCGTCCGCTGCCAGAAGTTCCCCGATCCGGCCTCGATCCCAAAGATCTTGGGGAGCTGTTTCATAGCAATGACCAGCGCCAGCCCGAAGATGAACCCGACCAGGATCGACTCGGAGAAGAAGCGCGCCACCCTTCCGAGCCGTAGGAGCCCTCCTAGGATGGCGAACAGGCCGGCCAGGAAGGCCAGTCCCGCGGTGAGGACAAAGAAATCCTGGCTGCCAGGGGCGGCCAGCACCCCGATGATCGAGGCCGACATCACGGCGACGGCCGACGACACCGCCACCACGAGCTGGCGCGAGGTGCCGAAGATCGCGTAGAGGAGCAAGCCCGCCGGCGCGGCGTAGAAGGCTGTCTCGGGAGGCATCCCGGCCAGCTCAGCGTAGGCCATTCCCTCCGGAATGAGCAGGGCGACGACCGTCAGCCCGGCCAGGAAATCCGGGCGAAGCCAGACGCGTTGGTAACCAGGGAGCCAGCCCAGGAACGGGAGATAGCGCCGAAGTCTGGAAGTTTCCCGATTGGCTGCGGTCAATGGAAGACACCCCGAGTCCGGTTCGGATCATCGGCCGTCGACAAGCCCGAGGTGAAACGGGACGTGGCCATCCCCCGCACTGATCCCAGAAAGAGGCCGTTCAGAAGGGGACCCTGGACCCCCACTTTCCCGGAGGTGACACCGACAGGTAGGTCATTCCCGCGAATCGCGCTTCGCATCGCGCTTCCCATCCTGTAGAGGATCCCGACGGGGAAGCGGGAATCCAGGCGACATGCCAAGACGGGACCGGATCCCATCTGTCGTGGGGCTGACATCATGCCCTCTGCGATCTTGCGATGCCATGCTAGCCTCCACCGGGTTGCTGGCCCTCCCCCATCCATCGCTCGGCCCGGGCGAAGGCCTCCTCAAGAGCGGCGCCAAACCGCGCCTTCCCGCCGATCACATTTTCTTCGCCGAGCAGATCGACCACGCCCGTGTCGCGGAATTGCGTCAGGACATGATCCCCGACACCGGCCACCATCATTCGATTGCCGCCGTCCTGGAGCTTGCGAGCGTAACGCTCGAGGATCCGGATGAAGGTGCTGCCGACCTCGTCATAGTCTCGCAGACGCAGGATGACGATCGAACCTTTCGCCGAGCCGACCTTCGGCAGGTGTTCCTCGAATTCCGCCGCTCCGGCGAAGAACAGACTCCCGACCGGTTGGAGAGCCACGATTTCTCGGCTGGGGAGATCCGCCGGGGCCGGCGCCTCGCCGTAGCCGCCCTCGGGCAAAGCGACGATCCGCTCGATGCGGACGGCATCGGCGGAGGCGCCGATGTACAGCACCATATTCAGCAGGACGGCGAGGCCGACGGCGACTTGCAGAGGAGTGAAGAGCGTAAAGACAAAGGTGAGCACCATCATCACCATCGCCGAGGTCCCGGTGTGACCGACGGTGCGGGCCCGCCCAAGGTTGATCATGCTGAATCCGACGACGACGAGCAGGCCGGCCAGCGCCGGCATCGGCAGCAGTTCGAGTATCGGCGCGATGAGAAGCATCGCCGCCGCGGCGAAGATCCCGATGAAGATGTTCGTCCAACGCGTCCGTCCGCCAACGCTGCGCACGAGCGTGGTTCCGGACAAGGATCCGCCGACGGGGATGCCGCCGACCAGACCCACCGCCAGGTTGGCGACGCCCTGCCCTCGGAAGTCGCCCGAAGCATCGGGGTAGTCCCCGCCCGGGTTGGGCACGCTCTGGCTGACCCCGGAGGCCTGCACCAACGCGATGACCGCGATCGTCACGGCCGGGAGCAGCATGGCGGGCAGGAGCGACAGCTCCGGGAAATGCAGCTGGGGGAGCCCGCGAGGAATCTCGGTCGTATCCCCCACGATGAGCACGCTCTGCATCACCGGGAGAACCGCGACCAGGATCGTCGTCACCACCAGCCCAACCAGGAACGAGACCTGGGCCAAGCGTGTCCGCCCCAGCGCCACGACAATCGCGATCGTAATCAGACCTGCGGCTAGGGTGGCCGGGTTGATCTCCCCCAGGTTCCGAAGCAGGTCGAGGGTCTGGCTTACCTTTCCCGGCGCGTCGCTGTAATAGCCCGTCAGATCCCCTAGCTGACCCAGGATGGTCAACACTCCCAGCCCGCTGAGGAACCCGGTCATCACAGAGTTCGAGATGAAGCGAACGAGGAATCCCAGTTGCAGCAAACCGAAGATCAACATGAACGCGCCAACTAGAACGCCCAAGGTCACCAGGTAGCCGAGCTGTTCGCCGGAGGCGATCGACCCGATCGAGTCGAAGGTTGCCAGCGAAGTGGCGCTCGTCGAGTCGACGTTCATCAGCACGGAGCTGGTGAACAAAGCCGCCACCGACGTCCCGGCGATCATGGAATAGACCCCGAAGACGGGGTTGACGCCGGCCAGGACCCCGTTGGCGAGTGCGCCGGGGATGTTGACCAGGGAGAGGATGAACCCGGCTACGGCATCCGAAACCAGCGACGAGCGGGGGACCTGAAGTCTCGACCTCATCTTGGCTGTCCTCCTGGGGACCCTCCGCGACGCCGATGGCCCAAGAGTGCCATCGGCGTTGCTACGTCGCGGTGTTTCGCGGTTCTTGCCGGCGCCGGTGAGACGCCGCCGGATTCTACTGTTCGGCCTGTTGGAGCGTCACAGCGATGGCGTCGTCAGCGGTGCGGAACTCGAGCGAGGTTCCCTCAAGGGAATAGGTGGAAGCGGTCTGCAGCGCGAGCAGGTATTCGCTCTCCTGGTCCATCACGCCTTCGGGATTGGAACAGAACATGCGTGTGGCGCTCGGCGGACCGATCGAGATCGAGTCGGCGGAGATCTGGTAGCTGGCGGAGTACTCGTTGCAGCCGGCGTTGCCTGTGATCTCACCATCCTCGCCGAACGCGGCGGTGATTTCGGTCCCGTTGATCACGCTCACTACCGCTTGCTTGCCGTTGTTATAGGAGACGACGGTCCACGAGGTGCCGCTCAAAACCTGGCTTTTCGCCTCGAAGACGAGACGAGCGTCGCCTGAGGAGTCTTTCATCGTAAGCGTGTCTCCGGAGATCGAGTAGGAGGCGGTTGCTCCAATCGCGGCCAGGTAAGCGCTCTCCTGTGTCATCACCGCCTCTAGGCATGCCATGAGGGTCCCGGAGGTCGGCCCGATGGTCATGCTCGAACCGGTCACCTGATACTGGGCGCTATAACTATTGCAGCCGGAGGACCCCCCCACAGAACCTTGCGCGTCGAATTCCGCCGTGATGGTGGTTCCTACGATGGGCTTTTCGCCGTCGACGCTGGTTAGGATCCAGGTCGTGCCCGTGAGGGAACTCCCCCCGCCGACTGCCCCTGCACAAGAGGCGGTCAACAAACCGAGCAGAACCAAGGGAAAAAGCGTGAACCGTCGGAGGTCCATAGCGATCATCCTTTCTAGTTCCGGTCTTTCAGGTATTGTGCCGCGCGAGTGGGGAGAAGAGTGCGAAGCTCCGGCCGGAAGAGTGTATCACAATGTCCCCGGTCCTCCGCTCGAGGGCCTGCCGCCGCCCCTTCGGCTCACTGGCGGCGGCATAGGCCTCATCTATTCCGGGGCCGGGCCTTTAGGCCCGCCTTCGCTGGCTGCCATCCCGTTAGGGGCTCGGTCCAACATTCGACTCACGACCGCCCCAAACAAGAAGATCTGCGCCCCATAATTCATCCCGATCAGTATGACGGCCAGCCCGCCGGCCACACTCAGCGCTGTATCCAATCGCACATAGCTGAAGTAGAGGTTGACCAGCGCCAGCCCCGCGGCCACGGCTACGGCGGCCAGCGCTGCGCTCCGCCCAGCGCTGCGCCAGGATACGCGGGTGTCAGGAAGGATCTTGTACAGGAGGCCGAAAAGTAAAGTGACCAGGATGAAACTGAGGAGGGTGTTGAGAAGCGGCACATCGCTTCCCAGGCCCAGCCACCCGCCCAGGCTGGCGAGGACCACACTGGCCACGACCGCCAGAACCAGCAGCAATCCCACGCCAAGGACGAGCGCCATTCCCAACAACCGTGTGACGACCATCGCGCCGGTCCGCAACTGGGTGTCGTGAGGAACACCCCAAATCGTGTTCAAGGAGTACTTCAACTGGGCAAACGCGCCTGAGGCCGTGTAGAGAAGCGCAACCACGCCCACCAGGGTCACCAAGGCCGACCCGTTCTGGGTCCGAGCCGTGGCTTCCGCCACCTGTTGTTGGACTGCCAACGCAGCTTCCGGCCCGAGGAGTTCCACGAACTGTGCCTGCATGTCGGCCAGGCGAAGGAGTCCGCGCTCCGAGAGGAGGGTGCGGGTCAGTTGGTAACTAATTGCCAGGATCGGGACCAGCGCAAACGCGCCGTAGAAGGCAAGGGCCGCCCCGTGGCGTGCAGGGTTGAGGACTGCGAATTCGCGGGAGGCCGACTTGAGAAAGGTTAGAACTCGTGGGAGCATCTACGCGACGAAGGGCCGAATTTGGCGCACCGTCCTCAAGAAGTCATTGGCCCAACTCGAATTCTGTTGTCGCCGTGAGATCGGCCATGGGTGAGGCATAGAAGGCTCTTCCTTCAACAGAGCTCGCCCAGGCCGCTGGTAACGGTCGTTGATTCCCATGGGCGCTGGGCCGGCCTGCGTCCCGTGAATCGGACGGGCAACCCCTTTAGGTAGGTTGCTCGGATGCGCACGGAATCCGTGCGATCAGCGAGAAGGGCTGTCGCTCCCATCCCGCGTCTGATTTCCTATCAGCCAATCGCGGCTGAGCTCCCCGCAATCGCCGACTTAGCTCGTCAAAGACCCGGTCCCGGGCGCCCTGGACCGCCTGGACCACCTGGACCGCCGGGACCTGCTGGACCCGGCCCGACTGGACCCCCCGGGCCCCCCGGTCCACCTGGGCCGCCTGGTCTGCCTGGGCCACCGGGCCCGCCCGGCCCCCCGGGCCCGCCTGGACCCCCTGGACCTCCCGGGCCTCCCGGACCCGCCGGCCCGGGGCCAACTGGACCGGGTCCGGCAGGACCGCGTCGACGACGCGCAACGAGTGACCGTCGGGCTGCGTTTGATCGCATGGTCAGAAACCTCCTTGGGCCTGGCTGGCCGAATCCCAACCCACTGATGAATGCTGGGACGTTGATAGGCGAACCGTTCGAACGTGTATGTAGGGCAGCCCCGTCAGTTGCCACGGTTTCCCGATCCAAGAAAGCCCATCGTTTTCGGCCCTTGACGGGCCCGTGCCGCAAGCTCCGTACTCGTTCCCCTGTCAATCTTCTTTCCCGTGGCAGTGCTTGAACTTGCGGCCACTGCCACATGGGCAAGGCTGGTTGCGGCCTGTGCCGGCGTATTGCACGGTCAGGGCTTGTTCCTCCTCGCCGGCCAGGATCCCCATCACCTCGTCGGCGAACCGCCCTTGTTTCAGCAGGTCGGCCATCAGGCGCATCGGGTGGTCGATGTGGTTGAAGAACGCTTTGTAGCCGGCGCACAGATAGTTGAGGCCCGGTTCGCCGTCGGGAGTCAGGATGAAACGGTTGCGCGGGCACTCTCCGTTGCAGGCGAATCGGACTTCGCACTCGCGGCAATAGCGCGGCAGGGTATCGCGCTTGTCGTTGCCGAACTTCTGCTGCTGTTCGGAGCTGACCAGGGTGATCAGGTGCTCTTGTTTGATGTTGCCGAGGAAGTACTTCGGTTCGACAAAGTGATCGCACGAGTACAGATCGCCGTTGTGTTCCAGCGCCAGAGCCTGGCCGCAGGTTTCCTTGAAGATGCACAGCGCGCTGCCGACGCCGACCCACGAGCCGAGCGCCGAGTCAAAGGTCTGGATGAAGACTTTCCCTACGTCGCGCTGCACCCATTCATCGAAGATGGCGATCAAGAAGCGGCCCCACTGTTCCGACTTCACCGTCCGCTCGGTGACCAGATCCCCTTCGAGCTTATACAACGGCCGAGCCTGATGCGAATCACCCCACCCCTGGTTGGCCAGAGGGAGGAGTTCTGGCGTCGCCCGCTCGACGATCGGGATCAGTTGGATGAACTCGGCGCCCAGATCATCGCGGAAGAAGCGGTAGACCTCCAACGGATGATCGCCGTTGGCGGCGTGGACGGTGCACAGGATGTTGAAATCGACGTCACGGGCCTTGAGGAAGTCAAGGCCGCGCATCACCTGGTCGAACGTGCCTTGCCCGCCCTTGTCGACCCGGTAGGCATCGTGCATTTCGCGCGGCCCGTCGACGCTCAGGCCGACGAGAAAACCGTGATCCTTGAAGAAGGAGCACCACGCGTCGTCCAGCTTGGTACCGTTCGTCTGGATCGTATGTTGGACTTTCTGCCCGGGCTTTTTGTACTTCTCGGCGTACTCCACCGAGAGGCGGAAGAAATCGAGCCCCATCAGCGTCGGCTCGCCGCCCTGCCAGGCGATGGTCACCTCCGGCGTCTGATGCGCCTCGATCAGCTGGCGGATGTACGTCTCGAGAAGATCATCCGCCATCCGGAACCGGCTTCCCGGATACAGCATTTCCTTGGAGAGGAAGAAGCAGTACTTGCAGTCGAGATTGCAGATGGCCCCGGTCGGTTTGGCGAGAAGGTGGAAGGCCTGCGGAGCGCCCGAAGGGCGCGTCAGGGGCATCGAGACGGCGTCAGCCAGGGACATAGGGAATCTCCATCACGTCCACCACCAAACGAAGAACGGCAGTAAGGCCATTCTACGCCATCCAGGGGCGCAAGGTGGGGCGAGAATGGCGCCCGCCGGGATCTTGCGCAGGCGGTTGATCGGCTGGCCGAAGGGGAGCGGCGACTGGAGGCGGCTACTGGGATTGGGTGAGCTGCGAGTCCAACCAGACCTTGCCACGCAGGCCGACTTCGATCCCGGACTGCCCGAGTCGGCGTGACGACGCCTTACTCAAAGGCGTACCTCAAGCCGATCTGCTCTCGGATCTGGTCCATGGTCTTCATGTTCGCCAGGGTGGAAGCGAGGGGCATATCTTCGCTTTCCGCCTTCCCGCGGCGGATACAGCTCATGGCCTCCTCGATCTCATATTCGAATCCGTTTCGTCGAAAGGGGAGCGTTGCGACCGATTCTTTTCCGTGAACGGAAAGCCTCGCCCGAGTCGATGACCAGAAGTCGGCATCGATCCTCACAAACCCGTCCGTGCCATAGATCGTGAAGGTATTGGCGGCGTTCAAGAGAAAGCTGCAGGTAAACTGCGAAACGACGTCTCCCGGATAGGCCAACGCGACGGTGGTTAGCTCGTCTACGCCGGTGTCCCCCATCTGGGCCAGTGCGACGATCGCCGAAGGATCGTTTCGTATCGCCCACTGCGAGGTGGAGACGTTGTAGACGCCGAGGTCAAGCAGGGCGCCGCCCGCAAGCTCGTGGCTGAATTTTCGATCGAATGGGTCCCGCTCGGGCCGAAAGCAGAATGTGGAAGAGACCAGTCTGATCTCGCCGATCTCCCGCGCATCCAGCCACTCCCGCACCTGGCGATATACAGGCAAATAGCGTGACCAGAGCGCTTCCATCAGGAAGAGACCCCTTGCTTGCGCCAACCGGATCAGGTCGGCCGCCTGGGTTGCATTGACCGTGAACGGTTTCTCACACAGGACTGGTTTGCCGGCCTCGAGGCACCGCCGCGCTTGGGCGTGATGGAATCGGTGAGGGGTGGCGATGTAGATCGCGTCGACATCTGGGTCGGCGGCCAGCGCCTCATTCGAGTCGTACGCGGAGGGTGCTCCGTACCTTTGCGCGAAATCCCGGCCGCGCTCCGACGACCGGCTGGCGACGGCGACCAACCTGGCGCCCTCGACGGCCTCCAAGGCCTGTGCGAAGCGATGGGCGATTCTCCCCGGCCCGAGAATACCCCACCGGAACAGTGAGGAGCTCACCTAGGTTCTCGCCTCCGGTCGCCTAAGCCTCGCTCCGCCCTCTACACCCCTTCGGGTGTCCCCAGGGGACAGGGCGCTAAGAGCGCAACGCAAAGCGGGTCGCCACCTGCAGCGTAGCTTCGTCGAAGCCTGCGTCGAGCTCGTCTAACTCTTTCTTGACCAGTCGTAGCGAGGTCACCTTGATGGCGTAGTCGACGGCCTCTTTCATCAGCTCGGCAAGGTCCTCGGGATTGAGACCGGCTTGGTGGAGGTCGATCCGGCCGGCGCGCATTTCCAGCGCCCACTTCCGCTTTTCGGCCAGTCGGCGGACGCGGTCCTCCAGCGCCTCCCCCACACGGCGACCTCCCATGCGGGTGAGAAGGACGTAGATCGCCAGCATCCGCGCCGCCAGGTAGGTCCACAGCTCCAATTCCTTCTCGCCGGATATCAGCGAAGCCGACCCGGCCTTCACCCGGGCCCGGACCATATCCGCCATTCGCTCGAGATTGGCGCGGTGGTTGAAGTAGCCCGAGGGGAGTGAGAATGACGGCGGCGTCATCGTGATGTCGGCTCCGATGAAGCGACCGCCGCCATAGTCGGCCGTCCCGGAGATCAGAAACGAGAGCGCGTCCTTCGAGCGACGGTGAACCGCCTGGATCGACCGGTAGCTCATCTGTCCCTTGGAGGCAATCTCCGACAGGAACTGCCCCGCTTCATCGGAAGAAAGCCCAAGGACCGACCCCAGGCTGTCGCCGAGAGCGCCGTCGGGGGTCTCGAATCCCAACGTTCGCGCCAGGACGTCTTCCATCAGCACGACCAACCCGCGCTCGTCGGTGAAGAGCAGGGCAGGTCGATCTAAGGCGGGCTCATCGTGTGCGTCGTTCATGCCTCACCCTCTGCAGCATCCCCCGGGTCACCTGCGCCTACACGGTCTCCTCGAGACGTGCCTGGACGTACTCCCCCACGGCAATGATCAGGTAGGCCCCCACGTAGGGGACGTCGGCCAAGAAAGTGATGAGATTGGGACTCCCCTCCGTAATATAGATCTCGTTCCAGTCGGCGTACACGAATAACAGGTCAGCCGCCCCCAGGACCGCCATCCCGGCGGCGATGAGCTGCCAAGCCGACGATAGCCTCCCGCCGCGCAGCGCGATCGACACCATCACCGCAAGCAGCAGGAGGATCAGGTCGCCAACGGGGTAGAGCACCGTCAGGAATTTCTCGATCAACCGCTCCGAACCGGGATACGTGACGATCGGCCAGAGGATGTAACGGAGAACCAGGACAGCGATCAGGCCCACGACGGCCAGGGCGGCCCAGAATCCCCGCCCTCCCCGGACGCCGATGGATCGATACCTCATGAAGAGGGCGATCCACAGAGGCAGATAGCCTATGGCCCATGCCAGGTCGGCGATCGAGGGGAAGGGAACCTCCCCCAGCAGAATGTCGTAGTAGGCCCAGATCGTCTCTCCGACCGACCAGAGGGCGAAGCCGATCATGAGCGCCAGCCAAATCCGCTTGGCCGGCTCTCGCGGATCGTAGCCTTTCCACAGGAGGAACGCCAGGACGGCCGTGCTCCAGGCCGAGGCCAAGGTGACGCCGTCGGAAATCCACGGTCGGCCGGCGTCCCCCAGGGGTGCGAGCAGGTAGGCGATCGTGAACAGGACCCAAGCAGCAAATGCGATCCCTGCCGCGGTTACATTCTTTCGGTCCTGGAAGGCACTCGACATCTCAGGCTCCTCCCTCCAACGCCGAGGTCAGCCAGGTGGCTGCCCGACGCGAAGCGACTGCCGATGTGGGCCACAGACGGCCGGACCTCTGGCTTCCACGGCCACCCTTACCGAGGATTATAGACTCGCCAAATATGGACGAACCTCGCACTGACCTTGCAAGGCCGTCAGCAAGGTGGCCGGAAATCGGGTGCGGGTCGGCCCGCATGCCCTGGTGAACTAGGGTGGGCCCGGCATGGACATTGTTGGATTCTGGGTGGCGGGGACGACGCATCTCGCGGGTCATTCCATGGCCGCCCGGCGAAGCGCTGGAAACGCGGTTCGCAGAAATCAGAGACCTGACGATCCTCGCAGCCTCACTCCGTCTGTGGATTCGCCAGGTCGGAGAATCGAAGATCGCCAGGTCGCCCGCGTTCGGAGATCCTGACGATCCAAGGTTGTGCTCAGGTAGCGGGGCTAGGATTCGAACCTAGGACCTTCAGGTTATGAGCCTGACGAGCTGCCACTGCTCCACCCCGCAGTCAATGGGTGAAGTCTATCACGTGCTGATGATGGCCGTCAAGGATGAAGGCGAACGTCAGTTGCCGAAGAGCAGCTCGCGCCAGACGAGCCAGGTGCTCGGCGGGGAAGGCAGCGGGGTTGGAGTCGCCGGTGATGGCGTGGCCGCACCCGGCGGCGGAATCGGCACGACCAGCTTTTCATCGTCGCGGACGAGTTTGCCCTCACCGTGGGCCCAGGCTTCAATGGCCGCCTCGGACGTGGCGCCGGCAATCTGAGTCTGCAATTCAACCGAAAGCGACTCCAAGCCGGCCACCTGAGACGCTAGCGTGCGCGCGTCGCGTTCCATCCGCCGCGCGTCCTCCATCCTGCGGTTCAGATCCCCCAGGATGAACAACGCGGCGATCACGCCGACCACGATCATGAGGCGTTGGAAGGGGGAGACTCCACTCGATCGACCGGCCATCGGGCGGGGATGTTACCACAAGCTGGGCGCCGGCGCCGAAAGCGCTCGCGCGGCGCCGGCCCCTGGTCTGCAGGGGCCGGCGTGCATGCCGAAGGTGGGATTTGAACCCACATGAGCGGATGCTCACTGCGCCCTGAACGCAGCGCGTCTGCCATTTCCGCCACTTCGGCGCAGAGCCGTCATTCTACCATGCGGCGATTCAGGATTTGGCCCCGCTCCGGCGTGCCCCTCACTAGCGCTCGGTCTCTACAGACCGCCAAGGGCGGGGCTCGCCTCCCCTTCGGGATGCTAAGCGCGATGCGCGTGGGACCAGCGTCTTCGGCGTTCCGTCCATCCGCCGCGCTCCGGGCCTCGCCATCGCTTCTCATAGGCGGCGTAGCCGCAGGCTTTAGCCTGCGTCATGCCTCGCCTCCGATCCGCACTTGCAAGGTAGAAGCCTGCCCTCAACCGCCCAGCCGAAGGCCTCTCCGCCCATTGTGAGTCCGCACAGGCACGACTCGCCCTCAACCGCGCCTCAAACCCGAGGCTCTAAGGACGGGGGAAGCTGTCCAGGCCGTCGATTCCTCCGAAGCACATTGAACGAGAGGCGCGACGAATTCCGGTTAGCGGGGAACACCGATCGCGTGGCGAGGGCCTAGGCCTCCAGTCCGCGCTGGGCCTCGTCGAGTTGCAGGCTGATCACGCGGCTGGCCGAGTCCGGGCCCATACTCACTCCGTAGAGCACTTCGGCCGCCTGCACCGTCTGTCGGTTGTGGGTGATGATGACGAACTGAGTCTGCTCGCTCAGCTCGCGCAGCATCTCGCGGAAGCGGGCGACGTTCGACTCGTCCAGCATCGCATCGACTTCATCCAGCACACAGAACGGCGTGGGTGAGACCTTGAGCAACGCGAACACGAGGGCGCAGGCCGTCAGGCTGCGCTCGCCTCCCGAGAGCATGGACAGCCCCTGCTCGCGCCTCCCCGGCAGCCGAGCCTCGATATCGATCCCGGTCTGGCTCAAGTCGCCCGGATCGGTCAGGCTCAAGCGCACCGATCCGCCGCCGAAGAGACGGGTGAACGTTTCGCGAAACTCCCGTGCGACTGCCTCAAAGGTCTTCTGGAACTCGCTTTCCATTTGGACGTCGAGCTCGGCGATGACGCCCTGCAATTGCGACTCGGCCTGCTCCAGATCCTCGACCTGGGCGGTGAGAAACTCGACTCGCTCTCGGACTTCGAGGTATTCTTTCTGCGCCTCGGGATTGATCGCCCCCATCCGGCGGAGTTGAAGCCGCAGGCGCGCCACCTGACTCTCATACTCGCTGGGGAGTTCGTCGACGTGAGGCAAATGCTCGACGAGCCCCTCGAAGGGGATCGGCACCTGACCTTCGGCCGTCTCATCGAAATCGAACGCCACCAATCCAAAATCGTCTTCGGCTCGGCGCCTCAGACTGGCCTGTTCCTCCTGGCGCCGTGCCCATTCGATCTGCGTCTGCGAATGGCGGCGCTCCGCCGCCTGGAGATCGGCGCGCAACTGGCTTTCCGCCCGCTCGAGCGCTGAACGTTCGCCCTCCGCAGCCGTCAGCGCCGCTTCGGCCGGCGTCGCTTCCGATTCGAGCGCAGCCAGCCGTTCTTCGACCTGGCGTTCCTGTTCCTCGGAACGAGCGACAACGGTCATCAGGCTGGCCCGTTCGACCACGAGCGCGGCGAGCCGCGCCGCCATTTCCTCCGCCTCCACTCGTTCCGCCGCGGCGACCTGCTCCAGCTCCGCCAGGCGTTCGTTCGCCTCCTCCATCCAGACACGGGCGGTCTGCACGCTCGATTCGGCGTGCGCCAGGTGCACTGAAGCCGCCTCACCTCCCAGGCGCATGTCATCCAGGCGGACGATGCGCTCCACCCTCTTCTGCTCGGCCGCCAGGGCGTTGCGAGTCTTGTCCTCGTCGGACATCCTGGCCAGCGTCTCGGAGAGTCGTCGCTCCGTCTCTTGGGCCCGCTCTTCGGCGAAGGCGAGCTCGCCCGTTCGTGTGCGCTCGAGGGCGAGCGCCGCCGCCACCGATTGCCGTGCGCCCTTCTCCTCGGCACGCGCGCGCCGGAGGGTGTCCTGCGTATGCACGACCCGCGACCTCGCCGCCTCGAGAGCGTCGCGTAGGGTCCGTTCATCCTCTTCGGCCGATGACAGTTTCCCGCGGGCCGAATTCAAGTTCTCCGTCAGCCGATCCCGCACGTCGGTTCGACTCCGATACGGTCGGGAGGCGTTCAACACCACGTGCCCGTCCGGGAAGAAGACGTCCCCTTTCAATGTCACAAGGCGAGCGTCGTCTGGCAATTCTGGAAGCAGGCGTCGCGCCGCAGCCCGGTCGGTGACGATCAGGGTGCGGCCGAGCAGAGCGTCGACGGCGCCCTTGAAGCGATCGGAGGCGCCTGCCAGCTGGGCGGCGTTGCCCACGACCCCGTCGGAAGTGGGCGGCTCGAGCCGGTGATGGCGCGAGGACTCACCCAGCGACAGAATCGCCGCCGCCGGGGATTCATCCCCGTCGCCGATCTGGTCGGCGGCGCGCTGCACAGCCTCGGCCGACCCCAAACCGAATGCTTCGGCGAAGGCGCCGAGTGCGGCCCGGACGGCGACGGCCATCGCTGGGGCCGGCCGCATCGATTGACTCAGGCGGCCGTGCCAGCCTGTCAGATCGCCGCGGGCGGCGGCCCGTTCGAGCAAGCCCTCCACATCCGTCTCCGGCGTATCGTCCAACTGTTGCAGGCGCGCCTCCCCGACCGCTACCTTGGCGCGCGATTCAGCGAGGCGCAATTGATGCGCCTCCAAAGCTCGCTGGGCGACGGCGCCTCCTCCGAGGCGCTCGCCTCCGCTGCTTGGGCGGCAACCGCGGCGTTTTCCACGTCGCTCGCTCGAGACTCTGCCTGGGCAAGCAACTTCCGCTGCTCTTCGGCCGTTTCCCGGGCCGCAGCGAATCGGTCTCGGGCGCGTTCCAGATCAAGGCGAGCCGCCTCACCGGCCTCACGGCCCTGCGCCAGGCGCGCCGCGCTGCCGGCGGCCTCCACCCGGAGAGCTTCGAGCCGCAGCCGGGCTTGCGCCGGCTCGAGTGGGCCGCTCTCAGCCTCGCCGGTCTCACCTTCGCCCAGCAGTTGGCGGCGTTGCGTTTCCGCGGCGACGAGAGCCTGCTCTCGCTGAAGGCCTTCGGCCCGGGCCGCCTCCAGCCGCCCCTGAAGTGCGCGCCCGGCTTCGGCCTTGGCGGCGACTTCAACCTCCAGCGCGGTGACCTGCTCGGCGACCCAGCGCGAGCGCTCTCGCGCCACGGCCAGATTCCGTCCTATCGTTTCGCGCTCGCGGAACTCAACCGAGGACTGCTGCGAGAGACGCTGCAACCCGAGGCGCGACGCATCAATACGGGCGCGCGTCGCGTTCAGTTCCTCGGCGGTCCGCCTCTCTTCGGCGTGCAGCCGATCACGGGCGGCCGACTCGTCCTCGGCCAGGCGCTTGGACTCGGCCACCACCGCCATCATCCGGTACCAGTGATGACCGTACCACTGGCGCAGCGCGGCTTGCAGGTCCTGCCGGACCTGTTCGTAATCCTGGGCCCGCTTGGCCTGGCGCTCCAGGCTGCGTAACCGCGGCCGGAGTTCGGCCAGGATGTCGTGCACACGATCCAAGTTGCGCCGCGTGTGGTCGAGGCGCCGCAGCGATTCATCGCGGCGCGAGCGGTAGAGCCCGATCCCCGCCGCCTCTTCGAAGAGCCGACGTCGTTCTTCTGCCTTTAGCGACAGGGCAGCATCCACCAGACCCTGGCCGATGATCGTGTACGTACGCTCTCCCAGCCCGCAGCGCGCCAAGAGCTCCGAGACGTCGCGCAGACGGACGCGCTGCCCATTGAGCAGATACTCATTTTCACCGTCGCGGTAGGCCCGGCGGCTGACTGTGACCTCGGAGAAGTCGATCGGGAGCCAGCCGTCGTTGTTATTGAAGGTGATCGTGGCGGTGGCCATCCCCGCCCGGGCCCTTTGTTCCGACCCAGAGAAGATCATGTCCTCGGTCTTCTTGCCGCGCAACAGGCTATACGACTGCTCACCGAGCACCCATCGAATCGAGTCGGCAACATTGGACTTGCCGGAGCCGTTGGGGCCGACGATGGCGGTGATGGTCGGGGCGAACTCGAAGATCGCCTTGCTGGCAAACGTCTTGTAGCCCTGCAAGTCGAGTGACTTGAGCCGGGCGCGGCCTCCGTCGGGCCCCCCCGCTCGCGTTGGGCTCATGAGGCCCCACTCACCTGGCCGAGGTCGACGAGCGCCCGTGCCGCCGCGTCTTGCGCCGCCTCCTGCTTGCTGCGGCCATGGCCTCGGCTGCGGAGCGCCGCACCGACCTCGACTTCGACGGTGAATTCCCGGGCGTGGTCCGGGCCGCTGGTCTCGACGGTGGAATAGCGCGGGGTTGCGTTCAGCTCGGCCTGGGCCCAGATCTGCAACCGGCTGCGGGGATCGACCAGCGAGCCGTCGTCCATCGCCCGGGTCACGGCCCGCTGGAAGCGCGGCTCCATGAAATCGGCCACGGCTTGTTGGCCGCCATCGAGGTAGATGGCTCCGATGAAGGCTTCGAACACGTCGCACAACAGCGCCAGGCGCTGGCGCCCGCCGGAGGCGGCTTCGCCCCGCCCGAGCAGGACCGCTTCCCCCAAGTGCAGCTCACGCGCGAATTCGGCTAGCTGTTCGGTGCGCACCAACGACGAGCGCAAGCGTGTCAGTTCGCCTTCGTCCAACTCGGGGAAACGCTGGAAGAGATACGCGCCGGAGCTCATGTCGAGGCAGGCATCGCCCAGGAACTCCAGCCGCTCATTGTCTTCGAGGACATTCGGGTGTTCGTTGACATAGGAACGGTGGGTCAGGGCGCGTTGAAGCAGCGCCGGATCGTCGAAGACGATCCCGGCCTCCCGGGCCAGGTCTGTCCCTTCGGGATCCCCTTCGGGATGCGAAGCGCGATCCCCTTCGGGATGCGAAGCGCGATCCCCTTCGGGATGCGAAGCGCGATCCCCTTCGGGATGCGAAGCGCGATGCGAAGCGCGATCCCCTCCGGGACGCCCGCTACCGGGTACCAAGCGCGACGATGCGCGATCAGGGTCCATCTTGCGTTTTCAGGCGAACTTGGGGGGCGCCGGGAACCCAGACGTGCTGTGTTCGCGGCGTTCCACCAGTTCCACCAGCCTCCAGGCGAACACATGCATTCTAGCAGTTTGTGGAGAAAGGCGAGCAGCAGGGGAGTGGTCCGTGGTCGGTGGTCGGTGGTCAGTGACGATTCCCCCTGTGATGGGACCGAGCAAGGGATGGATGATTTGGATGGAGACTGGGGACTTGAGGGTTGGGCGGCTACCGGCTAACTACTGGCTTGTCCGTGCTGGTCACTGACCACCGACCACTCACCACGGACCAC
>Ga0184639_10000080_pt1 | contig 32598 bp, 69 predicted proteins | sample PLM31_170_b2_FD_133155 | JGI IMG/M metagenome (GOLD analysis project Ga0184639, IMG submission 133155) | Groundwater sediment microbial communities from an aquifer in East River, Colorado, USA - PLM3-1_170_b2 | ecosystem: Environmental > Terrestrial > Soil > Riparian zone | place: USA: East...
CCGAGAAGACATACTTCATGTTTGTAGTGGTAGAGTACCTAGATGTGAAGGCATGAGATTAGACATTGATCCAAAATACAAACCAGATTTTCAATGCAATGCAGAAGAAATGACTATGATTAAAGACAACACATTTCAATTTACAGTGAGTGATACACCTTACAACAAAAACGCATCAAGTAAATATTACGACAAGCCTATGGTAAACAAATCAAAAGTGTTTAAGGAAATGGTTAGAGTAACCAAACCAAATGGGTTCATAGGTGTACTTGATGAAGCAATGCCACAGTTGAATCCACATCTTCAAAAACAAGTTACTTGTGTTGCAAGAATTGCAGTATCAACCGTACCTAACCTAACGTTCAGAGCATTTACTGTCTTTAGGAAAAAGTAATGATAATAAAACACAAGAAAAAACATTATGCTGATAATTTAACAACTCCTAAGTATGTTTTTAAAAAATGTCAAAAGATTTGGGGAGTAAAATGTAATATAGATTGTTGTGCTACGAAGAAAAACAAAAAATGTAGGCGATTCATATCTAAAAAACAAAACTTTCTTAAACAATTCCATTTTAAAAAAACTGATATCTTATGGGGAAATTTTCCTCATTCAAAGAATAAACAATTTGTGGAACATGCATATTATCTTTGGTGTAATATTGGTTGTAGATTTCTTTTGCTTTTGCCGATTAATACACTCACTTCTATATATGCAAAAAAATTCATCTTGCCAAATGTTGAGATCAGTAAAAAAATTATTCTAACAGGAAGAATTGCATTTTTAAATCCATATACATTAAGGCCTACTAGACAAAATTCAGTAAATGGTTATGTCACAATATTTTTTAACAAGAGGAAAAAGAAGTGACTCAAGAAGATTATGATTTGGGAAGACTTGATAAGTTCAGTGTAATCAATTATATTAGAAAATACGAACTATTTGGATTAGAAGGTCCAGATTGCATATTATATTTTTCAAGCAAAACCAAGAAACAGATACTTCCTTTTGAAACAGCCAATATAGTTCAAGCCATTAAACCAGATATAATAATCTGGAATCATGAAATGAGTCCTATAGTGATAGAAATTATTAGTAAACAAGAATATAATAACCATGATAATCTAACCCAAAAAGAAAAATCACTTTATTATAGAATCAACCATATACGATCAATAGTCATAGATAAGGATGAATTGAAGTTGACTAATACATCATGGCAGGATTTTCTAGATTCGGAATTAAACAGGCTTCATATTATATAAAAATTTTAAATAAGTCTAATGGATTCAATGAATCAAATGTGCCTTGCAATAACTACAGATGCCTTGATTTTAATAACTTCAAGTATGTCAATTATAGGCGTGGCTCTTTGGGTTTTAGGAAATGCGATACAGTCAAAAATGAATAAACAGGAGAAGATAGCAGTATGAATTTTATGGATTTTTTTGACACAAAGTCAAGAATAATTCCATTGGATGCAAAAGGTATGAAAAAAGGAGGCATGGGTAAAAAATCAAAAAAGCCGAGTATGACAATAAATCTAGGTGATTTCATGGATGAAGGAGGTTATGACATTGGATCTGATTACGGTGATTATATTAAAAAATCTGGTGGATTGGATTATTTGAATCAAGGTATGCAGTTAGGAAACATGCCAAAAGGTGGTAATGATATTGGTATGAGTCTTGGACAGTTTTCAAACGTTGGTGGGGATTATATGAAATACATTAATCAGTACACAGGAGGAAAGCCAAGATCAAGTGATGACTTTTTTTCATATATTGAAATGGGAACACCAAAAGCATTTAACAGATATGGTAAGGAATCAAAGGCAGAAAAAACATATCATAGTGTTTCTCCAAAAGATGAAATAATTTATGGTTTTGAATCATTAGGATTTGGTGCTGATAGAGCAGAGAGAAGTATAGGAACTGCTGCAAAAATTTCAAGTAAACGAATTAAGAAATTAGCGAGAGAAGAAAGAGAGAAATTCGGAAAACTAAAAGGCTATGTTGGACAAAAGCTAAAAGAAAGAAGAATCAAGTCTGGAATAAAAGCAGACTTGGAAGAAACCACTGGTTTGACAGGTGACACAGACACTTCTTATGTATCAGATGGTCCACCAAGAATAATGAGAAGAGGAGCAAAAGTTCTCACTAAAGTAGGTAAGAACAAATTTGGAAAGGACATATACAAACTATCAGATGATTTGGGAGATCTAAGATGAAGAAAAAAACATCACTTGATGGAATTTATGATTGGAATGAATTATTCGATCCGTTTGGAATAACTGGAATAAACATTGATTCAATTTCAGCAGAAATGCCAATGGGAGGCCAAAGAACCCAGAACAAAGAATCGGCAAGACATAGAAGAAGAGCAGAGAAATTTCTATCTGCCAGATATGTACAGGTAGATTCAGGCGAAGCTCCTTTGGATTCAGTTGAAGCATACAATTTCTCTCAAGGTAAAGATTTCGTTGGGAGGTATTCATATTGAAAGATAAAGAACGTCTGAGTCAGGATGAAATACTTTGGGGAGTTCATTATTTACATAGCAACAGATCAAAAAAGGCTCAAGAAGTAGACAACGCAATTACACATCATATTACAAATAATCCTTTCCAATGGATGGATGATCCTTCACGTCATGATTTTCCTTTAATTGACACACAAATAAGAGAAAAACCAAAAGGATATACTAGAGCAAGAGGTAGAAATGCAGCAGATGAACTCACGGAGTTTTTTAAAATATGACTGATGTAAGTGATGTAACAGGTTCAATTACAAATATAGCTTATGCTGGAATACAATTAGGCGCACTAGGATTAGCATTAAATTTTGTAGGTGAAGCAGCAAGAGGTTTCCCACAAGATAAGAAAAAGAAAAAATCAATCTATAGTGGAATTGATCTAGGTTATGATGAAGTTTTTACTAAACAAAAAAAATCAAAGAAAAAGGATTTAGATCTGTTTGACTGGGGTTATTAATGGAAAGATTATCAAAACATTTAAGGAAAAAAGCAGAAAGATATAGAAGAAATAGAGTTGATGTGCATGGTGCAGTTGGATTTAAGAAATCAACACAAAAAGAGTTACTTAGAGAATCTAATAAAAATGAAGAGTTTCTATCAGAAGAAAGAGCAAGAGATTCAGGAGAAGATATAGAAGCAGCAACAGGTTTTAGTGGAATAGTAGTAAAACCAACTCACTTTTTAGTTGGTGAAAATGGACCAGAAAAAATGTATATTAACCCAATAACAGATTATCTAGAAATTGAACCAACAAAAAAATCAGGAACACAAACAATAAGAAAAAGTAATGATTTTGATTTCATGAGTGATTACAATAAAATATTAAAAAATTGGTTTTAAAATGCCTAAATCAAAATATGAGTTTGAGGAAGACATTGAAATGATGCTTGGTGAACACGCTGATGATGAATATGGTTTTCCAGATGAGGATGACTTAATGATTGGCTTTAATGTAACCAAGAAAAATGATCCTTTTGACAGAGAAAACTGGCTCTGGTAAAATGTTAAATAACTCTACTTTAGAATAAAGACATTGCCTAAAAAATCACCATTTAGTAGCAAACATGTTGGCACAGCAGCAAAGGGATTAAAAGATTATGGAAAAGGGAGGTTATGTGATGCCTGTGGGTACAAACTAGGCTCAAACGCAATGTGTCCAAAATGCGCTTCTCATATGTAAAATTTGCCAATAGGAAAATACCCAAATTTTAATTCCTTCGTAAGACACCTAGAAAGAGATGAGCATTATTCACATAAATCAGCCTTGAAGATTGCTGGTAGAGTTGAAGCAAATATTAGAAAAAAGAAAATGTGCAGAGAATGTGGATCAACAAAAGGATCTAATATAATGTGTAAATCATGCATAGTTGATAGTATAGCTACAAGTTAATTTTTTTAACCTAAAGATTTATCTATAATATTAAAGAATTTTAGAACCTTTGAATGAGAAATATAGAAACAAAAGCTCATTAGAATATGAAAAAGAGATAACGTTTCTGATCGCTAGAGATGGTCATTGCTGCACCAAAAAATTTGGTTATGGTTGTGGTAGAACATTCGATGAATTGTTGATGGAAGAGGAAAGGGTAAGACGTATGACTGGAAAACATAGGAAATCACCGATAGTACAAATTGATCATATTAATGGAAATAGTCATGAAAGAGATATTGATGAAGCATATTGTGCCAATGAAGAGTTACTTTGTACTCCTTGTCATATAAGAAAAACAGTAACAGATAAAGCATCAAAAAAAGCAAAGAAAATAGGTTCATTTGACAGAGCACTAACACCTGAAATGGATAAAAATATCAGGTCAGAGCCTGACTGGGTTAAAGTAGTAGTCAATTATATTTCTGATAATCATAGCATATGTTTGTCATTAGCAAGGTATGGTTTTACGGAATTGTCAGATGTAACAACACATAGATATCTTAAAAAAAGACTGGTTTCAATTGATCCATCAATTGATCCTATGCTAGAATTAGGTTGGGGAAGATGTGATTCTGCATTATGCAATAGCGTACATCTTTACTTGTATGGAAACGCACCAGTAACTGAAGAGTCAGTTAATTCAACAGATATCTAAATTACTTTAAAGTACCGTAAAACTGTGTTTGTCGAGACAAAAAAACTAGGATTTAGCAAATTTGATTTACAGGTTTTTGTCTCGGATTTGTATGTATGTGTGTGTGAGCTAAGCAAGCAAGTATTGTTGGCAAAAAGTCTTAAATAATTTAAAATTTTCATTAATTCCATGAAAGAGATAAAGACAATCGATTCAAAAAACTACAGACCTAGCACATTAGTTAGCAAGCTAAATGAATTGATAAGAGAGAATAATAGACAGAAAGATGAGATTAGACAAATCAAATCTAAGCTAAGGGAAAATGCACATTATTCAAGAATTTAATTTAGATGGTAATTAACAGGAAAGCACGAAAGCACATAACTTAATTTTTAATACAGGAAAACATCAAGAAAAACATGACAGACTGGCTAGATGACAGGTTCATTTATGTATTAAAAAAATCTTACCAAGAAGGTAAAAATATTGTTGAGGTAGCAATAAATGAAGATTTTTAAAAGTAATGAAATGAATCTGTACACTAGAAGGAGCTGATAAAAAATCAACGTTAGTATTGTTATCCCAGTTTATAATGGTGAAAAATACATAGAGGAAACCCTCAAATCAGCAATTCTTCAAATGTATAATGAATTTGAAATAATTGTAGTCAACGATGGTTCAACGGATCATACGGCAGAAATTCTTGACAGATACAAAAGTATGATTAGAATTATTAACAAACCAAACGGTGGAACAGCTTCAGCGTTAAATGTGGGAATTGATGCAATGGATAAAAACAGTGATTGGTTCAAATGGCTTAGTGCAGATGATCTACTAACTCAAAACTCATTATACTTTATGTTTGATGAGATAAAAAAATTAGGTGAACAAAACTACAATCGCATATTCTATACAAATTATGATATAATTAATCATAATGGTGATGTAGTAAAAGAGTTCATAGAACCAAATTATAACAATCTTCCTGATTTTGACAGAAATGTAATACTTCTAACAAATTATTATGGGAATGCATCATCATCACTGATTCACAAATCAATATTAAAACAGGTTGGTAAATTTGATGAAACTGTGGGATATGCAGAGGATTACGAGTTTTGGTTAAGAGCATGTTTGCTTCACGGTTTAAAGTTGCACCTAATACAAATTAAATCACTTCAGTATAGGGTACATCCAAAACAACTAACAGCAAAAAAAGCACTAGATTCATTTCAACACAGCTTACAGATAAAGAATAAAATCATGGAGCAGCTAAGCGAATTTAATCAAGAAAAATACAGGCTTGGGTTAAAACAATATCACAACATGCCAATTAAAGTTAGATATAGAAGAAAGATACGTGATACAATGTTTAAAATAATGCCAGAGGGGTTTTCAAGAAAAGTGTTATCTGTGTATATGAAAAGAAAGCAAGAAAAATATGGAAATGAAGGATTGAATTGAAGGTAGTAACTGTGTTTGGTACTAGGCCAGAAATAATCAGGCTTAGTAGAATTTTCACTTTACTTGATAAAAACTTTGAGCATGTAATGATAAATACAATGCAGAATTTCAGTGAAAACCTAAACAAGATATTTTTTCAGCAATTAGGGATCAGAGAACCAGATTATAATTTCAATATAAATACAGGTGATTATGGAACACAGGTTTCAGAAATAATTAAAAAATCAGATGAAGTTTTTCAAAAAGAAAAGCCAGATATTTTGCTCGTCTTGGGTGATACTAATAGCAGTCTTTGTGTATTACCAGCATCACATTATGGAATAAAAATATTTCATTTGGAAGCAGGAATGCGAAGCTATGATTGGCGTATGCCAGAGGAAAAAAACAGAGTTTTAATTGATCATCTTTCAAATATTTTATTGCCATATACAGATTATTCAAGAGAGAATCTAATACGTGAAAACATTCACCCAAGCAAGATCTTTGTTGTTGGAAACCCAATAATTCAAGTTATAAATCATTATGATAAAAAAATCAATGATAGTAAAATTATGCAAAAGTTAGGTGTAAAGAACAATGATTATTTTCTTGTAACTGCGCATCGTAGTGAAAATGTAGATGATCCTGAAACGTTACAAAATATTCTGTTGGCATTACAAAACATACATACAAAATTTAGAAAAAGAGTAATATTTCCAATACACCCAAGAACAATTTCAAAGATGAAGCACAAGCCTAAAGGAATAGATCTTATTGCACCTTTAGGCTTTTTTGATTTTACCAAGCTCGAGAAAAATGCATTTTGTTTGGTCAGTGATTCGGGAACAATTCCAGAAGAATCATTGTATTTTGGTAGACCTTGTGTTACAATAAGAAAATCAACTGAGAGGCCAGAATTTGTAGAAGCAGGATCAAATATAATTGCAGGTTTGAATCCACAGAATATTCTAGAGTCTGTACATCTTATAACTAGCCATAAACAAGTTTACTATAAATGGAATAGAATTTTTGGTGATGGAAATACAGCAATGAAAGTGATTAATATTATACGAGGTGTGATTTGACACTACTCATAACTGGTGGTTCTGGAACACTAGGAACAGAGTTAAAAAAACAATTTTCTTGGGCATTAACACCAACACATGAACAGTTAGACATTACTGATCGTATGTCAGTTGAAAGATTCCTTTATGAACATAGTGTGGATACAATAATTCATGCAGCAGCAATTACTTCAATACGTAAATGTGATGAGAATAGAAAAATGGCATATGATACAAACTATCTTGCAACTAAAGTTATAGTAGATTTAATTCAGCAGATACCACAATCAAAAATGGTTTATATTAGTACGGCATGTGTTTTTGATGGACATCATGGAATGTACTCGGAAAGTGATTTTCCTTACCCAGAAAATTATTATGGATTAACAAAACTCCTAGCAGAACATACGGTAAAAAGACTTTGGGAATATTTGATTATAAGAACCAATTTTGTAGGAAGAAAAAAATGGCCTTATCCAAAAGCATTTACAGATAGATTTGGAACTTATCTTTTTGCTGATCAAGTTGCATATGCAATCAAGGAACTTTTAAAAGATGAAAAAGTCGGAACGATTCATGTGGTTGGAGACAGGAAAATTTCAATGTTTGAACTTGCAAAAATAACTACCCCAAAAATTGAACCTATGACACTTGATGAATATTCAGGACCAAGACTTACAATCGATATGTCATTAGATACGGAGAGGTGGAAAAAATACCAAATTACAGCGACTATATAGACAATCAGATAATAATGATTACTGGTGGGACTGGAAGCTTTGGCCATCAAATGGTTACAGAGCTGATGAATTACAATCCTAAACAAATCAGGATCTATAGTAGAGATGAGGATAAACAACATAATATGGCAGAATGGTTGTCAGATAATCCAATCCTGAGTAAAATTAAATTCATAATTGGAGATGTTAGGGATTATGATAGACTGGTTTCAACGATGAAGGATGTTGATATTGTATTTCATGCAGCAGCTTTAAAGCACGTTCCTGCTGTTGAATCACATCCTTTTGAAGCTGTTAAAACAAACATTCTTGGTGCGTATAATTTAGTACGAGCAGCAGATTATTGTCAGGTAAAAAAAGCAATTGCAATAAGCACAGACAAGGCAGTAAAGCCAGTAAATGCGATGGGAATGACAAAAGCATTACAAGAAAAATTGATTATATCTAATGAGATAGCAAAGGACTACACTGTGTTTTCATGTGTTAGATATGGAAATGTTCTTGGTAGTAGAGGAAGTGCATTGCCTGTTTGGGATGCCAAAATTTCAAAAGGAAAACCCATACCAATAACACATCCAGAAATGACTAGGTTTTTCCTAACACTTCATGAAGCAATTGAATTAGTTTTCTATGCTGTAAAATATTCTGCTGGTGGAGAAATTTTTGTCAAGAAAGCACCTGCATCTAAAATAGTAGACCTAGCCAAAGCCTATACTGAATTAAAAACTGGAAATACCAACTATCCATTGGAATTTATAGGTATAAGAGCAGGAGAGAAACTTAACGAGCTGCTTGTTTCAAGAGAAGAGATGAGACATGCAAAAGAATTGCAGGATCATTTTATAATTTATAGAGAAGATGAATTAAATAATAACGCAGTAGTAGACTTTGAATACAGTACAAAAACAACAATACACTTAGGAGTCAAGGAATTAAAAATCATCTTAAGACAACTAAAGTGGGTAGTGTAAAATAATTAACCAATAAATAAATGAATGTTAGAACAAGTAGAAAGACAATGGCATATATAGACAGGGTTTTCTTTATTTCAATGATTTGTTTTGTTACTGTATTTAGTGTTCTATTTGTTGGTCTGTGGATGGCATTCTCTGAAAATCAAGTTGTCACAGTAACCATAACAACTGACGAAACATCTTTCTCAAAAATGGGTTTGTTAAAAGACGTGTATAATGTATTAGAAAGTGCAACTGATGATGAAAGGATGAAGTTGGCAGCAATGTTGGTTTCACAGGCTGAAATAGAAGACCGTGAACTGACAAACTTTGAAAAACTGACATTAGCTATAATAATGGAGATGCATAGATTGGAGACATCTGTGAAAGATTATGGCGCATAAAATAACTTTTGATGAATATCAAAAGAAAGCACATTCAACTGCAATTTATCCAAAAATTTTAGTTTTAAGAAACCCAGAGGACAGGGCACTTTGTGATGCAATTGATGTTGATCTAGTTGACATTAGTTGGATATATCCACTAATAGGCATGATCGGTGAGCTTGGTGAGCTTGCAAATAAGATGAAGAAAATAATACGTGATGATGGGTTTGAAATTTCCGAAGAAAAGTTAAAAGAGATAGATGATGAAAATGGAGATGTTTTATGGTACAAAGCAGAATTTAACACATCGTTAGGACTGTCATTAAATAATACTGCAAAAAACAATTTAAAGAAATTATCTTCCAGAAAGATAAGAAAGAAGATAAAAGGAAAAGGAGATCATCGTTAATTGGATTTCAATGAGTATCAATTAAAATGTAGAGAAAAAGCGATGTATCCAAATATTGATATGAATTGGCAATATGTTGTGACTGGTTTTGGTGAGCAGTATGGTAATCTTCAAAGGATATGTAAAAAATTAAGTTCACATGAACATATAACAGAAGAAACCAGAAAAGCTATTAAAGAGAAGCTAGGAGACATGTCTTGGTATTTGGCTATGATTTGTTGTGAATTTGGTTTTCTATTTGATGAAGTGACAAAAGATAATCTTATAAAATTAGAAATGCAGCGAAAGACAGGAATATTTGACAGAAATGAAAGTGAAGGTTGAAGAAGTTAAAGCAAATTATTCTTGGTGCGTATTGCAGCATTCTAGAGGACGTGGATCAGGAACTAAGAGAAACCATATCGTACATATGGATACAAAGAAGAGCATATGCGGTGCAATGGAAACTTTTCAAACCGTTGATAAAAGCGCAATTATTTTTAAAAAGAAAAAGGAGTTATTTAGAAGTACTGTGTGTGTAAAGTGCATAAGGATCGCAGGGTTTTTAGGTATAGATTTGGAAAATCTATAATAATGTTAGCTGCCTTCTTTCCAAGATTTACTTTAACTTCAATTGCTTTACTATTTACATTAATAGCAATAACGGCAATTTCAGTTAATTATATTGACAATGCTTATGGGCTTTGTATGAGGACGTGTCAGGCTGAGAGACTCAAAGAATTAGAAAACAAAACAGTGATTTCTGAAAATTCTACTACCATAAACGGTAAAATAATTAAGGTTGCAAGTTTGGTTGCAGAAGGAAAGATAAGAGGTACATATGGAAACTTTGTTGTTATTGAACCATCTAGGACATGTCTTGCACAGTTGAAAGCTAATCTTACTACAAAATGCCCAGACATGAAAGAGTTAGAGAAATTTGACACCACGATTCAAAAAATCAGTGGAAAGTTCGAGTATGACAAGAATGGATTCTACCATAGAGGAAAACCACAATACAAGAATTATCAGCTTTCTTATCAACCTACGAAATACCCATTGGTTGTATGTGTAGATTGTTCTGAACAGATTTTCAAGGTTTCAAAAAGAATTATTATTGAAGCATCAAATTATACCTACACTGATAATAAAGACAATACTATCAAGAATTTTACACGGTATGAATATAGAAATATCTCTGTTAAAGGATGTCAGGAAGTAACAATGGCATATAATCCAGTATTATTAAATGCAACAATTAATTACTTAAAAAATGGATGTACTGACAAAGATTTTAATAAAAAAATTGAAATTTACATGACACCAAAACCAATAGGAGATAAAATGCAGTATAAAGAATATCAATATCAAGCAGCGTTAAAGGAAAAAATCAAACAGGCACAAGAACTGGCAAAGCTAAAATGTAAGAATAAATGCGATGATAAAGTAAGATGAACAAAAAAGTAATTATAGTATCATTAGCAATTATTTGTTTGACAACTAATTTGTACTTCCCAATAGTTGAAGCAACTCATATTAAAGAACCTAAGAATTATCTTAATGTAACTAGTTCACAAGGAATTGAATACCAAATGCCAGCTTGGGTTAGACATTTGGCTTGGTGGTGGGCACAGGGAGAAATAGATACTTATGATTATGTAAATTCATTACAATGGTTAATCGATAAAGATATCTTAAAAATTCATGGAGTTAAGTAATGTTTAAACCAAGATATGATTTAGAAGAAATGTATGGTGAACTGTGTACATGTTTTCATTTTCAGAAAGACCATGATCAGGGAGAACATTGTATGATAAAGAACTGTAAATGTGAAAAATATTATAGCCAATATGATTCTATGGAGCACTAATATGGAATTTAAAACATATGAAAAAATATTAACTTTCATTTTATCCTTGAATTTGTTTCTTTTGGCTTGGAACATCAGTGATTTGTTAAATTCAATTACAACAGACCAGACTACAGAAGTAATAACATATGATATAATTTTTGTAATTATTAATGCAATGTTATGTTGCTTTTTATATTATAGGATAAGAACCATACATATACATGATAAAAACTTCAAAACTTGGCGTTCTTATGATAAATAAAGGAAGTTTACAGTGACAAGACTTGCATGGCGTTTGTAATGTAATTCGTGAAAATGAACTTCCATGTGATTCAAAATTCCAACTGCATAAGATTCTGTTCATGAATCCTTACATAATAAGTGATGTAGAACTTGCACAAGTATGCAAGTATTGTTATGACAGAATCATAAAGGAACTTAATGGTAACATTGTTAGCCTGATAAGGACGAGAGACAACTTACAGATAGTCGCAGGCAGGGAAAAAGTATTAGCAAGTAAGGCAGGAAATTTATATTATAAAGATACAAAGAGACAGAAAATAGAAGATCTTACAAAATTAATAAAAGAAATTGCGATGAATCAATGTAGAAATGATTTATGCATGAAGAATCTAACAAAACTGCCACAGGACTCAAAATTATATTCTGTATCAACATTCAAACCCTATGGAAAAAGACACCATACATTCTATCTTTGTTCTTTAAATTGCTTCAAAAGAATGAAGGCAATTTTTGGTATTGAAGTTGTAAAAATAACACACCAAAGATCATTGGATTAAAAGTTCCTAACAAATTTAATTTTAAATAACTATTAAATTATTAATAATCGGTTAGGTAGTGACTGCTCTTTGTCGTTCCCAAAACATAGTCGTACCATAACTACTACCTAACCCACTAATATTTTTTGACAACAATTCTTACATTATATTGATTACTATTATGAATGGTAGTTGGCTAGATCAAGTAATATCTTATAAACTTGGATTCGTCTTATCAAGAAAAAGCTTGGCAAGGTTGAATGGACCTTCGTTGATGCCAACTACTAAATTACTCAAAATTAGCTAACCATAGAGTTTTAACTTAATTACGAATCATTTAATTATATAAGATGAATCGTAAACATAGGTACAAAGCTAAACTTGTTATTATTCCTATTTTGATAGTTGGTTCTATTTTAATTGGAATAGAACTTTCTGGCATGAAGTCTAATGTAGAAACCATAAGTTTCTCAGGAACTCAAAACTTTTTAATACTGTCAATTTTACCACCTATTATACTGGGGATCTATTACTACAAAATGATACAAGAGCAGAGAAAGATTGGTGATTTTAAGGACAAACACAAATGACTTGTAAAGGCATATGTGAAAGATACAAATCAACAAAACCAGTAGGTATTGGTAGATACGCCTCTGGCCAAAAACGCTGCCAGATTTGTGAACTTTTTATTAAATATGATGGTCTTTGGTGTCCATGTTGCGGATACAGGTTAAGAACAAGACCACGTAACTTAAAGTACAAAGCTTTACTTCGTAGTAGACAAATCGAAAAAAATGAGGATTCAAACATAAAAATTATAGAACCAGATGACAATGGTGGGTTCAAGTTGATAGCAGTATGAAGCAACTTTTAAATTCAATTTACAAAGATGAATTGACTTGTGCATATTGTAAAAAACCCATAATGCCATTACAGGAAACAGTTGTTGATGACTATGCAGAGTATGTAGTTATACTTCATAAGAAATGCTGGCAGAGGATTGGAATGATTAAACAGAATGATAGATCTAACAATTAAAAGTATTTCATTTCATGAAGGATCTAAATGTGCTTATTGTGGAAATGCAGGGACTAGATACAAAATCAAACTAGAGTTAATTACAGAAACTTTTTGTTCTAAAGAATGTGCAGAAAAATATTGTGAACAGTATAAAGCAAAACATGATGGTAGATTAATTCTATGAAAGTTTGTCTAGTTCAATCATTGATAGGTGCTGGTGGAGGTAATGATATAGTATTAAATAGACTGTTTGAAACACTAAACAAAGACAAACACGATGTTACGATTTTCTCAAATTCAAAACCATTGATTGATCTCTATCCAAATGTAGAGACAAGAATACCAATAAAATTACCATGTTTCGGTTTATATCAACAGGTATTAGGATATAAGACACCAAAGAATTTCAAAAGATTTGACGTGATAATCGTTCTATCAGGAAACATGGTAATCAATACAACAGGAAAACCAATGTACCATTACAACCAGAACAATTTTGGTGATGTTACAGAAAACGCACAATCAAAATACACGTCAGGAATTTGGTCGGTTTATTATTTTCCATATAAGTTTTTACTAAAATCTCTGCAAAATAAAATAAAAAAAAGTGATATAAAATTCATAGCAAGTTCAAAATATGTGGCAGAAAGAATGAGGAGTAGGTATGGAAAAGAAGTAAAGGTGATTTATCCTCCTGTAAATTTGAAAGAATTTCATAATTACCCAAAGAAGAAACAAGTGATCACTGTTGCAAGATTTTCAAAAGAAAAGAATTTAGAAGAAGCGGTTGAGATAATGAATTTTCTTGAAGAACCTTATTTCATATACGGTACATCATTAGGTGCAAACAAACTATACTATGAAATGCTCAGGAGAAGGATTGAAGAAAACGTAGAACTTTGTAATAATAGACCAAGAAATGAACTGATTGAAAAGTTAGCAGAATCAAAAGTGTGCTTACAAACAAGTGTAGAGACATTTGGAATATCTATAGTAGAAGCAATTGCTTCAGGTTGTATACCAATAGTTCCAAACAACTCTGCTAATATTGAAACTGTTCCATTTGATGAATTAAGATACAATACAAAAGCACATGCAATAACAAAAATTCAAAAAGCATTGAATGGAGATTATGATTTTTTATTACCGAGATTACAGGAACATATACAACAATTTGATGTATCAAGATTCACATACGAGATTACAAAACTCTTGGGAAACTCTAATGAATAGAAATTCAATATTCAGAATAAAAAGAAGATTCTATGACCTAAGAATGGCTTGGGGAATAATTGCACCTTTATTTGGATTCATAAACTTCCTATTACTTTTTTATAATTTTACAGCATTAAAAGAAATTTTACCATTTGAGATATTTTTACCGATATTTATTATTGCAACAGGAATACTTTTTCTTTACATCGGAAAAACATTTAGGAAAAAACAGATGGGTACAGATATGGATATGGCATATGAAAGAGCACCGCAGGGTGCAAAGACGGCAAGAATTATGTTAGAATATCAAAGAGATCTTATGGTACATATGAGTATGAAAGTTCCGACTGAGTTAGAAGAAAGAATAGAGTATATGCGTAAAATTGAAAAAGGTGAGATAAAATGAATTGGTTTGGTGAACTAATACAAAGAGAGATAACAAAGAACGATTCAGTTCTTGATCTCGGATGCGGAATTATGCAGGCAACAACAAATGTAATCGAATATAGAAAAACAAGAAATCCATTCAAAGATCTGAGAGTTATAAAATGTAAATCATTATTGGGATGTGATATGTGGAGGTCATATCTTGATGTGGCAAAGAAATACTTTCCAGTAGTACAAATTTCAATGAATGAACTTGACAGGTTTGTTGATGAAAGTTTTGATGTAGTAATATGTCTAGATGTTTTAGAACATTTAGAGCTGCAAGAAGCGTTAAATGCTATAGAAAATATGAAGCGAATAGCAAGAAAGAAACTAATAATTTACACACCTTCAAATTTTAAGACCAATGAAGAACATGTAGAAAACGTTTGGAATCTAGGAGAAAATAGATTTCAAGAACATAAATGCTTTCTAGAACATAAATTACTTGAAAAATTAGGGTTCTCAATTTCATTTCCAAATCCAGATAAAAACACATTAGGAATATTTAACAAACAAAAACTTGAAAAAGGTATAGTAAATGGAATCCCATAAATTGAAGGTTTCACAAAGTGAACCAAATGATCGAACATTTGAGTATTGGGATAAAGTATCAAAGGGAGATATTGAGAGAACCATGAACAAAATTTGTGATGGATGTAATATGGAATCATTTAAAAATAAAAAAGACAGTATAATATTTACACTTGACATTAAATTTACAAAACAAGATACGGTATTAGATTTGGCATGTGGTATAGGCAGAACATGTAAGTGGGTTGCACCAAGTGTTAAAAAATACATTGGAGTAGATTTTATACCAAAAATGATCGAAGAGGCAAAATCATATAATAAAAATTATCATAATACATCATTCGTGGTAAATGATGGAATAACATTATCAGGACTTGATGACAATAAAATTGATGTTGTTTATTGCGAGCTTGCATTTCAACACATGTTAAAACCAATCCAGAAATCATATATAAAAGAAATTTTCAGGGTGCTCAAACCAAACGGAAGTTTTTACGGACAACTGCCAAAACTATCATTTTACAAGGATGATTCATTTTCATTAAACAATGATGAGGTTACAAAATTACTAAAAGATTTTGATGTAACTTGGTTAAGTGTTGATGATGAAAGATACAAAGCTTACTACATCTTTAAAGCGAGGAAGCCATGATAAAACAAAAATGTGAGGTATGTGGAAAAGAGGATTTTCATGTTCATAAACAAGAAGTAATTACTGAATTTTTCTTACCAGATGCACATAATTTAATTTGCCATTGTGGAAGTGTAGCAGTTCATGAGCATAAACAACAGATGGTTACACACGTACATTGGGGAAGCGATCTAATAAGGAAATATTTGAAATGACAAACGGTAACAGAAAATATTTTACAGAATCACAACAGGTTAGAGGACTAATTTTCAAGTCAGAGAAAGCTTTTTGGCATAAGATAAGCATGTATGCTTGTACGATAATAGGTAGAAAATGCGGTAAATACAGAGTAATAAAAAGCAACCGTAATACAGGAATTATTTTGATATGACAAAAAGTAACACGGATAAACCAAAAAGAAAAAGACCGTATGGAGTACAAAATAGAATAAGGCATTATAGGAATCTGATGGAAAATGGTTGAGAATAAAGATTTGGAGTTTAAAACTAAACATCCAGATTTTAAAAATGACAAAGCAGATGAATATGATGTAGTTCTGCTGCGAAGATGACTGATTTTTCTACGTGCTGCGGTTCGGCTGATGTTTCTGGTATTTAAATAAAGGGGGGTGAAGGAAATTAGCAAGAGAAGAGTCAAAAATGGCTAGGAAAGCAAAGCGGAAGAGCAGTAAGAGAAGGTCCAGAGGATCGTTCTGGCCTTGGTAACAGATTTCAGAATCTACATAGAAACGACAGTTATAGCTGATTGGTTACTGGTTGAAACAGCAACTAAAAGACAAAGAAAAAAACTAACTGAAAGGGTCCTTACTTCACACGAACTTGTAAATTTTCTCTTACAACAAACAGACGAGCGAGTTCAACCACTTACATCTTATTGGGCGTTATTCGAAGCTGTTGATGTTATAAAGAAAGCCTATATTCAAACCAGAATGGTGCTGGACGGCATACCAACAAAACTCTATTCCGAATTAAAGGACAGTAATGAATATAGAATTGATGCCTTCCAAAGAACAAAAATTACTCGCTTGATTGAGAAATTAATCAAAAAAAGTAAGAGAACTGTTACTCCATTAGAACCGCTCACAGAAACTGCGGATATTAAAATGGGTATTCCGTTGATACTGAACAAGAATTTAGAGGGTCCAGATTCATTCATAATGCTACTTGCTAGACGTGATGTACTTCAGAATAAAATAAAGGCATATAGAAGAATTGTATATCCAGATGAAAACAAACTCATTGAAGGTTTTTGCTTAAACTGTAAAAGAAATACTTGGTTTTACAGAACCAAATCAGATATGGACACACGGTTATCAAAATTACTTCATTGTTCAGAGTGCCATTTTGTAGAATGGGAACACACATTACTTAACAATCTTGATACAAAACCAAAGACAACATACCAAGAATACGTTATGTCAAAACAGGGGTTGAGGTCATTTATGGCAGACATGGAAAAATATGCAGGTCCATCAAGGATACAAACTTACTATCACAAGCACGAACCACAGTTTGAGTTCAAACTAATGGAAGAGTTTTTTATCAGAATGGAGTTCAAAGGCAAGCTAGGATTCATGTGTCCTGCATGTAGGTATATCTATCAACGCAAAAAAATGGCAGAGATCCACTTCAATCACTTCTGGGAACATATGAATGATGGCTGGATTAGAGGATGTATGATTGGTGTGAAGCGTCAAGAGTTACAACAAATGGAGTTGATGGCTTGAGTTTCATTTATGATTTTTGTACAAACGGTGTCCTTAAACGAGGAAAAACCACACCATATTTTGCCCAAGATGTAACACAATATGGTATCCTAGTGTACGATAAATGCTGAAGCACAAACACCATAGCAAGAACTTTCATGGTTGGAGGTTCACTTGGGAGACTGATTACTGCGACTATTGTAAAAAGACTGTTCCAGTTATAATCATCAAGTGGATGCAGAGATACACAGACATACAAAGATGCGCATTCTGTTTGATGAAGCTACATAATATTACATATCAAAAATATCTAAACAGGTTGGAAAGACTCTATCAAAAGAACTTGGCATCGGCATGATTTGTATCTTTGGCGTTAGTATCACTTGGTTCTTCAGTAGACTTTTCATCCTTTAGGGTGGGGGTATCTTGCTCAAGTTTGTCAGAGTCCTGATCCTCTTCCTGCTCTTTCTTCGAATGTGACTTGGACCAAAGCTGCATGGCCTCTTCAACGGCTGCACTGACATCACTTGGTTTCATACCCTTTACCTTGATGACTGTGATACGGAATTTCTTTTCTACCTTGTCATCAACAGTTGCAACTATCCTACCCATCTGGAATACTGAATAGCCGATTCATTAAATAGCTTTTGTGTTAAAACATATTCAGCTCTTTGCCTATGACAGCTACGCCATATATCCATAGCTGTATCCAACTTGATCAAGTAGGGGTGGAGCTATTTTTTTAAACAGATCACTTAAATCGACTTTTTAGATCACCTAAAATTACGTACAAGTATTTGCTACGATGTTCAGCTCTTTGTAGAGCTGAACATCATGATTCTATTCACACTTAGAGCTGTTTTATGTTTCTTGACGTGTCCAACCACGCTAGGGCAAGCTACATTAAAACAAATGTACGTCAAAGCAAGCTAAAATAACACCAGCTCGAAAAAATGATGACATCAGCTCATGTTAAGTTCAAAAAGAGGCAGCTCAAGCTCCACTAGAGCTGAGCTTTAGCCAAAATTGAGCTATTTAGTGTGCGGAATGTCTTATTAGTATGTTGTACGTGTACGTGCATCTTGGAATCGATTGCCATATACTGTACCTAAATGGACTATAGGGAACATGTTTAAAAAATTTTATTTATACAAAGATATTTTTTTTATTTTTTTTAAAAAAAACAAAAAACAAATTAAATTTAAATTTAAAAAGTTAGGAACGACTTTTTTATTTTTCATTTTTCAAATTAATTAATTTTAAATACTCACACTCCTAATTTTAATTGTTTGTCATCAGTAGGAGTATACCAACCATTCTGGCTAGGGCTACATCAGGCAGCAATCAATTCTTTATTGAACAAGAACAATCCATACGATGCAATCATGCATCTAAGAAACATGATGGCTTTCCTACCTGAAAAGTCTAGACCAAAAGATACAGAGATTGTAGAACAGTGTGGTAAAGAACCAGAGATGGCTAACGACTTTACTATAGATCCAGAGGACACTTATTATGACATAGCTATAAGACAGTATCTAAAGAAGTATTCATTCCTAATCTATGATTACATTGGTAAGTACATTGATAACGAAATGTCAAGCAGGAAGCTATAGCAATGTCAGAACTAATAGAGCTAACAGAACTAGAGAAAAAGGAACAGGAAGAACTAGCTAATCAACTTGTACTAGATGAGGTAGCAGATAAGAAGTTAGAGGAGTATCTTGGCCCAAAGATTACCAAAGTTATCATCAATGGTAAGAGGGAAAAGATCTACTGGAAGCACACACCAAATACTATAGTTGAAAACATTCTTCAGATCTTGAACAAGACTGGTTACGTTGCCATGCTTAACATCGGGCAGTCAGGAAGTGGAAAAACAACTTGGATGAATTGGTTGATTCATCAGTTACATCAAAAAAGAAATTTTACTATTCATAAGTATAACAGGGGTGAGATTGCCGACATGTACAACATCCTTGACTCGCTTCAAGTCGGAGTCAATCACATACTTTGTTTTGAGGACGCATCATTTTATCTCAACAGTTTAAAGCCTGAAGACTTGGACAAGATTGAAAGCAAGTTAACCCATGTACGTCATGACATTCAGGGCGAAGTTATTGCAATCTTTAACATCCATTATTCAAAAGCAATCAAAAAATTCTTTCGCAACGTTCCATTTTATTTTCTGACATCACTTAGCATGGACGAGTTTGAAAACTTCAAGGACATGTGGCGACATGCCAAGTGGAAGCTAAGAGACTATGTTTATTATTACAGAGAGATGATGATGACTAAAGGTTGGGCGATGGAAATTTCTAAACGTGATGAAATATTTTTGAGGTACACAACAGATGAACCTTTCAGGTTAGCTTTTGCAAATGAAAACGGTTTCGCACATCTCTTTGTTTACTGGAAAGAATCTTGTGCAATATGTGATGAGGATTACAGCACAAGAAGAGTACTAAACGAGACTCAGTTAATAAAAAATATCTTTGACCGTTACAATGAGAAGCGAGGACGTGCCATGCTGTACTTGTACATGTTCGTTAGAAAGGGAATGAAAGTTTTAGACTCTCAAAGGCAGTCTGTATGGAATGCAATTGCAGAACTTGATAGAAATAATAGGATTCAGTGGGACAAAGTTAACCTCATCTTGAACAAGACTAAGAAGACCAGCTCTAAGCGTACCTATATTCACAAGGATATACTGGATGAAAACATTAAAACCATTGAAGAGAACAGTGACATTAAAAAAATTCAGGAAGACCAGCAAAAAGAATTTGAAAGGGATGTCGAGGAATACGTAGCAAGTATACCAGATGATCCAGACGTAGCAGATACAGCTAAACAGTTAGATTCATTCAGTGACGATCCTAATAACATGGCTTACGGCTTTGACAATAATGAAAATGAATAAAAAAAATATGGGGTTTTAGTTCTCGACTCTTGGAGCTGAATAATAATCCATGTATCCAATGTTATCTAAAGGAACATGAATCCTAAGTGGCATTTTTGTAGTGCACTCAAGCTTGAATCCACGCTTATCTAAAGTCTTTAAGAATCCTGTTAAATATTCTTGCGAATAGTTTACATCTAATGGTTCTTTATGGCTCAAGTCATAATATGGCATACCTCTTTCAATGACGGATCTAGACTGTCCGTTATCTCCCTTAGCTGATAGTATAAACTGTTGATTATCTCCGCTAAAGTTTACATATTCACTAACAGCTTCAAAGGTTTTTAGAATCTTTTTGAAACTGGGTAAGCCTTCTTTGTGCACGGTCAGCTCAGAGTTATAACTTATCTTCGGTAATGGTGTGTCAGTCTCACTTACTTCGATGGTTCTTAGATCAAATTCCATATCCTTAGAACGTAGCTTAATTATTTCTGGGTGTGCAACACTACAGATTAAATTAATCGTTTCATTTGCATCAAGCTCTTTTAGAATCTTGTTTATCGAATCAAGTCTTAACCCTATTAAACTATCATTGTTTACTTCGTACTTTTCAAAACAACTATTGGGTATCACACAGTCAATTAAAGCAACGTGCGAAGAGTCCATAACTCGGAAGCTTAAGCCCTCACTGTTTAGATTAATTGTTAGCTCTTCGACTAGGAAGCTAGCAGATTTTAAAGCTTGTCTGAATGAATCCACATTAAGTTTAACGTCAAAGCTTGGATCATTATTCTTTGTTTTTTGTTCACTCATTTAAATTCACCACACTATAATCTTTGATACTATCTTGATTATCATAAACGATCTCACCTTTATAATTATTCCATGTCATAGGATCTTTAACTTTGTATAAACCAATAGCATTAATTCCACGCTTGCGATTGATAAAGAAAATTATCTCTAAACAAATTTCAGTTATAAAGTTTTGACAAACACCGTACATTATTTATCTACCTTCCTAAACTCTTTGGCAACAATGATCGCAATGGCTTTAGAGTAAATCGGGATCGTATCATCTCCATGTAAAAAGTATTTAGTTACTTGCTTACATTCTTTTAAAGCTCTTTTGTATTTTCTAAACCTAGTCTTAATGTATATAGTCTCAATCAGTAAACCGTTAGGAGCTTCAATCTCTACCTTAGCCGTATAATGTTTTATCTTCTTAGCCATTTTTATAAGTGTCTCCTTAAACGGTCTTCGATTGGTTTACTAAGATATGATATGTATTTCCATTGATGTTTATTACAAGATTTATTTTCCCACAGTAACCATAAAGCGGATGTATTATTATTCAATTCTTATCCCTCCAAAAATGATTATCTAAAACATGCTTTTCTATTTGACTAGCTAGGATCATGTAGTCAGGCTCACCAGTTTTAAAACATGTATTGCATTTAATTTTTCTATCATTAGAATGATCCCAACGTCCCATTAAATTAAAACCTCAGTGGATAAAATAAAGTAACCTTCAAAAAATATCCTATGTGTAAACGTACCATCAATAAAAGATAGTATAGTTAACACAGTTACAAAACAAAGTATCAAAGATAATACATACATGTAATTAGTAACTAACAAAGTCTTAAGGCTCATTGTTTTCTTTCCTCACTTAGAGTTTTGATTAATCCTTTTACATCTCTTAGCATAGGAAAAAAGATCAGTAATACGATCATAGCTATAGAATAGAAATTAACATTAGGATTATAATTCAAACCTAGTATGTAACTAAATAATCCTATAGCTATAAAATCAATTATTAGATTTATTGTATGTCTCTTCTTTGGATTAAGTTTCTTTTCTTTTAGAATGCTCATGCAGTGATCACCTTAGCAGCTAAAGGCTTTTCATTGTCTGCCTTTGCTTCAATGATAAGTGTTAATACATTCTCAACTTTGGATAGTACTTTTAAACATAGTCTGCCTACGGCTTCGGGTGTCTTTTCTTTTGTATAGCTAGCTATGTATTGCCAAGTGTGCCCTTTAACTTCATACCCATATAATGAAGCTAGAACACAAGCTGATAATTCAGCTACAGCTTCGTTGATTGCATCCTTGTTTTTTGCTAATGGTTCGATCATACTGTGGGCTTTGTGTGCTAGCTCATGGAAAAATACTTCGGGATTCTCTACGCCTAAAACTATTTCATTATCCTTAGAGCTAAAGTAACCAAGTGCACTAGTAGCGATCGGGCTTGTCGAATCATATCTTATATTCATATTCCACTTTTTAGCTACATCCATTAATGGAGGGACATCTTTTGGTTTATACTCTGGTAATGGTTCGCCCTCAGTATCTTCAAGTCTGAAAACTGGTAAGGTATTAAAACCAATGCAGATATTTTTTTCTGTCTCTTCATTGGTATCTTTGTTTACTTCTTTTATCTTTTGCATTCTAGGACTAAGAATATAAATCGCCCTCGATCCTTTCTTGACAAATCTTTTTACATCCTTCCATTGGTTAAAGCCTCGTGCGTCTACTGTGCCTTGCTTGAATGTGATAAGTCTATTACCTAATGACCAACGGCTAAAAGGTTTATCACCATTAGATACAAAGATATATTTAATATCTTGTGTGAATGTTTCACTTTGAAAAGCTTCAACTATTGTATTGAGTTTTATTTTTGCGTCTTCAGTTGAAGGCATACCTAATAGTATGATAGTATGATTATATAAGTAGCTAGTGGAAATATTGGTCTATATAAATCTCAGGCGTGCGACCTTCATTTCCAATGACTACTTAAATAATAGTATGATTATCTTACTATCAGATGAACAACGTAGAACAAACAGAAAAACAAGTCTTAAGTTATGCAATGAAAAATAATCTTAAAGTTTTAAACTGTAAATTAATCAAGTCTTATTTTGAGAATCCATTTTATTATAATGACTTAGCAAGAATTGATTATTATAATACACAGGAAGGCAAAAAATATATAGTCTATTATTCACCCACTGGATCACAGTTTGTTTTTAATACATGGAATCAAGCTTTGAGTTATAGATCAATGCTAGTTAATAGGTGGGAAAACTTATCAGAGTTTCCACAAGAAATTAATGTCTTTAATCAAAAGCATGTTACTATATTTAATGATAAGATGATCTTCGGTGTGATAGCTTCAAGGTGGATCGATGAAATGATAAACGGTAATTTCCAAAGCTGTAAGGAGATGTTAGCTTAATGAATCAATCTTTAACACTAGAATTTTATAACGATCCTTCACATGGATGGGTTAAAGTTTCATTTGATTTACTAAACAAACTAAATCTAGTAGATAAAATTTCTGGATTTAGTTACGTAAGTCACTATGATAAGGTAGCATACTTAGAGGAAGACTGTGACGCTAGCTTATTACATCAAGCACTTAAGAAAAATAAGATAGAGTACACAGTGAACGAACACAACACAAGAGAACCCAGTTTTATAAGAAGGTTACAATGCTATGAACCAAATGAGGTTAATGCTTAATGGCATTCCAGTTTAAACAAAGACATGACATAAACACATGTGCTTTATGTAGAGATCACTTTAACAAATATCAATTTCTATTCATGCAAAAAGCCGAAGCAGTGATAAGAATTAACTTAGCTAAGAGCTGGCTAAACCATTTAATGATTGAGGATAATTTGATATGAATGCATTAATTAACATGGACTTTGATATAATCCAAAGCAAGCTTAAAGAAGTGTTTGAAGCTGGTAGGATCTTTTACTATGGAAAGAATCATCAAACAACTTTACACGAATACAATCTAGTCTGTAAATCAATCACGGCTTTAGTTAATTCTAATTGGTCTAAGAGTTTTCCAAATGGATCGTATTACAGTATAGCTAAATCAGTTAACACAGTAGGCTTAAGTATAATTGTAAGCGTATCAAATGAAGACTTTAAATCTATTCTACAAAGTGAGGCTATCAAAGCATGAGTAATTTAATACATGAAGTACCAGAAATAATATTAGAACAGCTACAAGCTTCAAGGGTTAACGGCTTTCCATTCTTCGCATACACAGGTATTAAAAAATATATACTCTATGGCAATGAAGAATTAATTTTACACTTGCCAACAAATCCTAGTAAGTATACTTCTTTATCTGTAGTGTATGACAGAGGACAAGATCTTTATGATATTATTTTTAAACAAAGTGGCTTACCTATTAAAAAAATTCAAGGTATCTACTGTGATCAAATGGCAGAAATTATTATAAGAGAAATGGGAATTAATTAAAATGATAACTGAAGAATTAAGTGATTCAGAAAAGAAGAATTTTTTGGCTGAATATGAATTTGAATTCAAAAAAGGTCAGGCTATGTACTACTCTAAACTTTCCTTAGAAAGACCGTTGACAGATCAAGAATTAAAAAGATTCAGACAACTTTGTAATGAAATAGGGATCAAACTATGACAAAAAAAGGAATAGATAAAAAGTTTATTGTAAGACATGATATTAATAATAAAAAACTATGGGTGTTTGAAGTTTACTATGCAGACTTGATTAATAATGATAAAGTCTTTAGAGATTATCCTAACTTTATAAGTGCAAGATATGAAAATAAACAATCTTGTTTAGATGACATTAAACAATATAAAATTAAGGGTTCAGTGGGTGTTAGTTGGAGAGATCAAGAATGAAGTTTGAAATATACAACGGCTCAAAGTATGCAATGGAACTAATTAAATCTCAAGGTGTTAGGGCTTTGAATCCTAGAACCATGAGATACAAAGCAGTAAACAAGCTAGCAAGTTACGAAGTGATAGACAAAGATCATACACATGTTTTAACTAGTGACATGGACTTAAGAAAAGAAGCTAAACAAAAGGGGTTAATACTTTGAAAAATTTTGAGGATATGCCAAAGCCTAAATCAATTTTAACATTATCATGGGAAGACATTTACGACTATGCTAAAAATAACTTAGGTCACGAACTAAGTAGAGAACAAATAATATCTTTATTTGATTCAATAGATTCGGGTGACTCTGAAATTATACAGGATGGCTTTTGGGAATTGATTAAACAAAGAATCCAAGACGCAACAAACCCAACGGAGAATATTAAACTATGAAAGCACACACACACGATGTATATTGGGAACAGAAAAAGAACCGATTCAAGTGTATTAAATTTGGATGTAAACAAACATTCACATTAAAACAATTAGTGAATATATTAAAATCAAATTGGCTTAAGGTAACTTGGAAAGGAGACTCGTTAAGGTGTAACTAAAGATGAATGTTAGAATAGTTAAGAGTCATAAGATTAGTTTTCCTTTTCAATTACTACTAAACACAGATCAGTATGTAACAATAGAGTATCACTATGATAAAAAAAGCATGGGTACAAATCAAAACAAATTTGATCTAGTACATTTTATTCACGGATATGGTTTAGTATCACGCATAGAAATCTCGGTAGACTTGGTAAAAAGATTAATCAAAAGCAAACTAAAGGAGAGTAAGATTCTTTATGAAACTTAATCAACTTGTACAATTAAACGAAGATCAAAGAGTGAGTTACTTTAGTTCTTTTACTGATCTCATTGAAGAGTTTAGCGTAAAATATGCTATCATTTCATTCTTTAATATTAAAAAAACAATGTCAAAGAAGGATGCAAAGCTTTGGCTAAGCGATGTTAAAGAGGGTAGCATTGAAGACGTACAAGATCAAGACCATATAGACGAGTGTGATCACTGTAATAATCTAGGACATAGAGATCCAGAGTGTGAATTTATAGCATGAGATTTAGATGGACAATGAAACAACTAAAAGAAATGTCAGACAATGAAATACTTAGAGGTTTAATAACTGAAAGAACCAGTACACTTCATCCTTATGCACCATTAGCAGAAAGACTTAATAAAATATATCGCAATCTGGACAAGAAAATAAACAAGAAATAAAATGACTTTATTAGAACCAATTCAAATAGTTTCACTTGCTTATGGCGTGATTGGCTTTATGATTGGAGGCTTAGCTGTATTCTTTGGCAGTATCTTTATCAAAAAAAATAACAGTTATCCAATGAACCCTAACGTTTGTTCATCCATAAATCTAGGGGGAGGATAACATAACAATGACTGAAGAGGATCAACTTGTACAACAAAGATTATTTGAAGAAGAATTAGAATCTATAGAGACAGATTATCTTTATGAACATTATTTGGAGACTTTGTAATGGGACACAGCATTCCTTATCCTTATTCAATTACTTTTCTAAGATTAATGGAAGCAGTTGATAAAAACCTGATAACATTAGACAAAGCACACAAAACTTGGTGTTGTGTTGTCAAAGTCTGGGAAAAAAAGGAAAAACAACTTGTCCAAGTCTAAACCAATGATTAAGCTTGGAAAATGTGGAGTTTGTAAGAAGGAACGCACATGTAAACTCATTTTAATGATGGGACATAGAGGTGGGCTTGCAATTATCAAAATTTGTGCTGAAGATTATCAAAAATTGCAAACAAGAGAAGGTAAAAAGGATATTGAGGACATTACATTGATGAAACATGGATAACAAGGACAAACTAAAGCAATACTTGGAAAGACTTAGAGAACTAAACGCTATTGCATTCAAATCTGATGAAGAGCAGGCAGAGTTTGAGCAGTTGCAGAAAGAAGTAGCTCATTTAATGGATTCAAGCATTGTGACACATGAAAAACAACTTGAACAGAATGATGCTCTAAATATTTTTGATGATGTGAGCAAAGATTTTCCAGTTGTACCATTAAAAGAACTTGCAAGCAAAGAACCTAGTAAAGATGTAGTAGACTTGCAATTAAAAGAACTTGAAAGACAGAAGACAAAACTACAGACCATGATCAAGGTAGCTAAAACTGGTGAAGAGGTAGAAGCTTTAAAGGAAAAACTAGCCGAGATAGTAAGAGAGCAAAGCTATTTCACTTCAAAGCCAGACAAGAACGGCTACATTAAGATTAATGAAGACAAGTTTCAGCAAAAATTAAAGAGGTTAGAAGATAAACTTGCTCAAGCTAATGGCTTTGGTGAGAAGCTTCAGATTAAAATGCAGATAGCTTCATTAAAAATGTACAAGGGAACTATCAAGGCACGCAATAAAGCAATATGGACAGGTAGAGGAGTAAGAAAAGTACAGGGTGGCATTGCTACTATTGCAAAAGAATTAGAGCCGTTAGCTAAGATGGCAGAGTATGATCAGTTTTCACCTAAACAAAAACAGGATAAGAAGAATAAAAAAGAAAAGAAACACAAGAAGGGAAAGAAGCACAAGCATAAAGACAGTGAAGATAAAGATGATCAAGATAAATCTAATGACTATGGTTTCAATACAAAGAATGTGTTCGGAAAAAACAAAGGAGAGAATTGGTTTTAATGAGTAAAATCTGTAAAGATCCTTCAGACATAATACTTGGACGTAAAATATATTCACCAAATAATTGTGAATGTGATTGTGAAAATCAGAAACAGGATACACAAATAGGTATGATGTGTAGCAAATGTGGTCATGTACAAAGAAAGAGATTGAGAGAATGATTAATTTTCCAGTATTTAAAAAGCTAGTAGAAATGCAGGTGTATTTAAATTGCAAGCACAAAGAAACGATCTTAATACAAACTTAAATAATATAAAGTATGATAATATGATAATGCAACTACAGGATAAATTACTTAACTGGTATGACAAGGCATGGGGTCTAATTGACATTTTTGATAAAAAACATGCAGAACAAAACACACAGTGGCAACAAAGAGAGATAGATCAGGTTATTAGATTAGTTGAAAGTTTTCATAGTAAATACAAAGGTGATTATGGTAGTGAACAATTACACATTGAAAGAATAAACAAAGTGCTGGATAAACACTACAAAGAGGGATTAGACTTTCTTGACATGGACACATTGAAAGACAGCATTCATAAGATTCTTGAAGCTCATGGTGGAGATGAAGATAAAGACTTTGTAAAAAACATCTATGAAGGAAAACCTATAGAATATTTTACAAGGGAATCATTTATACAAACAACATACTTTGGTCATGGTAAGGAAGCATTTGAAAAATCAGAAGACAGAAGAGCATATTTCTTTTATGAAGTTCTAGAAAAGGTAAACAAAGACATAGCTGAATCATTTTTTACGATGCTACATGATTTGGTTCAACAAAAATTAAATGCAGGGATTGTTGAACAGATTGAGGATTTTATAAACTATAAAAACATGGGATTAATTGATGCAAATGCATGTGATAAATATCTATTAATGATTCAAGAAGCAGTAGAAAAAGAAACCAGTAGCGGTAAGAGTACATGGAATGTACATAAAATAAATGAAAAAATCCATAATGCATACAGATACATCGATGGAATATATGATTATAAAACAAAGAAAAGAGTGTGGAATAACGGATATGATCTGACTGAAGCGGAAATCTATAACAGCATAAACTGTGCAGAAATGAATTGTAACATCAGAGTATTGCTTAGCGAAGACGACAGGAAAAGAATCTTAAACGGATATGGATTAAAGGATCGGTATTGTGAACATCATACCAAAGTAGACGATGGAGGTAAGGATAGAAATAACGAAAAATTAGAATGGTACATTAAAAATCTACCAAAGACACCAGTAGTATTAAGATGGATGCATGTAGATAATGATTCATGGCTTGGAAAGAAAAATTTAAGAGATCGGGTTGAAGGATTTATCAAAGCAAACAAAGAATCAGTATCAATACTTAAGGAAGGTATTGGAACTTTTATAGACGGTCACATGGATGAAGATAGAAAAATAACACCAAGAAAAAGGGAATACTTGTATTTACAAATTGAAAACAAACCTACACTAATTAGGTTCATTGATTCGTTTGGAGATGATTTTAGTTCAACTTGTTCAACACCAGAAATTTTAAGAGACAGAAAACAAATCAACGAATACAAGCAATGGGAGAATGTATAGTTGGCAAAAGAGAAGTTTGATGCAAAGAAGGAAGCCATGAAACTCATGCAGGAAGAAAAAGAGAGATTAGCAAAACTAGTTCATGTAAAATCTGAGACAAATAAGCGACAAGGAACAAGAATTATCGTTGAAACATCTAACGGTGATGAATTACAGTTTTTCTATGTTGAATCTGGTACGTTTCAGGGATGGAATAAAGAATGACTATACAATCGAGTGAAGCGGTATAGTTGGCAAGTATTTATTTTATCGGGTGGCTTATAATGATTGCTTGTTGTAGTCTTGGGGTTTCTCAGGTAATTATGAATGGTTTCGAATACATCCCATTATTGATTATTTGTGTGATAGTAGGAACAGCATTTAATTTATGGACTCTGGTAAATCTTAGGCTGGTTTCAAGAATTTCCACCTGATGTTAATTTAGGTGGATTTTGTGTTAAGTTAGGTTGTTTAGATTTTTCGTTTTTTATTCTTGCGCTTATAATATGAATATACTCCGTAACCTATGCCAATGGCTGCCCCCATTCCTATTGCAAGTAACCATTCAGGTGCATCGTAAACAAGATGCCCCCAAGGATCTTTGTTTGGATCTTTTTGATCCCAATGTACTTTGTAATGGTCTTTGTAGACACGTACATGAATACTTTTTCCGTCAGGTAATCTTTTGCTAAAATGAGCCAGACAGCCATTTAGTAGAATACCAATTCTTTGTTTAAAATCATCTGGAAGAGATGGAACGATGGTAGGTAAGACTATGATGTTAGTATGTTTAGGATAACTCAAGACAGTGCCAATTACTTGTTCCCAAGAATAATATCCATCAATTAATCGGTATGTAGTACCTGACATATTCTAAAATTCTATTACGTCATTATTGATTATAAACAGGATCCTACGATTCATCTGCCTAAGAATTAACAGAACCTTATCTAAGAAGTGATTTAAGGTCAGGTATTAATTCATCAATTTTTTGTAAGAGCAAACTGCAAAATGTGTTAATTCGCACGCTTAGTCTATCTGCTTCTATTTTACCATAATTACTAATAAAGACTGGAATTGTATAGAATTTGTCTAATTGACCAAAGAGAGTATTCGTTCGGTTAATTGTTACATAGATCTCCCCAATTTTTGTTTGCAGTTTTGAAGGTAACAAAAGAAAATTTCCTGAATTAATTGCACTTTCATAGGCAGGAACATCAATAAACAACTTATCACCAATGAATCTTTTGTCAGATTCATTCCAACCTACCTCAATTCTTCCCTTAAGGAGTGTTTGGAAATTTTGTATTTCTTGAAGTATAGACTCTATTACATTATTTCGAATTTCCTTAAGATCGCTCTTTTTCTTTTTTCTTTCCCATAATATCGCAAGCCAAAAACCAAGAAAAGCACCTATTATTGTAGCACCTAATTGAACCCAGAAATCAGTCCAAGGATCTGATGTTATCATCTAGCATCTTTCAAAGCATGTTACAACGATCTATATTTTACCATTTAGGATATAATGAACCGCTATGACCGTTTGGGCAAATCGCATTATCTGCATCCTTAGTTTGTAAGGCTTGTCCTTCAGGAAGTTCAATAGTAAATTCAACTTTGCATGTCTTACATTTCATAGGGTATTTTATCATTTTAGTCATGTGTTCTAACCTAACCGCTTATTGTAAGCAGGACATACTCCATAATTGGATCTCATATATGCTCTGATCTCTGCTCGTTCTCTTTGCTCTGCCCTTTCCTTACTTCCAACAACTTCAGCTCTGTAAAGAGACACTCTTGGTATTGGATCTCTGCCACTTAGAAAATGAGAATTAAGTCTATTTCTAATCCTACCATGCCCTATGTAGACAATTTTTCCATTACTATCACCCAATTCGTAAACTCCATACGCATCAGTTTCTGATAGTACGTTATCTTTGTTAAATGATGACCATTTTTTATAAAGTGGCATGGTAAGCTAAAATTCAGGTAATTCTCCTAAATTATCACTTTTGGTTTCATTACCATCAGTACGAATGAAATATTCTCCAACTAATGAATAACGAATTACATTGTCGCCCTTTTCCCATTTACTAGTAGTTTTGTTTTTGCGTATTGTCATGTAGGTTTTTGTTGCTAGATTAGAAACTACTGTTGAACGGGTTGCTTCATATCCATCGCCGAACTTATCATCGCTGTCAACATGTTGTATTACCTTAACAATATGCGTATGTCCTGTATTATATTGAACTGCTGAAATTAGATAGTCTGCCCACTTTGTCATGTGATGCAGAAAACATTCATGGATTTAATGGGATCGATCTATAAACTGGCAAAAAATATAGAAATTATATTTTTGTCATCTATTATATCGAATTTTCAATTTGGTTAGTTTTTATTTTTTATAATGATGCATTATATCTTGGATTGTTGAACCACTGGTCTTTATCCTTCCAATCATGTGTCATTAATCCTGCACCAACAGCAATCAGTTTTGGCGAATCCGTCAAGATTCCTTTTGTTAGTTCTGTTACAGACTCAACTGATTTTTCTCCGTGCTGCGGTTCGGCTGACGATTTTTTGGTGGGTTTGTGCCTTTAAAACGCCCATTTTGACGGTTTTATTGATATTTTATCTCAATTGACTGTAATTCTTTTGTTAACAGTACGGTTATTAACCGATCGGTTAATATATTATTATATCATGAATAAGGTTATTGACACGTTGGAAAAAAGATGAGAAGGAATTTGATGTTAAACTAACCAATGATAATGCAGGTAGTTTAATTTGTCGAGTACCTAAACCGATCATAGATCTACTTGGATCGCCATCAAGCATAAAGTTTGTAATCTCTGGTAAAAAGATAATCGTAGAGGCAAGTGAAAAATGACAACTATTGTAAATTCAACTTTGGCAAGAAAAGGTTCAAACAAATACATGAATAAAGCAAAAAATGGTAAGAATGATGAATTTTACACA